>Ga0255757_10000053_pt1 | contig 104911 bp, 90 predicted proteins | sample 071ome_27_FD_179957 | JGI IMG/M metagenome (GOLD analysis project Ga0255757, IMG submission 179957) | Coastal salt marsh microbial communities from the Groves Creek Marsh, Skidaway Island, Georgia - 071409AT metaG (version 2) | ecosystem: Environmental > Aquatic > Marine > Intertidal zone >...
GGTGTCCCACGTTGGATCTGGGAACCCTACGTCAAGGAATTTGTGAATCTGCCCCATCAGTCCTGGATGATGAATGATTTCATGAATGAAACCCGGCGCATCTACATTGGACAGGAACACATCAATCTCGATGCCAAGCATTCAGCCACTGGCGATTCCATCGGTTTCTGGAACGATGATGAGCTGACCATCTGGACTAAATGGGTCAACCCTGCAGATTATGTGCGCGGCATGCCATTGACCTCCAACCAGTTCGAAATTATTGAACGCTGGAAGCAGGTCACCCTTGGGGATGGCAATAAGCAACTGGTCACCCAGGTCACTTTCTATGATCCCCTGGCATTGGTTAAACCACAGTCGGCAGTTTATACCCACAATGCGGCACCTGACCTGGAAGAGATCGGCGTCAGGATTCGCAACTGGGAATGTACCACCAGCTCCAACGTCTACAAGGCCGAAGACGGCAGTACCCAGTTTTACCTACCCGGTGATCCCGAATATGTCGATCCCAGGGGTACCACGGATTATCCTGAACTCCCCGGGCAGTCCTATGATCCGGTGCTGGATGCCCGGGACGGTCAATAACAGTCAAAAACAGTACAAACGAATAACAATAAGTACATAAGGGGAACTGCATATGCCAACGATCAAACGATATGCCCGACTGCTGTTTTCAATCAGTCTTTTAACCTCATCCTTCGTCTACGCCCACCATTCATTCACGATGGTGCATCGGGACCGTGCCATGCTGATTGAAGGTGTCGTCAGCGACTGGCATTTCAACAGCCCTCATGCCTGGCTCTATATCGAAGCCCCCGATGCAGATGGCGACATGATCCGCTGGGGAGTGGAAGGGGGCGCACCGGTTCACATCATTCGTATGGGGGTCAAGGGCGACACCTTCAGCCCGGGTGAACAGGTGAAAATCGTCATGACGCCACTCAAGGATGGCCGGCCTGCGGGCGGGGTATGCTTTGTCCAGAAACAAAGTGGTGATGTTATCGCCTTCAATGACGGGTCCTGCGCTTCCCCGATGGTTCGCAAACTCTGGGAAGAAAAAGGCTGGTTAGCCAATAGCGCACATATGGATGTGCATATGAATGATGAGTAGGACGTTGTCCCTGCTTTTCATAAAACCCGCGTGATTGTCACTCTGGCAAGGGTGTGACAGCGCCACGTCCAGCAAAAAAAGCCTCTACGTTATCGACAATCAGCCTGGCCATACTGCCCCGTGATTCATGGGTGGCACTGCCCCGGTGGGGCGACAGCACGACGTTGGGCATGCTGAACAGGGCATCGCTGGGATTGGCGAGATCCTCAAACACATCAAGGCCTGCAGCGCCAAGTGTCCCTTCCTGCAAGGCCATTACCAGCGCTTTTTCATCCACAAGAGAACCACGGGCAATATTTATCAGGGTGCCTTCAGATCCCAGGGCCTTGAGTACCTGGGCATCAATCATGTGGAAAGTTTCCTCGCCGCCCGGAGCCGCCAGGACCAGAATGTCCACCTTGGTTGCCATGGTCAGCAGATCCGGATACCAGGGGTAGGGGGCATCGGGTTTTTCATGGCGTGTGTGATAGCAGATTTTCAGCCCAAAAGGCTCGGCACGCCGGGCCAGTTCAGACCCGATTTTACCCAGCCCGACTATCCCCAGATGCTTGCCACCCAGGCTGCGGGAAAAAGGCATGCTTTCACTGCCACTGCGGCCCTGGCGCACAAAATCATCGGCTTCGGCCATGCGCCGCACGGTGGACAGTATCAGGCCCATCCCCAGATCGGCGACATCACTGGTCATGACATCCGGAGTGTTGGTAATCGTGATACCGCGCGCTTTTGCAGCGCTGGCATCGACTTTTTCTGTGCCCGTGCCATAGACGGAAATCTGTTGAAGATTTGGCAGGGCATTGATGAGTTCAGCAGACATCAACGCATGGGACGTGCCCACCATGCACACGATGTCATCGGCGACCTCCTGCAGCAGCGCCGCAGGATCATCCGCCCGGTAATAGTGATGAACGGTGTAATGCGCCTCCAGGGCGCTCATGGCGTCGTCCGGCAGGAAGCCGGCAGCGAGGATCTCTCCGGGTTTGCGGGGTCTGTTGTTATCTGACATGGCCTGGCTCTAACTACGGTAAAAGAGTCGTTATATTTATTGGGTTATTCGTCGCTGACATCATAAGGCCATTGCACAGCCCCACTGTGGGTGACGGCCCCTTTGTTGGCCGGGCCAACCAGCCGGGCATATTTTTCCAGCACTCCGGCCAGATTGCGCTGCACCGGTTGCCACTGCTGTTTGCGTTGCTGCAATTCTGCCTCGGAGACATCCACCTCAATGGTGCCCGCCACCGCATCAATGCTGATGTGATCGCCATCGCGGATCAGGGCGATGGGGCCGCCCGAGGCGGCTTCAGGACAGGCATAGCCGATACACATGCCGCGGGTCGCCCCGGAAAAACGGCCATCGGTCAACAGGGCCACTTTCTCGCCCATGCCCTGGCCATAGATGCGAGAGGTGACTGCCAGCATTTCCCGCATGCCCGGGCCGCCTTTGGGTCCTTCGTTGCGAATCACCAGGATTTCCCCGGCCTCGTAGTCCATGGCCGCCACCACCTTCATGCAGTCTTCTTCTGATTCAAACACCCGCGCCGGGCCCGCAATCTGCAGGGACTTCAGTCCCGCCACCTTGATCACGGCACCTTCCGGACACAGGTTGCCTTTCAGAATGGCCAGCCCACCGGTGTCACTGATGGCCACGCCAACAGGACGTACCACCTCACTATCGGGCGCCGGGGTGTCCGCCAGTGCCTCCCGCAGGGGAATGCCGCCAAAGGCCAGCGCCTCCCCATCCACAAAACCGGCGTCTATGAGCGCCTTGAGAACGACGGGGACGCCGCCCACCTCATGCAGGTGTTTGGCCAGGAAACGGCCGCCCGGCTGCATGTCGGCGATATGGGGTGTTCGTTTGAAGACTTCCGCCACGGCGTCGATGTCAAAGTCGATGCCTGCTTCATGGGCAATGGCTGGAATATGCAGCACGGCATTGGTGGAGCCACCGGTAGCGGCCACACAGGCGCAGGCATTTTCCAGGCTGGCGCGGGTCACCAGATCTCGGGGCAATGGACCGCCCTGGTCCAGAAAGCCCATAACCACTTCACCGGTTTGCCGGGCCAGGGCCAGTTTTTCAGAATACACTGACGGCATGGTGCTTGATCCTAAAGGAGATAACCCCAGCGCTTCTCCCACCATACCCATGGTGTTGGCTGTGAACTGGCCGGGGCAGGAGCCGGCGGTGGGCAGGCACTGTTTTTCCATGGCGATGAATTCATCCCGGCTAATGGTGCCTTTTTCCAATTGCCCGACCACCTCGTTGGCATCAAGAATGGTTTTCTCTTCCCCTTTGACCTGGCCAGGCAGGGCGGCACCGCCATACAGAAAAGCGCCGGGGACATTCAGGCGCACCAGGGCCATCATCATGGCCGGCAGGGTCTTGTCACACCCGCCGAAGGCCACCAGGGCATCATAGGCATGGCCCCGAACGGCCAGCTCCACGCTGTCAGCCACCAGTTCCCGGGATGGCAAACTCATGTTCATGCCGCCATGGTTCATGGAGACACCGTCGGAAACAGACACAGTATCGAAGCGCACCGGCACGCCGCCACCGGCCGCCACCCCAAGACGCACCTGGTCAGCCTGGGGCGCCAGATTCATGGAGCAGGGCGTATTTTCCCCCTGGGTAGTGACGATGCCGACTATGGATTTTTCCATGGCCGCGTCATCAAAGCCGGTGGCACGCAGGAAGGCGCGCTGGGGCATCCGCGAATCACCCCGGGTGACCACGCGGGAACGGTGTTTTTTCAAGCTCATAGGATGGTGCTGCTCTCGGGAATTCTTATTCTGTTGAGAGTATTGTAACGTATGGGGTCAAAGATCAAAGGGGGCAGAGTCTGTGGTGTCCCCGATATGAAAGAAAGCGACCAGATACTTGATATGGAAAAAGAATGCCTTCAGTGCGGGATGATGAATTCAATCCCGGCCTTCGATATCACTGACTGGAACAGGAATGATCGCTGCCTGAAATGCGATGACTTGTTAATCCTGCAGCATGATGGCTCGACCCATACCTGTGATATTGCGCATAACCACGAAACGGTTGATCAAGCCATGTCAAAACTACACCGGCACCTGAATGATGCCATCAACAGCTACACGCGGCGTGTGCGATTCATAGTAGGTGGCGGGCGGATCAGGGATGAAGTGCTGGGCCTGTTAACGTTTTACCAGCAGCAGGGCTACATTGTGTCGTATTCTGTGGAAGGCAATAATGCAGGTGCGGTCAGTGTCATTGTTCGTGGTTGATCTTTATGGCCGAAGAGATATTGGCTTGGACTCCATTATTTTGACGCTTAAAGCGGGTGAATCACACCTTCCTCACCAGCATCCTCATACCCTTGATCTTGCCTTCAGATAAAATCCTGAGCGCTTTTTTAGCGTTTGCCCGGGTAACGGCCACATAGGCCACCATGTCGAAGATATCGATTTTTCCGATCTCGCTGCCGGGCAGGGTTTTGTCCGCGGTGAGTGCCCCCAGAATATCGCCGGGGCGTAATTTCTGTTTTCTGCCCGCATTGATGCACAGCGTAACCATGATCGGTTGCGGCGGGTTAGCGGATTCCGCGGGCACAGGGATTTCCTCAAAGTGCAGTGCTTGCTGCAGCTGTTTTTCGATGGCGCCGACCTTGGGTGCCTCGGAGGTGTGGAAGAGGCTCAGGGCCAGGCCTTCCCTGCCGGCACGCCCGGTACGGCCGATGCGGTGAATGTAGATTTCCGGATCCGGCGACAGCTCGTAGTTGATTACCGCTCCCAGGTCCTTGATGTCCAGGCCACGGGCGGCCACATCGGTGGCAATCAGCAGGGGCATGCTCTTGTTGGCAAACTGCACCAGTACCCGGTCACGGTCTTTCTGTTCCAGGTCGCCATGCAGGGCCAGGGCCTGGAAGCCCTGCTCATTGAGGCTATCCGCCAGGTCCTGGCATTGCTGTTTCCTGCCGCAGAACACCACGGCGGATTCGGGCTGGTGATGCCGCAGCAGGGCCATGAGCGCATCGGTCTTTTCACCTCTGGGGACTTCATAAAACAGCTGTTTGATAACGCTGGTGTCGTGCAGACTTTCCACCTGGATGTCGACGGGGTTGGTCTGCACGCTGGCACTGATCTGTTTGATCTCATCGGGATAGGTGGCTGAAAACAGCAGGGTCTGGCGTTGTTCAGGGGTATGGCCAATGATGGCCAGGATGTCTTCGGAGAACCCCATGTCCAGCATGCGGTCGGCTTCATCCAGCACCAGGGTCTGCACATGGTCCAGTTTCAGGCTGCCCTTGCCGCAATGCTTGAGGATACGGCCCGGTGTGCCGACGGCAATATGGGGCGGCTTCTCCAGTGAGCCGAACTGCGGACCAATAGGGGTACCACCGCACAGGGTAAGAATCTTGATGTTGTGTACGGCCCGGGCCAGGCGCCGCAGTTCCTTGCTGACCTGGTCGGCCAGTTCCCGGGTGGGACATATCACCAGGGCCTGGGTCTTGAAACGTTTCGGGTCAATGGTGTGCAACAGGCCGATGCCGAAGGCGGCAGTTTTACCACTACCAGTTTTGGCCTGGGCCTTGACGTCCCGGCCATCGAGAATGGCTGGCAGGCTTTGGGCCTGGATTGGCGTCATCTGGTGGTAGTCCAGTGATGCCAGGTTGGCCAGGCATTCGGGAGTCAGGGGCAGGCTGGAAAACGCCGTGGATGTCATGGGCAGACCCGGTTCGGTAGCTATAGGAGAAAGCCGGCAAGTGTACGCGATTATGCGGAGAAGGTCAGAATAAATGGGTCTGAACCCGTGGTTTGGGTCATGTGTTGGTAAGTGACCAGTTTCTTCGCCAGGGGGGGATCCGATCTCAGACCGGTCTTTAGCGGCCGCTCATGATGTTCAGGCGCAAGGGCGACCAGGCCATGCCGTCGATATTGTCCGGATTGTTGTCGATGACTTCCCGGGAAAGGCTCGACGCGCGGGAGAGTACGGATACCTCGTTGATGGCGCTGTCGGCCAGGAAGAGCGCCTCGCCGGCAGACAACAGCCTGACACCGGTACCGAAGGCTGTGCTGCCGGGTAACTCCAGCCGGCGCGTGGCCTGTTTTGTCTCACCGTCGTAGAAGGTCACATAACGGACCGAGCCGTCAGCACTGCTGCCGCCGGGGATGACCGCCGTGCCATCGGGCAGGAATTCGATGCGGTTGGTGGCAATGCCGCCAATGGTGTCGATGATCTCCAAACTCCGGGTATTGATGATGCTGATGGTGCTCTCACCCTGGTTGGCGATCCACACTTCACTGCCGTCCGGGGAAACCCCAATGCCTTCCGCGCGGGAGCCGGTGGGCATGACGGTGGGCGCGCGGTCATTGTTGAGGTCAATGACGGACATGGTGCCGTCACCGCGGCTGGCGACATAGGCCCGACTGTCATCCGGGGCCAGTCGCACCATGTGGGATTCCCGGCCACCGGTGGGCCAGGTACGCACGACCGTTTCATCCTGGATATCAATCAGGGCCAGGCGGTCGGAGTTTTCCAGGGTGGCCACCAGGTGGCGACTGTCCTGCAGGAACCACAGGCTGTGGGGGCGACTGTTGGGACCCAGATCAATGCGGGAAACGATTTCGGCGGCCGGCACGTCTATGACAATGACATGTCTGCCGGGATTACCACCGGTGCCATATTCGCTGGTCACGGCCCAGCGTCCATCCGGAGAGGCAGCCATTTCATGGGGAATAACCGGGCCAATGGGCAGGCGGGCAATTTCGGTCCGGGTTGGCAGATCGTACATGGAGACGGAACCGCCATTGCGGTTAGCCACGAGGAGTGTACCGGTGAGCGAGTTATCTGCGGCCAGCGTTTGGTTCAGGGGTGCAGCGAGGATGAGTATTAACAACAGACGAAACATTTGGTCACCTGGGTGTGGAAACGGGTATTGATGAGAGGTTATCCGGATTTTCCAGTCAGGACAAATACCATAATTACCGGGAATGTCGGCATATCGCCTGACACCGCGGCCTTGTGGTTCAGGCGCTGTGCGGGAGAATCATTCTGAGGGTTTGATTAACCACAGACCTGTGGCGACCAGCAGGGAACATGTCACCAACATTGCAAAAGTGCCTACCAGCCTGGGCAACCGGGAATCCGGGTCAGGGGTCGTGATACCGTCACCAAAAATCGGCGTGAAAGTGCCAATCGCATAGATGAGAATCATGACGATGAATATCCCGCTGAAGCCGATCAGTGCCAGGCCCAGATATTTTTTCATTAACTAATCCTTAAGTGCGAAATTGGGGGCGACATTAGGGTCAGAGTCATTTGATCTCGTGGTCTGGATGAATAGTTAGACCTGGATAAGGATCAAATGAGTCCAACCCCGGGGTCTCGATTTACAGATAGAGATATGAGCCATCCGGTCTGTAGTAGGGATCACCCTGGTACAAGCCTTCCGTTCTGGCTTCATCAATCTCGCTGATCAGGTTCACCTGGTCCTCATGGAATGAGCCGCCATGGCCCGGTCGGTCGTTGGGCCACAGTTTGCCGTCTTCCAGGGTGTAGCTGTCGTTGACATAGTCGGGCAGGCCGCCGCGGTTCATTTCATTGATGATGGGCCCGGAGGTGGCAAACAGGCAGTGGCTGACAGCAGAGGTGGCCAATGGAGCAGTAAAATGGGGTACCACGCCCACATGGTGGGCGTTGCAGATGGCAGCGATCTTCATGAAAGGGGTCACACCACCCACATTGGGCATGGAAGCGCGCATCCAGTCCACCAGGCTGGTTTCCACCAGCGGACGGATGCCGTCCATGATGTCTCCGAACTGTTCCCCCGCTGCCAGCGGTACGGTGGTCTGGTTTCTCAGTCGCTCGAACTGGGTGGTGTCGGTAATGCTGCGCACCGGGTCCTCGACGAAAAACGGATTCAGTGGTTCCAGCAGTTTGCACAGGCGGGTGATGTCCGCCAGGTCGAAGCGGGTGTGGGCATCCAGGATCCAGTCACCGTCATCCCCCACGCCCCGGCGCATCTGTTCGGCCACGCGGGCCGTCTGGTCTACAGCGATGCGCGCATCCCAGTGTCCGGTCTCGTCATAATCAACGCCATGGAATCGCACGGCACGAAAACCGGCATCCATGACCGACCGGGCGCTGTCGCGGGCATTGCGAACATTCAGCGTACCGAAGCTCTGGTAGCACTCCACGTGATCACGGGTGAGTCCGCCGAGCAGTTCATACAAGGGGACATCCAGGGCCTTGGCTTTCAGGTCCCACAGGGCGCAGTCTAAGGCGCCCATGGCATGCAGTTTTTCCCGTCCAGGCGGATAGAACTTGTTGCGGTAAAGCTTGCTCCACAGGTATTCCGTGCGGAAGGGGTCTTCACCAATGAGCAGCCCGGCAATGTCTTCGAGCAGGTCCCGGGTACCGCCCTGACCTACCCCGGTCAGGCCGGAGTCGGTTTCTATGGTCACCAGAATCTCGCTCAGGTTGATCCAGTCCGACAGGCCGTTGGTACCGGTGGGGTTCCAGACGCGGATGCGGGTAATTTTTGTATCACTGAGGGCGCCCATGGCCTGCTGTGTCTGCCCGGCATTAAGAATCGGGGCAGTAACAAGGCTGGTGAAAATGGCCTGGCAGAGTCGACGGCGTTGCATGGTTGAGTTCCTCTTGGTTTATTCCAGGTTCTGGCCATTGGCCATATGTTCATCGACGGCGATGGCATAATAACCGCTGGCTATATAGGTCACCATGATGGCAACCAGATCCATTGCCCCGGCGTCCCCAAAGAGTTCCTGGACATTGGCAAAGGTAGCAGAATCCACTTTGCGGTCCTTGAGCAGCTGCCGTCCGAAGTGAATGATGGCAGCATCTTTCTCCGGCACACTGTGCAGGGACTGGTTGTACTTGATCACGTTAATCACGCTTTCGGGTACTCCATTGCGCAGGGCACTGTTCACATGAGTATTCCATTCCAGGCTGTAGTTGGTGAAGCGGCAGGCAATCAGTGTAGCCAGTTCGCGTTCATAGTCCCCGAAGGCCTCTGTAGCCACCGCAGCGTTATGCAGATCAAGCAAAGCCCTGGCGACGCCCATGTTGTAGGCGGGCCAGGCCAGTGGTCCGGCTACTTCTCCGGAAGGCAGCTGGCCAGGCAGCATGTCGAAAATGGCCTGGTCTTCCGTGTTGAGATTATCCCGTTTCACGTAGGGCAGGCGAGCATGGGAGTCTGGACGGATGTCATCCGGCAGATCCTGGCCAAAGGCCGTGGTCGAGGTGAATGTGACTGCACCCAGCAGGATGCAGGTGGTGAGTTTGCTGATACTGGTCATGGCTGCCCCCGGACATGGTTTCTTTCGAGCATACCCCAGGTCGCAAGTCAGACCAACATGGAAAACTGCAAATCAGAAACGATACTTAAGGTAATTTGGCGCAGAGGGGGGCGCGTGAAAACCAACAGATGCCTTGTGGTAATCACCGCGGCGCGCGCGGGTACTGTATGCTATCCGGGTTCAGTGGTTCTCACCCGGGCAGCGGCCTGATCTACTCGATGGACTCTATTTCCACCATCACTTCATTGCGGCGCATAAAAGGCAGCGTGAACGGGGCGTTGTAGGCGGCGTACTCCATTTCTCCCACGGCTTCCAGCTTGTTGCTATCGAGAAAGTCGCTGAGACTTTTCCTGTGGGTACGAAAATTTTTGTCAGTCCATCGTCCTGAGAAGCGCTGCACTGCCACTGTGCGTGACGGCATCTCCCGCAGGGTGATGCGGTCATCCGTTGGCACCGGCGCTGTACGCATATCGAACTGTGCCGGCAGGACAAAGGCAATCTGCCAACCGCTGTCGGTTTCCTTTTGCTGGACCGGGGCGGTCATGGCAATTTTTTGTCCGTCTTCCCATGTATTTTTTCCGGCGGATTCCCCGGACTGAAGCACCGGGGCCGTCATTTCTATCTTGGCCCTGGCCTGGTTGCTGCCAGTGATATAACGGAACAGACGTCGAAAGCCCTCGTTATTGGCCGCATTGCGACTGTCAGCTTCCGTTACCAGGGTTTCTGCCACGATGAAGGGTGCATATTGCCGGATTTCGATGTCGTCATGTTGACTGATAACCGTATAGGCGGGCTCTTCAATAGCCATGGCATTCACTCCGAAAAGTATCAGGGCCAGGCCGGTGAGCACTGGTAGCAGGTGGTTGAGGGTTCTGGTAATCGTCATCATTTTTTCCTGGGTTATACAGCTTATACGTATCATCAGCCCTGGTCGATGAATCAGGGCAGGGTGACGCCACAAGCACATTGACAAGTGCGTCCCGGCAACGCATCTTATCATTGGACTGTTGCCTGTTCATGGGGGAAGGTAGCGATCACTTACTGAGTTCTGTATTTACTGACTTCTCCTTTTACTGACCACTACATAACAAGAAAAGTACAACATCATGAAAAAATTATTAGCCTGTATTACGTTCATTGGCATGAGCCTGGCCCAGCCTGGTCTGGCGCAAAATGACACGGCCGAAATGGCCAATGGTTTCCCGGTGGCACCGACTGGCCTGGAGAACCTGCCCCTTGAGGACGGCCCCTGGGAATTTCTGACCGGTGAAGCCATGAATATCCATGTGGAACTGGTGGCGCGTCTGGATAATCCCATGGCCATGACCTTTCTGCCCGATGGCAGCATGCTGGTCGTGGTGCGTGCGGGGCAGCTGCTGCATATTGATGATGGTGACATCAACGAGATCAGTGGTGGTCCGGAGTCCGTACACTTTGGCCTGGCCGGGGGGATCGGCACCATTCATGGCTACATGGGCATTGCACTGCATCCGGACTTTGAGAGCAATGGTTATGTCTACCTGATGTATACCCGCCCGTCTACTACCTCGGCAGGGGTACTGACGGTGGGACGGGGCAGGCTGGCCGGTAACAGGCTTGAAGGGTTCGAGGTCATTTATGACACCGGGGATCTGCTCGGTGCCGGAAACATTCATTTCGGGCCGGATGACAAGCTGTATCTGTCCACGCCGGATCGTGACTCCCAGGACCTGTCTTCACTGGGTGGCAAGATCCTGAGGCTGAATGATGACGGCAGCATTCCCGCGGACAACCCCTTTGTGGATACTCCCAATGCCCTGCCGGAAATTTTCAGCTACGGGCATCGCTATTCACTCGGCTTCACCACTCATCCTGAGACAGGTGAGATCTGGCAGAGCGAAAACGGGCCCAACGGTGGTGACGAGATCAATATTCTTGAAGCGGGCACCGATTATGGCTGGCCCACGGTAAGCTTCGGGCGTGACTACAACGGCCCCTGGCACGGAGGTGCCTCGACCCATGAAGGATTCAGACCGCCGGAAGTGTTCTGGATGCCGGCTGTAGCCGTATCAGGTCTCACTTTTTATACCGGTGACAAATTATCGAAATGGAAAGGGGATCTGTTTGTGGGTTCCATGCGCGAAGGCGAGGTTAATGGCACCGGACATCTGGAGCGCGTGCTTTTCAACAGCAATATGGAAGAGCTGCGTCGGGAGAGTCTGCTGACAACGCTGCATAAACGCATCCGCGATGTGAAGCAGGGGCCGGATGAGTATCTGTATGTGGTACTGGAAGAAACCGATGGCGGGATATTGAGAATCATGCCCGCGGAATAAACGGATAAGGGGGACAGTGACCAGGTTATTGAAAAAGACACTGTCCCCGTTGTTGGTTTACCGTGAGAATTTCACCATGCGATCTTCCTGGAAGGCGCCCACATAGACGTTGCCGTCATGTTCGATCGCCACGGATACCCCATTAATCAGGGCTCGGCCCCGGTTGTCGAAAACCCGGGTGATGGCCAGGGTATCCGGATGCACAACCACCACTTCAAATCCCTGCAGGCAGGGATCGTCACTGTCCGCCGGGCAGTTGCCCCCAACCCCTTTAACGCCGGCAGCCATGAGGCGACCATCCGGAGTCCAGGTCAGGTTGTCGGGCATGAAGCCCAGGTCGACACGGCCGACTTCTTCACGGGCCTGAAGGTCATACTTGTGAAAGTCGCTGGTGGTCCAGCCGCTGATGTAGGCATAGCGTCCGTCTTCGGATACAACCACCCCATTGGGGTAACCAATCTCTGTACCGGGCAGGATTTCTTCGCCACCTGAGGCTGTCCAGCTGGCTACGTTACCGGTGTTTTCGCCGGTAAAAATGTTGCCGTCACCTTCTTCCATCAGGGCCTGGGGGCGGGTGGCCACGAAGCTGCCATCGGGATCAACAGCGACATCATTATAGGGTTCCTCAGCAAAGACGCAGCCACGCCAGACCAGCTGCCAGCTGTCACCATCGGGCAGCAGTTCATACATCTCCATGGATTCGCGCACCTGGTGGTTCACCACATAGAACTGCCATTCACCGGTAGATCGCTGGCCAAGGGATAAGCCGTGCGGACCGACCTGGGTATCAATGGATTCGGTACAGGCGGGATCGCCCCAGCCAGCCATGGGATCCGATGAAATCGGCAGGGGGCTGAACTCCTGGGTGTGGATGTTGAAGAGGTCAACGGGATGGTCGATGGCCGGGCCAAATTTCGCCACGATCAGGTAATCTCCGTCGGGGGTGATTTCAAAATCTTCCGGGGCGCGGGTACCGCAAATCATTTCCACATCGCCGTCACGGCCACAATCGAGCAATGGAGGTGTGAAAGCGCCGGGCTGGGCTGAGGCAGGAAGTGATACACAGACCGCCAGGCCCGTTAGCAGTAAGGAAGAAAGCAGTTTGTTCATGATTGAGTTCCAGTGAGTTGCTGTTTGAATGAGACAAAAGATAATCGGAATTGGCCGGGGAAACAAACTTGTTCCTGACGGCTTCCGAAGGATGAGGTGATTAAACCGGGGTCAGGCTGCAAAATCATCCAGAATTTCAGCCCCGATCCCGAAACTCTTCACCCTCGCCTCGTGGTCATAACAATGGCAGGTCAGTATCAGCTCATCGACCCGCGTTCTTTCCAGAAAGCGTTCAATAAACTGCCTGGCGCTGTCTTTTGAACCAGTGGCTGATTCAACCATTACCTGTTCCGACATGGCGATTTCTGCCGGGCTGGCCATGGCGGTCAGATCTTTCACCGGTGGTTGCAGTGGGCCGGGCTGGCCACGCCGTAACAGGATAAAGCCCTGCATGGTGCCGCGCTTGAGGGCTTCGCCTTCCTCGTCAGTGTCTGCCCCGAAAATATTGATGGCCGCGCCACAGTAGGGTTCACTCAGCTGGGCCGAGGGTTTGAACTGTTCCCGGTAGATGGCCAGGGCCTGGTCAAGGGCATCCGGGGCGAAGTGGGAGGCAAACAGGTAGGGTAATCCCAGGGCCGCAGCCAGTTGGGCACCAAACAGGCTGGAGCCAAGAATCCATAAAGGAACGTGCAGTCCATTACCCGGTACCGCCTTGATACCGTTGTAGCCCTCGTCGAAGTAGTGCTGCAGAATCTGCACATCCTGGGGAAAGGTATCATCGGCCCGCATATTTTCCCGGCGCAGGGCATAAGCGGTTTTACCATCAGTTCCCGGTGCACGACCCAGGCCAAGATCGATGCGTCCCGGATAGAGGGATTCCAGGGTGCCGTAATGCTCGGCGATCACCAGTGGGGAGTGATTGGGTAGCATCACCCCGGCAGCACCGACGCGAATGCTTTGCGTCCCTTCTGCCACGAACCCCAGGGATACAGAGGTGGCTGCACTGGCAATGCCGGTGGAGTTGTGGTGCTCAGCCATCCAGTAACGCCTGTAGCCCATACTTTCCGCCTGCTGGGCAAGATGACGGGAATTAACCAGGGCGTCCCGGGCAGTCGCACCGTCGATGATGGGAGCGAGATCAAGCAGGGAATAGGCTTTCAGTATCGGCAATGGATTTCCTTGAATAACATTTGGACCCGTAAAATTTTCAGGTATGTCTTCGGATAAGGGCGTGACAGGCTGGATGATATAACTGACATAGGGTCATAAGGTATTAAGGATACACATTATCAACTGTGATCCAATCGGTCGCTGTGAGCCAGTATTTTTCCAGATGTCCGAGGCTGTTTAAACCCCTAATTCTGGCAGACTGTTAAGTGCCTGAGGCCTACTGACAGGAAGCTGGCAGATATTCTGTGGGGACTCGCGGGATAGTTCGCCCGGGCTCACAGCGCCAACTGATGGATCCATTGGGGTTGGCCTGGCCGCGTAAAATAAAGGCTTCGGCATAAGTGCCGAAGTCCTCATTGAATTCGCTCAGATTCATGACAGACACCAGGCGTCCATTTTGTGAATCTTCCTGGCGCCAGAGTATTTGCTGAATTCTGCCTATTGGATTGGAGATCAGCCTCGCTTCGGTTGCATCAACGGGCATTCGACCGTTTACCTCGAAGTACAGCTCAACCTTGTTCCTTTCCTCTTCTGCAAAGAGTAATCCTTCCTCTATGGCGGCTGTAACCAGGGAGCGGTTATAGATGGGTAAGGCAACGACTGCCAGAATGCCAATAATGGCAACCACCACCAGTATCTCCAACAGGGTGAAGCCAGCAAGCTGACGTTTAACCTTATCGTTTTTCACCAGACTGACCATGCTTACTGTCCACCCAGAACGAAAAAATAGGACTAAACAGGATTTTCCAGGCAGGAGTAATGCTTGCTGATAACGGTGACCAGCAAGCCTAATGGGATATTACCAGCTGTAACCGAACTCGATTTCGAACTGGTGCATTTTCAGCTGTATCTGCTGGGTCGGGTCAAAGGGGTTTGTCCCGGTGACCGTATTTTCCGGCGCATACATCAGGCTGAAGCTGTACTCCTTGCCGTTGTCCAGCACATGGGTAAAGCCCGTGGTGAAATGCTGCTCTATCACACCGGGAGCCATCATGTTGAACAGCACCTGGTCGGAATCAATCGGCTGATCACCATGGCTATAGCCGATACGGAAAGTCCAGTCTTCCAGGTTGGCCATGCGCCATTCATACCCAAATTTGTGGGTAGTCATGTCATTCCAGCCAAAACCGGCACCCCGGCTGCCGCCCAGGCAGGAGCCCAGGTCCGTCCCACCAGCACCTGCCGTGGGACAGGCAAACAGGTTGGCCAGCGGATTGCCGACTGAATCCACATCGCTGAAGGTGGTGTACTCAATGTCGTAATGAATAGATGCCCTGTCGTTGAACTGCCATGAGAGACCGCCGCGGAGGCTGGACGGAATATCAAAGCCGCCAGCATCGGCAAAAAGGTCGCTGTAGTCATCGAACTCACCCATCTCAATCTGGCTTTGATAGCTCAGCGAGACATCCAGCTGGGGGGTAGCTTCCCAGATGAAACCCACCTTGTAGCCAACCCCAAAAGAGTAGTCCCGGGAATTGTTCGTCAGGGATGTCGGCATGGCTGTGCCACCGGAGGCGGCAAAGGTTTGTGTGTAGGGCGCGAAGGCAGCAAAGCCATTTCCCTTGAAGGCCTGGGCAGTCAGGACAAGGGCGACGCCCCAGGACAGGCTGCCATTTTGTTGCGAATAGGTGACATCACCGAACAACTGCATCAGATCCACTCCGGCATCGCCAGTACCATAGGCTCCCGGCAGACTCATCACTGGAGCCGGTCCACTCGGGCCGTCGGGATCAAATGTGGCGCTGCCTCCACCATAATCCGTATTCATGCCGCCTCGGCCATAGAGATTGACGCCGAGGGCAGATTCCTCATTCAGCATCCAGGTTTTGGCCATGTAGGGAATGGGGAAAAAATTGCTGCCGCTTTCCACTTCCCCGGCGTCGATGGTGAATGCGCCACCCTGCCCATTGGCCAGGCTTGAAGTAGCATCATAGGAACGTCGAGGAGAGAAAATGGAGATGCCTGTCTCAAAACGCTCACCCATGACCACACCGGCGGCTGGATTGATGGAGGTGGCAATGGCTTCCGTAGGATGGGCAGTGCCAGCACCGGCCATGCCTTTGTTCTTGACACCAAGACCGTGGGAGAAATAGCCATTGGTGGCAAAGCCCAATGGGCTTGCTGTGATCATGGCCAGGGCAATACCTGTACGAAGCAGCTTGACTCTATGCATTGTTTTGTTCCGGAATGTAAGGACCAGGCGTAATACTTGCCGGTCCGGTCAAATAAAGGGCGGCAATTCTAACAGTTTTTCAGGTTACGGCAACTTTAGCCTTTGTTTTCATGTGGTTAAGCACTGTGCAAAGGGATCTGATCGAGTATGATGACACCTGGTTATTGGGGGATATCCATCATGAAATTCTGGCAGCGCTGGTGGCAGGCGCCACAAACCGCTTTTTCCAGGCGTGTTCTTTTCCAGCTGCATTTGTGGCTGGGGATCGGCTTCGGGGCTTATGTGCTGATTATTGCCCTGAGTGGCAGTGCCCTGTTACTGAAGTCTCCGTTTTATACCTGGTTTGAACCCAAGACCCTTACCCCGCTGGATTCAGATCCCCTCACCGGCGATGCCCTTAAAGCACGTATGGAAGAGGTCTATGCAGATTATGAGTTGGGTTTCATGGTCGAGGCCTACGATGAAGGGGATGCCACCTACATCGTTCTGGAAAAGGATGGCGAATTCATTCCCCATTATTTCAATCAGTTTACCGGTGAAGACAATGGTCCGGCACGTCCCTGGCCCATCAGGGTGGTGGAATGGGTTGCCGATTTTCATGATGACCTGCTGCTGGGACGGGATCCTGGAAGAATGCTCAATGGTATCGGTGGCGGACTGTTTGTTGTGATGAGTGTTTCTGGCCTGTTTCTCTGGTGGCAGGGGAGACGCCGCTGGTGGGAGGGGCTGGTGATTCTTCCGGGCAGTGGTCGTTCCCTGTTCTGGCAGGTGCATAGTTTTCTTGGTTTCTGGGGGCTGATCCTCATGCTGGCATGGGGCGTGTCCGGATTTCAGCTGGGTTTTCCCCGGCAGATGAATGCCATCCTTGAATTCCTGGGGACTGAACCGGGCGGTTTTCGCCAGGGTGGGGTGATGGGTTTTTTCCGGGATGTACACTTCGCCCGGCCCGGAGGCCAGAACCCCTTTGCCCGCTGGGGGTGGATAGCGGTCAGCTTCCTGCCTACCATCATGATGGTGACCGGAGTTGTTGTGTGGTGGAGACGGGTTGTGATGAAGGCGATACGACGGATAAAGGGATAAAGGGAAAAAAGATAAAGGGAAAAAAGGATAAAAGGGCTATGGTTCAGGTAGGGAGCCGATACACGGATACAGGGATACAAGGCAATTGGTTCAGGTAGTCATGGATGTAGGAGACAGGATGCAGGACGCAAGATACAAGAGGAAATATTCGGGATAGCCGGAGGGATTGTGTTTATCTGACCATCAAATTTAAGCATAAGTGCAAATAAAACCCTTGACTGTCAATATGAGGCTAACCATCCTGCCCTGTATCCCTGTATCCCTGTATCCCTGTATCCCTGTATCCCTGTATCCCTGTATCCCTGTATCCCTGTATCCCTGTATCCCTGTATCCCTGTATCCCTGTATCCCTGTATCCCTGTATCCTTTTTAAAAAGACTTGTGACTCCACTCTTTGTTATACTCCGCGCTTTTGTTCAAACCGCTTTAATTACTGAGCCATATCCACGGGAGATCTATAAATGGCCGAAGAACAACAACCATTGGCACCACCGGTTTCACTGACAGCGTCCAACCATACCGGCGTGCGTATCAAGTCGACTGGAAATGCTAGGCATATCGCCAACAATCATTTCGCCAAGGTGTACACACCCGAGTTTTCCAAGGCTGGTATTGATTACCCCATCATCTTCGTCAAGGACCCGGAGTCAGAAGAGTTTTTTGCTGCCGGTATGTGGGGCCTGGAGCCAAATGAAAATCTCTTCGTTGAAGGAGACAAGTGGGTTGGGGGATACTTCCCCGCGTCAGTTCGCTGCTACCCGTTTGCAGTCCAGCAGGATCCCCAGACGCCGGAACGCCTGTTCATAGGTCTTTATGAAACAGCCGACGTGGTCAACAAGGAAGAAGGTAACCTGATTTTCAACGAAGACGGCACCGAGACTGACTGGATGAAGGAAGTGAAGGAATTCCTTGTGCGTGTTTTCCAGCAGGAAGAGATGACCAAGCAGTTTGTCGCCAAACTCAATGAACTTGAACTTCTGGTGCCACAGGGCCTGACACTGACGACAGCCAATGACGGCAAGAAGCATGATGTCAGTGGCTTCTACGTGGTTGATCGGGAAAAGCTGAATAATCTGGCGGGTGAGGATTTCGAGCACATGCGGACTTCCGGTGCGCTAGAACTGGTTTACCAGCACCTGATGTCACTCGAGGCCATCCAGAAAGTGTTGCGCAAAAAAAATGACCGCGCTCCTTTGGTCAACGAGGAAGCGCCCGCTTCCTGATTCCGGATTGCCGCGGGAAAGTCTTCAGGCTTTCCCGCGGTCTTCTTTTCCATGTTCCGGTGGAAAACCAATACCCCCAAATCCCTGTTAACCATCCTGCTGATGGCTTTGATCCTGTTCACTGTTGCCAGCTGTATACAGGTGCAGAAAGCGGCCGGGTGCAATAATCCGGGGTTGTTCGAATGCAGGGACAGGGTGCCGGGTTCACCGACAGGCCAGGATATCTCCCTGAAGAAGGTCGGTGAATTGCAGAGGCATCAGGATGAATGATGCTGGCCTGCATACCCTGTTCAGGACAAGTCAGCGCAGCCCTTCGTAGACAAATCGGCCGACGGCTTCGGCGGTGGCTTCATCAATGACCGCCGGAAACAGTGCAGGCATCGGGTCGGTGGGGTTCTTCACCTTGTCGATCACCTCTTCGAGGCTCATCCGCGAGGCGATATCCCCGAGACGGTGATCGGCAATGAAATTACCATCGGTACCATGGCAGGATGAACAGACCTGGCTGTAGAGTCTGCGCGCACTGGCTGCACCGTTGTTGGCGGTAGCATCGAAGGAGACAGGTGCTGATTCCGGGTTCAATGTCATGATGACCACGCTGGGCAAGCCGACATCGCCAAAGGCATTTCGGGAAATATTTCCTGAGGCGGCCGCTACATACTGCTTACCGTTGATTTCGTAGGTAATAACGCCGCCAGCCATGGCGCCACCCAGGTCTTCCTGGTGTAGGATGTCGCCACTGGCACTGTCAAAGACATAGAAGTTTCCACCCAGGTCGCCACCAAAAGTGACGCCACCTCGTGTTGGTGTAACAGCGGCAACCACCGGGTAGGGAGAGTGGAACTGCCACTGAATTTCACCACTGACATTGTCCATGGCCGTGATCCAGCCGGAAGACTCGCCTACCGGGGTCATGCCGGCAGGGAAGTCGACGCGTCCAGGGACATGTTCATAATCGCCCAGCATCATCATGAAGCAGATATCCACGGCACCCACAATGAGGTTATTGTTGTTTCTGTCCAGGGCAGGGCCGTTCCATTCAATGCCGCCGGCCAGGCCAGGGCAGACACGCACGGCTTCCCGGGTGGGTTCGGCCGGGGCTTTTTCTATGGTGGTGACCGGTGTCTTGAACACTTCCTGATGGGTGTCCCGATTGACTACGGTGACATAACCGTCCTTACCGCCGATGGCCATGAAGTCCTCACTGCCTACTCGGTACAGGTTGGGCGCGGCAGACAGATCATAGTCTAGCCAATCCCGGGGTGACACCTGGTACCACCAGTTCAGATCACCGCTGGCCGCATCAAGAACAACCACGGAATTGGTAAAGAGGTTGTCTCCCGGGCGGAAGCCCATATCGATATCAGGCCAGGGATTGCCAACGGATACAAAAAGCTCTCCGGTCGCCACATCCAGTGACATTGCCCCCCAGACGCCACCGCCACCGGTTTTGGCGGTTTCGGGACGCTCCCAGGTTTCAGCGCCTATTTCATCGCCCATGGGAATGGTGTTGAAGCGCCAGATTTCTTCGCCGGTTGTGGCATCAAAGGCCAGCACGCGTCCGCGGGCACCCAGGTCACTGCCGGCAATGCCCATGAAGACCCGGTTGCCCCAGGCCAGGGGGGCCGCCGATGTAGCCTCTCCCCGCTCGGCAACGGCGATCTGGTTTTTCCAGAGCAGGTCACCGGTGCGGGCATCCAGGGCAATCAGCCGGCCATCGCAGGTGCCCCTGAAAAGACGGTCGTTATGCAGTGCTACACCCCGGTTGCCACCACCACAGGCATCCCCATCGGGCTGGTAGTCATACTGCCAGTGAACGTTGCAGGTCAGCGCATCCAGCGCGAGGGTCTGGCTGGATGTGGCCACATAGATTACACCGTCGTCCATGACCAGGCCGGAATGAAAAGAGGTAGGGCCATCGACCTGCACGCGGCAGACCTGGCCAAGTTGTGAAGCATTGTCCGGTGTAATCTGGTCCAGGTTGGAGAAACGCTGGCCGGTCAGGTCCTTGTTATAGCTAAGCCATTCACCCCCGGGTGTCTGGGTAAAGGCCTGGGAGGACAGCAGGACGAGTGAGAGGCCGAGGAATTTTTTCATGGAAATAAAGTGTTTCATGGTTTTTTTATTTCTTTTAGGGAATCAGGGATGTTGTTAATACCAGCACTGCACGAAAAAGTTATCCGTCCTTTTCTTCATGATCCGGTTCTTATCTTGTTTGGCAGGACTAAAGATATAGGCAGGTCCGGGCAATGTCTATTACCCGGGATTGCAGTGAATAACAGCCCGTCTGGAGGATGCAGGGCCTAGAGCAGTTCCATATCCGTCAGGAACTGGTTTGACTGGGCAATGGAAGCTTCCATATCGGAAATAAGACTGGAGATGTCTCCCTCGATAGTGACCAGTTCTGACCGTAATGATGCAATGGCCCGGGAATTGAGATTGTGTTTCAGGAAAAGTACCTGATCCCTGAAGGCATTGATAACCGGTGTCATCTTGGCTTCAGCAGAATGCATGGCGCTGATTAGTTGCTGGTAGCGTACACGGGTCTCACGCAGGGTTGTTTCACTGGAGCGGCGCAGATCCTGGTTGGTATACAGATCAAGTTCAGCTCCCCATTCCCTGAAAAGGTCCTCGGACACGGATTCCACCGCGCGAATACGGCTGCTGACGTCATCGGCCCGGCTTTCACTTTCCTCGAATTCGGCTTCCAGTGTTTCGTAAGTACTCTGCAGGTCACCGCCATCGAAGTTCAGCAGGCTGGAGAACTGCTCCAGCGCTGAACTGAACTGTTCCTTGGCTTCTTCCTGGGAGTCGCGGGCCTCCTCAACCCGGTCAACCAGAATGTCCCGTTTATGCACGCCAAACTGCTCCATGGCGCTGTAATAGGCGCTGCTGCAGCCTGCCAGGAAAATCAGGGCACCAACAGTGGCCAGTGACTTCATCCAGCGTTCAGCCATGTTTGGATTCCTTGACGGCCTTGATGAGTTCCTTGTTGCGCTAGTCCGCCAGGTGGCTGTGCACCACAAAAAGGGCATGGACAACGCCAGGTATCCAGAACAGCAGGGTCAGAAAAATACTCAGGAAGCCCTGGATGGGTTTGCCGCACATGAAAACCGCAACGGGGGGCAGCAGGATGGCCAACAGGTAACGCATGATTGAACTCCTCTCTTATACTTCTAGTGCTTTTTTATTCTGTGAAATTATCGATCCGAAAATCCGATTTCCGGATATTTCCAGAGATTGCAAGAAAAAAATCAGAAGCGGATGGTGTATCTGAACTTGATGCTCAGGTCTGAAGTGAGGGCGACAAATTCATTGTCCTTGTCGGTGTCTTCCATGTTGTAGTTCAGTACGATAAAGCCTTCCTGGCCGGCCCGGGGAATCCATTGCAGGCGTGTGTTGATGCCCAGGATTTCCGAGACGTTGTCATACTGCACCAGATTTACCCAGTACAGGTTAGAGGTAAATGCATAGGTGGTGTTCAGCGTGATCAGACGAGTCATGAAATCGCCCTGGGGCAGGGTGATGTCATTCCATTCGTAGCTTGCCTGCATGATGAACTTTTTTGCCTGCCAGCGTACATTGGTGCTTATCTGATGGCGATCGCCGTTATAGTAGCCGCCAATGCCGGTGCCAAAGAAAAAGGAGAGTGGGCGTTGATTGGCGGTTTGGATGCGAAAGCCGCCGCGCTCAAACTCATAGCGTCCCGGCTGAATGACGATTTCCCGACCAGGCTCCCGGTACACGGTAAATGGTGTACGGACGACTTCCTTGTTGCCGGATAATCTGATGCGCATGCTGTCACGGGTATTGTTGTTGGCTTCAAACAGGGTATAGCGGATTCGCTCGGTCTGCAGACCACCATCAATGAAATTGACCCGTTGTGCATCAAAACCGAACTGGATCTGTTGCAGGTAACTGTCCGGGCGAAATTTTGCGTAGCCGATATCAGCGCGGTATTCGCGGATACCGGTATTGTTGACAAAGCCCATGGCCGGGTTGAAGTTGTCCTGGACTTCCTTGATGCCCAGGCCGCCACGCCAGCCCTGGTTGTTCGGTGAACGAATACCCAGCCCCCAGGCTGCATCATCGCCACTGAGTCCCGCTGTTTCTGAACGCATGTACCAGGCATCTCCCTCCACCTGAATGCCGCTGGGCAGTCGGGTGTTCAGATAGCGGAAATCTGCCCCATAGACCCGGTTGTCGGTGTTGGATGTGGGATCACCATCGGTAATGATCATGCCCAGGTTGGACTCTGCCAACACGTTGGCAGAGATGCGGCTGATAAAGAGCGTGCTCGGATCCACGGATCCAAAACCATCCTGCTGGATGGCCAGGGTGCCAATATTCCACCGGCCCACGCGACCACTGATGCGGCCACCATATTCAATATCTACCGGTGTACCTCCGGGGCCCAGGCCAATCTTGCGCGAGAAATAGGGGCGTGCATTTTGTTCGGCCGCGCCACTGCTTGCTGCATTACCGTCATTACCGATATTGCCGAACTGGAACAGGTCCGCATCATTGTTGAAGAAAGCCCGGCGTTCCGGGAAAAACAGGTTGAAGCGATCCAGGTTAACCTGGCGGTTATCTACATCCACTGCTGAGAAATCGGTGTTCACTGTCAATGCTGCATTCAGTGATGGTGTCAGTCGATAAAAAGCATCCAGTGAAGGATTAGTCTGGTCATTGTTGGTGTTCGTGGCAAAATTTTTCTGCTGAACGAGGGCAAGGGACGGAACAATCTCCACCCCCATACCCTGATTCATGTCCCGCATGCCCGTCAGGGTGCCCGCGATACTGGGGTTAAATTGCCGGTTGAAGGAGACCCAGGCCATTTCCTCGTTGCGGCGACGAATCCCCCTGCCAAAGTTGAAGCCCCATTCTTCCGTGGTTGGATCCATGGGCAGGGATTTGAAGGGGATTTCAATTTCCGCAATCCAGCCATTTTCATAGGTGCTGGTCTGGACGTCCCAGATAGTAGACCAGTTGGCATCAAAGGAGCTTATGCTGGTGTAGAGCGCATCATGGCGTACGCCGTTGAGGTTGGTTTCAAACCGATAACCAGTCCTTCTGGTATTGAAGGGGTCAAGTATCACAATAAGGCGGTCGTCAGGACCGAGTCCCTGGCCATGACGTAAAGTCGGTGTGGCAATCAGTTCCGGTTCGCTGTCATCCATGCGGGCAGCGATGTAGATGGCATCTTCCGTATATACGATGCGTACTTCAGTGGGTTCAGAGGTGGGAGTCTGGTCGCCAGGGCGGATCTGGTGAAATTCGGTGATGGTTTCGGCACGCTGCCAGACATCATCATCCAGGATGCCATCAATTACCGGTGCCGTTTCGACACGGACTCCGCGTACTGATTTGTTATCGGCACCGGAGTTGTTCTGTCCGTAAACAGATGGCAACAGGGTGGTCAGGGCTATCAGCAAAATGCCCTTTTTCATCCTGGTCATTTTCTCACTACTCTCAGGGAAACTGCGGTCAGGGAACATGACAAAAACTCCCTGAAATTCAAAGTGTTCAGTATTTCAAAAAAGCAATTTTCGTGCTATGCGGAAGACTCACTTTCATAATGTAATCACATTTATTTTTCCCTGTTAATACGGAGAATTCCCTATGTTCAACAAGCTTATTATTCCTTTCGTCTCAATTGTCCTGACTCTTGTTACCTCCTGTGGGGGGGATTCTTCCAACAGTGTCCCGACGCCCACTGAAACTGGCTCTTAATCCCAGAGTCAGTCCGTCATGGATGGGGCTGAAATTTTCGATCAGGCTGAAGCCCAGGTGGAACAAATCATGGCCGAGGCAGAAACCCGCATTGATGCTGCGGTAGAACAGGCCCAGGAAACAGCTGGGCAGGTTGCCGATGATGCCCGACAGATGGCTAATGACCTTGAAGAGGATGCCAGGGAAGAGGCTGAGGCCCTGGAAGACAACGTTCGTGACCAGCTAAAAAGTTTCGGTAACTGATTTTCAGGGCTCGTCAGCTTTTCTGGCGAGCCACCCACTCCACATGGCGGGAGAGATCACTGTCCTGCCTGAGTTTTTCAAGAGTGTTGAGTTCCCTGGCCAGGGTCATTTCGTCATAAAGGCGATGGATGCCATTGTGGCACTTGCGGCATACAAGTATCCCTTTTGCCAGGATATCTTTTGAATAATGCTTTCTGAAGCGGGTGCGCCGATGCACTTTTCTGGGAATCAGGTGATGAAAGGTCAGGGGTGCCTGGCGCGTGCAAAGACAACACCTGTCAGTCTCCTTTGCCTGTTTCTTGAGTCGGTTCATAGCCGGGATCAGGCAGGGACTTCACTGCTATCATAGGCAAAACATTTTCCTGATGCGTCTGCTGGCACAGTGGCGATTACCTGCGCCATCTGTTCTGCGGCAAACGCGGGTGAAAACAGTTTTCCCGATGGCACTCGCTGTTGGAAGGGCGCAGACAGTGCGCTGTCCACGGTACCAGGATGCAGGCCAATTATCCGGGCATGGCGGTTGCGCCGCCCCGTTTCAACCGCTGCGGTTTTTAGCAGCATGTTCAAAGCCGCCTTTGAGGCGCGATAACTGTACCAGCCACCCAGCCGGTTATCGCTGATACTGCCAACCCGGGCACTGAGCGCTGCAAAAACGCATTTTCTGTCAGTGGGCAGCAAGGGCAGGAAATATTTCATGACCAGGGCAGGCCCTATAGTGTTTACCTGAAAGACTTTCTGTAAATGATCCTGGGTGAGTTGCCGCAGGCTTTTCTCAGGCATTATTTCATCATCATGGAGCAGGCCTGATGCCAATATGACAATTTCCAGGTCGGAAGTAATTCTGGCAGCAGCTTCGGCAATACTGCTTTCTTCTGTTAAATCCAGGTGTACCGTTTCAACAAGTGGGCTGCTGAAATTTTTCTGCTGTCGTGACAGGGCATAGACAGTATGTGTATCTGCCTGTCGGGAGTAATACTCTACAAAGGCAGAGCCTATAGCCCCGGAAGCCCCTATGACCGCTACCCTGTTCATAATAAGGATTTAAGCCGTTCAGCCAGACTGATTGCGCTTAGGTAAGCCCCCTCTACACGGTTATAAAGGCACCAGTCACCACAGGCGGCGAGGCGATGATCAGAGTCCAGCAGGTAATCGGGATCAAGCGGTTGCTCGACCCGGGCAAAGCGCCAGCGCTGGAGCAGTTGTATCGTGGGTTTGGGCAGGCTGTGGCCGGTAATGGTCGCCAACTCATCCAGCATCTGTTCAATGATCCAGTCATTGTCCCTGTCTTCATGTTGTTTTGCCCAGTCGTTGGACGACTGAATAACAAGACAGGGGTTTTCGCCACGACCTGGTTTTGAAGAATTCATCATAATCCACTCAATGCCCATATGCTTGACCCTGGCGGCCTCGAATTTCAGGGGCAGATCAGTGTCATATCCAAGCATAAGTGTGCAACAGGGGCTCATGGCTACCTGCTCCAGTTCACTGTCGGTGACGAGGGTATCTGAAAGATACGGTCTCATCAGGTCCAGAGTCTGGTTGACAGGGGCGGTGCTTATTACCCAGTCGAATGTCTCGGGGACAGGGCCCTGGTCAGTTAGCAGTTGCCAGCGAGAAGGGGTTTCCGGATCCAATGCAAGATCTGTTACCCGCGTTTCAAGCCGGATGTTCATATTCCTACTGATATGTTTGCACAGTGCCGTCATTCGGGGCACGGCGACATAGTGGGGTTCAAACCAGTCTCGCGTATAGGGTTTCTCTCCCGGAGCCAGGGTCAGTACCCTTGGCTTCCATTCGGCGACCAGGCCGTCCTTGATCAGCGGATCAAGAAAGGACTGAAAATAACGGCTGCGAGCTGTGAAGAACTGGGCGCCATGATCAAACTCATGGTCGTCGGTGCGGCGTGTTGCCATCCGGCCGCTGATGCCCCGGGATTTTTCAAAGAGGGCAACTTCTGCAACATCACTGAGTTGTTTTGCCAGGGTCAGGCCAGCCAGGCCGGTGCCAATCACTGCCACCTGTTTCATGACAGTACCGCCGTTACTATCAGACATAGCATGACAATGGCTGTGATCACCATTCTTGTCCTGAGATAGGAGTCGGTAATGACTTTTGCCATGCACAGGGACCTGTCGATGATAAGCATCACCGCCAATACAGGAATCAGGAAAAAAAGAAAGCCGGTAACGGGGAGGATCAGCCAGCTTAACCAGATGAGCACAGCAATAATATTACTGGATATAAAGAGATTGATGGGCATTGATCCCAGAGACAGTTGCTGTCCCCAGTGAATCCCTGTCAGGAAAGTCGCAATCACCAGGGCATATATGGCAACGGCATGGCTGATGTCACCAAGTAATGGCAGGAAACGAACCCCGGCAATCAATGCCAGCGTACCGGCAATGAATGGCAGCGCCCCGGCTAGTATCAGCTGCCCTGGCAGTCCCTGTGGATTTGGTGCATTCATGGAGACAATCAACTTTTGTATTCGCCTTTTATACTATTTCTGGACAGTGGCAGATCACCGGAGCAGGCGGAATGATCCTGTCCATGAAGATCATCGTAGGAACTCATATTACCCGGAAACTGCTTGGCCAATGCCACATAAAAAACCAAACCTGCCAGAAAAAGTCTGCCAGTGCTGCCAGCGTCCTTTTGCATGGCGCCGGAAATGGTCACGTTGCTGGGAAAAGGTCCGATACTGTAGTGAACGCTGTAAGCGAACAGCAAAAAGTATGAGCAGGCCCAATCAGTGTGCAGCAGCCAGCGTGGAGGACGAATTCTGATCAGACGCCCTGTTGCTCAAGCCAAAGAGTAAGCTGGTTCAGGGGCAGGGCGCCCGCGACGCGAGCTTCTTCCCTGCCATTTTTAAACAGGATCAAGGTCGGTATGGAGCGGATGTTCCACTGACCCGCCAGCACTTCATTTTCTTCCGTATTGAATTTGGCAAAACGCAGGACAGGCTCCATCTGTTTGGCTGCGGCTTCAAAGATCGGAGCAAAGCTTTTACAGGGACCGCACCAGGAAGCCCAGCAATCCACGAGAACCGGGATATCCGTGTTGATGAGGACCTTGTCTACATGGGTACCTGAGAGTTCCATGGGTTTGCCGCAGAACAGGGGATTTTTGCATTTACCACAGCGGGGATGGTCCTGGAGTCTCTCCGCGGGTATACGGTTGGTAGCCAGGCAGGCCGGACAGGAAATGTTCAGGGTGGACATGAGGAATCCCGGTTGAAATATATGGATGAGAATTTTACAGGAGAAAGGAGTCGGGCGATAAAGGAATAACAGGAAAAGGTATAAAGCAGGGGTTGAGAAATGGAAACCTTGCAGGGATACAGGAAAACAGGAGTACAGCGATACAAGGCAGGCAATTCGGATAGATACTGACAGCGTATGCAGGTCGGCAAAAAACCCAGGGACTGTTGTCTGATTATGATACGCACTGCAGGATTCAGGTCTTCCTTGATGAGAGGGTACCCGTCCCGGAGGCTGGTTTGTTAGGCCAGATCCATTATTCCTCTTGAAGAGTTTCCATTTTATTGCCCAATTTTGTGGCTGTAATTTCCTTATCCGGTCAGTAGAATCGCGCTATTGCAGGCATCTGCGAGGGGGGATGCGTCAGGTGAAGATATTTCAATGTGGTATGTTGTTGCTGGCACTGGCTTTTGGGCAGACTCTGGTTGCCCAGACGAGTGTGCCCAGGCCTGACAGCAATGAACCGGATACGCGACCGGCACCGCGCAATGCCCAGGGACGAGTGATTCTCGGTGCGCCTCCAGGGGAGGAAATGGGAGCCTGGGATGGTTTCGGGTCTCGCCCCATGATCATTGATTACGATATCGTTCCCGAAGGCTCTATTGTGGCGGATACACCTTACGAGCAACTGGTGAATGATACTGACCGTCCCTTCGACAAGATTGATCTCACCGATGTTCCCTTTCAGCCCTGGGCGTGGAGTCTATACCAGCAGCGCACCCGTACCCGTTTCGAACCCTATACCCGTTGCAAACCCTCCGCTGGCCCCCGGGCCGTGGCTACCGCTTACGGTACCCAGTTCGTTGAATTTGAGGACATGCAGCGCATCTATATGTTTCCGGTGGGAGGCCCACGTCATTTCCGGGTTATTTATATGGATGGTCGCAGTCATCCAGACAAACCCAAACCTTCCTATCACGGGCACTCCATTGGCCACTGGGAAGGCGATACGCTGGTAGTTGATACGGTCGGGTTTAACGAGAAAATGTGGATCGATGCAGAAGGGTCTCCCCATACCGATCAGTTGCACATGATTGAGCGTTTTACCCGCGAAACCTACAACACGCTGAAATATGAAGTGACCATCGATGATCCCGGTGCCTATACGCAAAGCTGGAGCAGTGGCTTTGTCATGCCCTGGCGTCCCGGCGAGGCCTTCGAGTTTGTCTGCCAGGATGCCAACATGGCCTTCGAACTAATGACCGGCACTGAATATGACAGTATTGATCGCAGCCACCTGATTTTCCCATGATTATTCCCAAGTCTCTGAAAACAGTGTTTAACAGCAGGGTCGCCGGCCTTGCTCTTTGCCTTGCCAGTATGTTTCATTACGGCCACCTGCATGCCCATCATGGGGCGATTACCAAGTTCGATACCCGGCAGGATATTTCGCTGGATGGGCGTGTCACCAGGGTCGACTGGGCCAACCCCCATGCGCACATATTCATGGTTACGGAAGCCGGTGAACAATGGTATGTGGAGCTGGAAAGCCCGGTGATTCTGGAATGGAATGGCTGGAGTGAGGAAACCTTGCCCCCTGGCAGCCTGATTCATGTGGAAGGCTTTCCTGCACGAGATGGCAGTCCGCAGGTCTGGGGTGATGTGGTTTTACTGGATGGTGAGAATATTTTTCAGGGCGATACGGATGCGTTGACCCTGGCAAGGAGCGAAAACCAGGATCGCCTGGTTCCCCGCTGGCCTGATGGCACCCCAAGACTGGGTGCTGCTCCCGGAGAAGAAGGTTACTGGGTGCCCTCTACCACGGTGATGGTTGAACAGGGCAGGGATATTGCGATGTCAGCCAATGGTCACCTGGTCAATATCGAGGACGCACCCGATGTGGCACCGCTAAAAGAATGGGCACTCAGGCTGTATGAGTTTCGGCAACGTAACTTCCTGAGCGCAGATCCTTCTTTTGTGGAATGTCGTCCCCCTGCAGGTCCCCGTAAGTGGCAGGCGTCTTTTGGCCTTCAGCTGCTGGAGGACAGACAGTGGCAGCGTATTTTTGTTGTGGCTGGTGGCGGTAACCAGGACTGGCATCTTATCTATACCGATGGACGGGGTATCAATACCGGCTTCCCGGTAGACAACGACAACATCCTGTATTACGGCCGAAATGTGGCCGCATGGGAAGGGGACACCCTGGTCATTCAGTCAGAGGGCTATAATGAAAAGTTCTGGCTGACCGGTGGCTTGCCCCACACGTCGATGATGAAAGTCTCAGAACGTCTGACCCGTACGGATTTCAATACCATGAGGTATGAGGCGACTATTGATGATCCGGGTGCCTACACGCGACCCTGGTCGGTGGCGTGGGAGCTTGTCTGGCGTGAGGGCAGTGATCCGCCGGAGTATTACTGCCAGGATAACAGGTTGTAGAAAAGGTAAAGGGGTAAGACGATAAAAGAAAAAAAGGATAAATGGATATAAGTTAGACGATTCAGGTGAGGAATCGATACGGGGATACAGGGATACATGACAAGCCTTTCAGTTAAAGATGATTATTGCAGGTTGGCAAAGACCCACAGGTCGTGCCCCAATAACCAGCAAGAGATATAAGAACAGATATAAGAACAGATATAAGTGCAGAGAAGTTGATTAATGCTCTGGCACGACTATGCTCTTTTAGCTTTTAGCTTTTAGCTTTTAGCTTTTAGCTTTTAGCTTTTGGCCCTCAGCCACTCCCTCTTTACCCGGCGCTGAAAACCTGACAAGCTTGCCGCCTCCAATTTGACCGAAAAATTCACCTCGACAGACAAGAGCCAACCCAGATGCCCGACACTCAAGATACTCAGAAAAACCGGTTTCCTTCCTTTAAACTTTCCGCATTGGCCTGTGCAGTATTGCTGACCCAGTCCTGTGCTACGACCGGTGGTTCGAGTGATGAGTTTGTCAGTGTGGGTCGCGGTGCGCCACTAGCCTATGAACTCACACCTCTGGAAATGGGACGTGGTCCCGACAACTCTTTTGGCTTGCCAGTGAATATCGGAGACATCCTTCGTGGGGATAATGTTGTCGGCCCATTGCTTTTTGATAACACGGGATTTTTGGGGTTTCTTGGAGATATCAATATCACCACCGCTCAAAATGGCGGTGTACCTGAAGGTATCGAGCCTTTGCCGATAGACATGTTTACAACAAAGGATTTTTACCAGGACCAGGAATACTGGAGTGATCCGCGATATTTTCGCTGTAACTCCAGCCTGGGCATTGAGCAGCAGCGTGTGGCGACGCCCATGAGTGCAGCGACTATTGGCGATAACCCACCTTTAACCGCTGCCTGGGGGCATTGCGATCGTGACTACCCCCGCGAGGCGATAGTCAGTCCCTATGATTTTGATAGCGCCGAAGATCATTACAAGGCCCTGCTGGCCGAAGCGGAAGCCAGGGGTGGTCCGGATAATTATGATTATTCCACCGTCCCCGGTGAATGGTCAGGACATTACAACCCTCAAAATTTCCAGCTGCTGTTCGGTAACTGGTACGGCATGATGTTCAGCCAGGTGTCCACCATTCTGTCCCTGCTGACAGAAGAGTACCAGACCCGTTATGTGCAGCAGAACTATCACCAGGTGGTCACTGCAGCACCACAGTGGTCGGCGCAATACTGCTGGCCGGAAGGTTTCATGCGTCGCTGGCACTGGGCAGCCACCACGGGCCACTCGGTTATCGTGACACCTGATATTGTCAGCATCATGACGTCCCAGGCGGACAACTTCATCACCAATGTCTATATTGATCGTGAATTTGATATGGAAGGAACGGTACCCAAGCTGGGAGCGGATGTGCCACGCTGGTATGGGGAGACTATCGGATTCTGGGATGGCGATGCACTGATTACCTGGACATCCAACATACAGGGCTGGATGTCTCACAGTGCATTTGAGTTTTCCAACAAGATGCAGACAGTAGAAATCTATTCTGCCAACTATGATGAAGACGGTAACTTCATCGGCCTTCATCACGAAGCGATTTTTTATGATGAAGATGCCCTTGTGGAGCCGGTGCGAATTATCCGTGATATGGAAAAAACCAGTGAATTCTCCGAAGGTGATCCCTTCGTTTTCAATGAATGTCTACAGACCATCTATCCGGTAGATGGGCGCGGCGCCACTGTGCCTCCCGGTAACATAATCGAATTCCTGGTCCCTGACTGGTATGACCGTCCCTGGGCGCAGATCTGGGAAAGATACTTTGAGCAGGATATGGAGAAGCCGGGGCTTTCTGAGGATATATTCAGTTTTGACTGAGGAAAGCGCCGAGGTCGAAGAGAAAAATTTTTTCAATAAAAGGATATCAGGCAAGCAGTTCAGGAAAGGCATGGATGCAGGAGACAGGAGGCAGGATTCAGGATGCAAGAGGAAACAGCGAATTTAATCGAGGCGTCAGATTAATCGAACTTTAAACGTTAATGGTAAGCCTGAATAAAAAACCTTGACGGGGAATTTCAGGCGAACCATCCTGCCCTTTATCCCTTTATCCCTTTATCCCTTTATCCCTTTATCCCTTATTACCCGAACGTTATAACCACCCCCAGTTCTGTTCTGTCCGCCACGCCTTGAAAGCCTTCCCTGACTTCATCCAGTGTGGGTCGTGAGGTAATTAGGGCTCCAATGTCCACCTGTCCTTTTTCCATGGCAATAATGAAGCGCGAGGTATCGCGCATTACATTCATGCCCGCCATCTGTCCTCCAAAGCAGCGTTTACCTGAAAGGGAAAACAGCGTAGCCGGAAAAGAGACATCGCCTTCATAGGCGCCCAGTGTGACCAGGCTGCCACCGGGAGCAGTGACCTCCCATGACTGGCGTAGGGCAAGAATTCCTGTGGGATCCGGGCCCGGTTCCACTTTTGGGACATAGCGGTCGAGTCCAGAGCATTCAATGACCAGGTCTGCGCCGCGCATGTCGATGAAGCCTCCGCCACGATACTGCCCGCCGGCATCAATACGTTCCGAGCGATTGGCACACAGGGTACGAATGTTTTCTACCAGGTTATCTGTATCGTCGTTGGGATCAATCACCGTAGTGGCACCAAACTGTCGTGCCAGTTCCCGGCGATAAGCGGCAGGCTCCACGACAATGATCTGTCCGGCAGCCTGGGCTTTGGCCCCCTGAACAGCGGCCAGTCCAATTGGACCGGCACCAAAAATCACCACATTCTGACCTATCTGGACAGGGTCATAGACACTGGTGGCGGCTATGCCCACAGCTCCTGTGTCACCAAGCATGGCTATCTGGTCATCAGGGATGTCTGAAAAAACCGGAATACAGTATTCCTCGTAAGCGACGATAATTTCACTCAGGCCACCGATGACGGCGGCTTCAATGACACCGGTTCCATCAGCCATGCTGGCAATGGGTTCATTGGGTACCGCTCCGGGTGCCAGATAATTGCACCATTCGGGGCAGCCACTGAGACACTGATGGCAAACCCCGCACCAGGGAGTACCTGAAACCAGGACCCTGTCACCAGGTTGCACACGGCGCACTTTTGAGCCAACGGCTTCCACGATGCCCATGCCTGAATGGTTCGGAATGATGGGACGTTCCTGGTTACGGTTTCCCAGGACACTGGTCGTGACGGTATAGCAGGCACAGGAACCCAGATTGCGCACAAGAACCTGTGTGTCATCGATATCGCGCAGCCGCAGATCCATTACCTCGCCTTCGGTACCATGACGAACAAAGGCACGAAAAGGCATACCGGCAACACTGCCCGTATTGATTGCTGCTGCGCCGCCTTGCTGGGCCATGACGCCACTGGCAAGCGTAGCCGCGGCCGTCGCGCTGCCGACAAGCATGGAGCGGCGCCCCGGGCTGGCAGGGTGCTGGACGCCTTTACTTTTACCGGGTTGAGCTTTGGAATTGTTGTTCTTTTTCATACCCCCTCCACATGTATTAACCACCGAGCATAATGTACGAATACAGGTAAGGTCCACATCAGGTGACAAGTATTAATCCGGGATGCTTTCCGAATCCCGGGAGATTAGTATTCAGACCCGAAGGATTAATGCTGTTAACTACTCGTAATCTGACAGGGGAGGGCAGGAGCAGACCAGGTGTCTGTCTCCATAGACCTGATCTATGCGCCCCACTGGCGGCCAGTATTTATTGTCTACCAGCCCTTCCATGGGATAGGCTGCCTGTTCACGGCTATAGGCATGTTCCCACTGTCCGGCAATCAATTTTGCAGCAGTATGGGGAGCATGGCGCAGTGGACTTTCCTCTGCCGCGATCTCTCCCTTCTCAACAGCATGTATTTCTTCCCGGATACATTTCATGGCGGCAATGAACCGATTGATCTCCTGCAGGGATTCGCTTTCTGTAGGCTCAATCATCAGGGTTCCCGCAACCGGGAAGGACATGGTAGGTGCATGAAAACCGAAATCGATGAGCCGTTTGGCGACGTCTTCCACCGTAATACCGGCTTCCTTCAGGGGCCTCAGGTCAATGATGCATTCATGGGCCACGGTACCATTTCGACCGGTGTACAGAATGGGATAGTCATCCCCAAGTCTGTGGGCCAGATAATTGGCATTCAGAATCGCCACCTCTGTTGCCTCTCTGAGTCCCTGTGCACCCATCATTTTCAGGTACATCCAGGTTATCGGCAGAATTCCGGCACTACCATAGGGTGCTGAAGCGATGGCCCCTTCCTGTCGTTCCAATCTGGCATGCCCGGGCAGGAAAGGCGCGAGGTGTTTGAGCGCGCCTACAGGCCCGACTCCCGGTCCACCTCCACCATGGGGGATGCAGAAGGTTTTGTGCAGATTCAGGTGGCTGACATCCCCGCCGATGCTACCGGGTTCGACATGGCCAACCATGGCATTAAGATTGGCACCGTCGATGTATACCTGGCCACCATGTTCATGCACGATGTCGCAGACCTCTCTAACGCGGGCCTCGAATACTCCATGGGTCGAGGGGTAGGTAATCATTATGGCTGCTAGGTTATTGCTGTATTTTTCTGCCTTCTCCCTGAGGTCGCTGACGTCCACATTGCCGTCCTTGTCGCAGGCCACCACTACAACCTGCATGCCACACATCTGGGCTGAGGCCGGGTTTGTTCCATGGGCAGAGGAAGGGATGAGGCAGATATGACGATGGCCTTCTCCCCGGGAGTGGTGATAACCCCGGATCGCCAGCAGGCCTGAAAACTCGCCCTGGGAGCCGGCGTTGGGTTGTAGTGAAATGGCATCATAGCCAGTAATTCTGCAGAGCATATCTTCCAGTTCGCTGATCATGTCATGATAGCCAGCAGCCTGTTCATCAGGGACGAATGGATGAATGGTGCAGAATTCGGGCCAGGTAACCGGCAGCATCTCCGAGGCAGCATTGAGTTTCATTGTGCATGAACCCAGGGGAATCATAGCCCGATCCAGGGCAATGTCCCGGTCAGCCAGTTTGCGGAGATACCGCATCATTTCTGTTTCGGAATGATAGGTATTGAAAACCTCTTGAGTTAACACCTGTTCTTTTCGTAACAGGGATTCTGGAATCGGGGAGTCTGTTTCGGGAGGCGCTGTTTTATGATTGAACAGGCTGAGCAGAACAAGCAGGTCTTCTTCAGTAGTGGTTTCGTCCAGGGAAATGCCCAGAGTCTTATTGTCTATTTCCCGCAAGTTGATTTTCTGCTCGCGTGCTTTCTGGTGAATTGAGGCCGTTTGTTCACCCGTGGCGATGGTCAGCGTATCGAAATAGCATGATGTCAGTAATGTATATCCTGCGGCCTCTATGCCTGCCGCGAGGCGACAGGTCAGTTGATGAACCCGCTGGGCAATACACCTGAGCCCCTTCGGTCCATGGTATACAGCATACATCCCGGCTATGACAGCAAGTAATACCTGGGCTGTGCAGATATTGCTCGTGGCTTTTTCCCGACGGATATGCTGTTCCCTTGTCTGGAGGGCAAGACGGTGAGCCGGATTGCCCTGGACATCGATGGATGTCCCAACCAGGCGGCCGGGCAAAGAGCGTTTGTAGTCTTGATGGCAGGCCATATAGGCTGCATGGGGACCACCAAACCCCATGGGTACACCGAAGCGCTGGGTTGAGCCGATGGCGACATCAGCGCCCATGGATGCCGGGGATCTGAGCAACAGCAGGCTCAGTATGTCTGCTGCCATCGTAACCAGGGCTCCCCTGTCATTGAGCTGATTGATCAGATCCGTAAAGTCCCTGACTTCGCCACTGGCACCTGGATACTGCAGCAGTACACCAAAGCAGTCATGTTCCAGGGCTTCTTCAGGTTTGCCGAAAACCAGTTGGTAATCTGCGGCCACTGCCCGTGTTTCAAGTACATTGATGGTTTGTGGAAAGCAGTCCTGGTCAACGAAAAAGACATCCCCTTCAGCCTTGCTCATGCGTCGGCATAGCGCCATGGCTTCTGCAGCTGCAGAGCCTTCATCCAGCAGTGATGCGTTGGCGATATCAAGTCCTGTCAGATCACAGACCATGGTCTGGAAATTCAGCAATGCCTCCAGTCTCCCCTGGGATATTTCCGGTTGATACGGCGTATAGGCGGTATACCAGGCAGGATTTTCAAGGAGGTTTCTCTGTATCACACCGGGAGTGTGACAGTTGTAATATCCCTGACCGATCCATGACTGATAGATACTGTTTTTGTCTGCCAGTTTTCGCAAGGCCGCAAGAGTTGAGGGTTCACTGGCAGGATCACCAAGATCCAGGGGGTGCTCCTGTGCAATGGCTTCCGGAATCACTTGAGCAATGAAGGCTTCCATACTGCTGTAGCCAAGAGCCTCCAGCATATTTGCCTTTTCATCCTCATTCGGGCCGATATGACGGGAAATAAAATCAAATTTGTCTGTCAACTGCGTCATGACTACTGACTCCCAAAGACTTTTCGCTTAGCGTACATAACGATGTTTAACAAAAGGCATGGTTGTCACGGTAACAGGCAGGGCCTTGTTCCTGACCAACGCTTTCAATTCCGTGCCCGGTGAAGCATGCTGTGCATTTAGGTATCCCATGGCAACCGGTGCACCGATGCTTGGTCCATAACTGCCACTGGTGACAATACCGGCGACTTCTCCATCGGCATCCACAAGTTCAGTGCCTTCTCTCACGGGTGCCTTGCCATTGACCAGTAAGCCGGTTCGTTTCCTGGACGGGGGCTCATCGAGCTCTGCCAGAATCAATTCCGCGCCGGGGAAGCCTGCCGGACGATCACCATTGTTTCTTCGTGAGGGACTGATACTCCACTGTAATCCGGCGGATACCGGCGTGGTGGCATCATCAATATCATGCCCGTAAAGACAGAGTCCGGCTTCCAGTCTCAAGGTGTCACGTGCACCAAGCCCTACGGGTTGGACTCCGGAGTTTTCAAGAAGTTTTCGACAGAATGCTTCCGCCATAGAGGCAGGTAGTGAAATCTCGAAACCATCTTCACCGGTATAGCCGGAGCGCGTAAGGATAATGTCATGACCTTCAAGGTCCGTCTGCATGCCGGTCATGAACTGTAATGTGTCACACCCGGGTACAGGGCCCATCAGGGCGTTAGCTGATGCAGGACCCTGCAGGGCGATCAATGCACGACTTTCCAGATGCTCAATGGCTACATTGTTGAGCTGGCCTTGCAGCCAGGCCATGTCGGCATCCTTGCAGGCGGCATTCACCACCAGGAGAAAGGACTCCTCATCCAAACGGAGAATCATCAAGTCATCCCTTATTCCTCCCTCATCATTGGTGAGCAAAGCGTAGGTCTGTCTGTTGACAGGCAGATTGACCAGATCTACAGGTAACAGAGCTTCAAGGGCATGCGCCGCCTGACTGCCCGTCACCAGAATCTGTCCCATGTGGGAAACATCAAAAAATCCTGCCGAAGCACGGGTATGCAGGTGTTCGGCTTTTACGCCTTCATACTGAACAGGCATGCTGTATCCGGCAAAGGGCACCATACGGGCCCCCAGTTCTTCATGCAGGCTGTGCAGGGGTGTTTGCTTGAGTATGTCGTTCGAAGAGTTTGTCATAGGCTGGCAAATTCGTCCTGAATGTTGGAAATAACTTTGGGAGCAGGGGCTATGTAATTGGAGTAACAGGGTCCTGGTAGAAGTGAAGTGCCGATTATCGGTCTGCAGGCATACAAATTCACCTGATAATTAAGTATGTTAGTGGTTTGTCTGAGCATAATAACAGTACAGTTTCGTAACTTTATAATTTTGGACCATTGCCCTGGATCAATGGGCAGTACTTTTGCATGGATATTTTTTTATTCGCATAAATACAGGAGAACACAATGAGTGAAGATGCATACAAGGCAGGCAGGGATATTGCTGTCAAAATGTGGGGCGAAGAGGTGGCCGCCGCTCGTGAAAGCAAGGCAACGGATTTTAATCGCCCGTTTGAGGATCTGGTCACCAAGTACTGCTTTGGTGAAGTATGGGCAGAGAATACACTGGATCCGAAAATGCGCAGTATGCTGACCCTGGCCGTACTGACAGCTCTGACCAAACCCAACCAGTTGAAAGTCCATGTAAGGGGCGCTATCGCCAATGGTGTGAGTGTGGAGGAAATCCGGGCTATCCTGATACACAGCGCTGTTTATTCCGGTGTGCCAGCTGGCGTGGAAGCATTCAATGCGGCCAGGGAAGTGCTTGGAGACATGGGCCTGGATGCTGGTTAAGTCGTTAGTTAAGGTTTTTTAGGATCTATTTTTTGAGGAAGCAACATTGAGTAATTTGAACGATATAAAGGTGGGTTTTATCGGTATTGGAAACATGGGCTGGCCCATGGCCCTGAACCTGCACAAGGCCGGCTATAACCTGACGGTGTTTGATATGGATAAGGCCCGGGCTGAAAAATTCGCCGCAGACAATGGCGGTCTTTCCGCCGCCAGTCTTTCAGAACTGGGGGATATGGACTTTGTTATCACCATGCTACCTAACGGGCATGTGGTGCGTGAGGTATTATTGGAAACAGAGGATGGTGCGTTTATACAGAATGCCAGACCTGGCTGTATCGTGATCGACATGAGCTCTGCAGAACCGACCGGTACTCGCCAGCTTGCTACTGATCTGGCAGAAAAACAGGTTACGCTGATCGATGCACCGGTGTCAGGAGGTGTTGCCAGGGCTGAACTTGGCACACTGGCCATCATGATCGGTGCGGAAGATGCGAAGGCCCTGGAGAAGGCCCGTCCCCTGTTACAGGTGATGGGAGAGCTACTCTTTGAAACAGGCGGCATCGGTTCGGGACACGCCACCAAGGCGCTGAATAACCTGATAGCGGCTACCAGTTTTGTGGCGACCTCTGAGGCCATGCTTGCGGCCAGGCGTTTCGGTCTCGACCTGACCACGTTCAACAGTGTCGTCAATGTTTCAACCGGGCATAACTTCATGACGGACAAGGTAATGAAAGATCACGTGATCGACGGTAAGTATGCCACCGGCTTTGCCATGGGACTTCTGGTCAAGGATGTCGGTATTGCCAATGACCTGTGTGATGCTGTGAATATGGAAGCACCCCTGTCAAGAATGGTGCTCAAGCGCTGGCAGGAAGCTCTCGAGCAGAAAGAGTTCAGTGCTGATAACACTGAAGCCATTATGGTCTGGGATGACATGGAAAATCGCTGAACATTTATTGGCTGATTCAGACTAATGGATAAACTGAATTTATAGAGTCGGCTAGCAATAATATTTGTCACTATCTTTCTGTTCGGCATTGGTTCTGTAGTGTTCAGGTCAATCCAGCTGGGCAAACAGCAAGTCATGGAAGAAGTGACAGATGTGTCCGCTCTGGTCGGCAGGATGTTTACCATTGCGGAAATCGGCGGCAAGTCTCCGTTCAGCCCCGATACCGAAGAAGCGTTTTTCCGGGAACTGGTCTTGCTGGAGGACGTCCAGCAAATTGATATTCGCATTCTGTCCAGGAATGCAGAATATCCGGAGGTCAATGAGTCTGTCCGTGATGCTATTGATGCACCGTGGTGGTTTGTTGATCTGGTATACCCGGATACATTAAATGAAATCCGAATCTTTGTTCTAGGTAATGGTGACGTTGTCACTATATACCCGGATCCCGGTAATGATATTGAGAAGGCCTGGCTTGAAACAAGGAGCAGACTGCTGTTCAGTGCCATTTTCTTTTTATTGACGTTTGCTGTCGGCCTGTTTTTCCTGCGTCGCTGGATAAAACCAATCGAGGTCATCAAGAATGTACTGGACAATGTTGAATATGGTGATTTCAGTCGCCGAATTCCCCGTTTTTCACTTCCCGAGCTTCGTGAAATCAGCGATAAGATCAATAATCTGACAACATGGCTTGGCGCCAGTAAAACAGAGAATGAAAGATTGACGAGAAAATCGATTACTGTGCAGGAAAAAGAAAGGCGGTACCTGGCCCAGGAACTGCATGATAGTCTTGGCCGGGCCGTCAGTGCGATCAAGGCAATAGCCGTGTCGATTGAGGAGAGGGCTTGTGAAAAGGATTCTGTCAGCGCCAGCAGTGCCAGGAATATCGAGGAAATCGCAGATAGCGCCTATTCCAGTGTACGCAAGCTCATGACTTCGCTCAGGCCTTCCATTCTTGATGAACTTGGACTGGTGGCTGCACTTAACCATATGGTGGACGACTGGAACACACACCATGAAGATACTTTCTGCCGTTTCAGGATCGAGGGAAATTACGATAATCTGCAGGAAGATGTTCAGATCAATGTATACCGCATTGTCCAGTAAGCCCTGACCAATATTTCCAAATATGCCAGGGCTGAAAATGTAACTATTGCCATGAGTGGTAACGAAATCATCAGCCTGTTGATTATGGATGATGGTGTAGGATTTTCCCTGAATGAAGTGTCGCGGAGTATGGGCCTGACAGGAATCCGTGATCATGTAACGTTATTGCGTGGAGAACTGGAGATTTCAAGCAGGCCCGGAAAGGGGGTATCGATTCAGATAGAATTTCCCAGAGTGAACTACTTCAGGAGGAGGTCGGGTGACAGATAAAATACTGAAAATTATCCTTGTGGATGACCATGCGATTGTCAGGATGGGATACAAGCTGCTCCTGCAGAATGATCCGGAGATTGAAGTCATTGCCTAATTTGGAAGTGGTGAGGAAGCCAATCAAAAAGCACGTGAACTGAATCCGGACATCATTGTGATGGATCTTTCCATGCCAGATATGGGAGGGCTTGAAGCTATTCGTCGCATCAAGGCAAAGAACCCGGAGATCAAGGTGCTGGTATTTAACATATATGACAATGTCTCTTTCGTGGAGCATGCAATGAATGCGGGCGCCTCTGGCTATATCACCAAGAACAACGCGCCAAATATCCTTGTTTAGGCTGTCAGGACAACCGCAGCAGGGGATACTTATATTGAGCCTTCACTGGAAAGTGAAATGAATGTTCAACATCAGTTAGGCAAGGGATCTGCTTTGTCGAATTTGTCCCATCAGGAATTCCAGATTTTTTGCCTTTTCGCAGAAGGGCTAAATGCCAGTGATATCGCCTATGACCTTTCGCTTAGTGTAAAAACAGTGGCCAATTACCAGACGCAAATAAAAGAAAAGTTGGGGGCAAGCAGTAACACGGATCTGGTGAAGCTGGCGATATCGAACGAGATTATCAAGGTTTAAAAGACGAAAAAAGGATAAAGGGATAAAAGGAAAAAGGGTGTGCGGTTCAGGTAAAGCATCGATACACGGATACAAGGCAAGCGATTCAGGTAAAATCGATAAAGGATAAAAGATAAAGGTCCAGATTGCAGTAGGCCGGAAGAGGTCCGCAGGACCGTCATACGGCGCCAAGACATTCGCGGCTAAAGCCGCGAACAATCTCAGAAAAAGCAAAACATGGTAGGAAGCGGCTTTAGCCGCGAAAAAAAACCTTGACGGAAAAATTCAGGCGAAGGATCCTGCCTTTTTGCCTTTTTGCCTTTTTGCCTTTTTGCCTTTTTGCCTTTTTGCCTTTTATCCGAATGGATGTGTCAGAATAATTGTCTCATCCCTGTCCGGCCCCGTTGAAATGATATCCACCGGTGCCTCGATTTTCTCTTCTATGAAACGAATATAATTGCGAGCATTTTCCGGCAGCTCTTCAAGGGTTCTGGCACCGTAAGTGGATTCTGACCAACCTGGCAGTTCTTCGTATATCGGCTCAAGACTATCGTAACTGTCAAAGTTCATCAGGGTAGACATGGCATTTGTATCGACGCCTTTGTAGCCTGTACATACCTTGACCGTTTTCAGCCCATCAAGCACATCCAGTTTGGTCAGACAGATGCCTGAAACCGAATTGATTCGAATTGACATTTTCAGGATGACGGCATCAAACCAGCCGCAACGGCGATTACGCCCGGTGGAGGCGCCAAGCTCCTTGCCTTTTGTAAACAGCATTTCGCCAACATCGTCGAAGAGTTCTGTAGGGAAGGGACCGCTTCCAACACGGGTGGTATAGGCCTTGGTGATGCCCAGGACATAATCCAGGTAAAGTGGGCCAAAACCGCTACCGGTGGCAACACTGCCAGCCGTGGTATTTGATGAGGTCACGTAAGGATAGGTGCCATGGTCTACATCCAGCAGAGCACCCTGTGCACCTTCAAAGAGGATATGCTCACCATTCTTGCGCGCAGTATGCAGCACTTCGATTGTGTCGGCTACCATCGGTCGAATTCTTTCCGCCATGGACAGGCTTTCATCCAGGGTCTTCTGATAGTCACAGGCATCAAACTGGTAGTAGTTTGTCAGTACAAAATTATGGTAACCAAGGACTTCATCCAGCTTGTCGGCAAAATGTTTTTCGTGCATCAGCTCACCTAGCCTGATGCCGCGACGAGCCACCTTGTCTTCATAGGCGGGGCCAATGCCACGTCCGGTAGTACCAATTTTATTATTCCCACGCTTGGCTTCACGGGCCTGGTCGAGTGCAATGTGGTAAGGCAGGATAAGCGGGCAGGCGGCACTGATTCTCAGGCGGTCGGTGACCTGACCTGACCTGGCTTCGAGCTCATCAATTTCTTTGAGCAGGGCCTCGGGACTGAGTACCACACCGTTGCCGATAATACAGGTGACTTCTTTTCTGAGAATACCGGAAGGTAACAGGTGCAGAACGGTTTTTTCACCGTCAATAACCAGTGTATGGCCTGCATTGTGTCCGCCCTGGTAACGCACGACATTGGTTGCCTTCTCGGTGAGCAGGTCAACAATTTTTCCTTTTCCTTCGTCACCCCATTGGGTGCCGAGCACGACAACGCTTTTTCCCATTCTTGTACCTGGTGTCCTTCGACGAGATTATATTGATTGAATTAAAGTGGTTTGACCTGCCAGTTGCCATCAGAGCTGACAAGCATATGGTCGCAGCCAAGATCAGCAGGGCTGTCTTGCTGCCCCGGGAATGCCTGTATGACAGTCTGACCTTCATGTCGTAGTTTCCTGATCATGTCGGCCAGGGCTGAATCCCCGTCTGCAGGTGCATATATATGTTTTTCCTGGCTATAGTTTCTGTCGCCAAGAACATGAAGCAGTTTAAGGTCTGCATCGAAACCGGTTGCAGCGCGAGCCCGTCCGAACACTTCGCCGATGTCATCATAACGGCCGCCATTGGCGATGGCTTCACCATAACCGGATACGTAAGCTGCAAACACGGCACCGGTATGATAATCATAACCACGCAGTTCCCCGAGGTCGAAGTAGAGTGGCTGCTCCGGGAAGCGATCTTTGATTGCCATGGCGATCTGTTTTAACTGTTCAAGACTGTCTGTGATTTCCGTGGATTGGCAATCCAGTTCTTGGGCGGCCCGATCCAGTACGGATTCATCACCATGCAGCCCGGAGAGACACTTGATATTTTCTGTCAGGGTGCTGTCAGCTGCACTTTCCCTGAGCACCTGCTCAATTTCGGCGGCTGACTTGCGTTGCAGGGCAGCGAAAAGTTTTTCTTCAATATCTGTCGTCAGGGCGGCATCCCGGGTGAGCGCGCGGTAGATACCTACATGGCCCAGAGCCAGCTGTGGATTGTTTATGCCGGCTTTTTCAAGGACATGCAGCATCAGGGTAATGACTTCGATATCACTGTCGATACCGCTGTGGCCAAACAGCTCGGCCCCTATGATCAGGGGGCTGCGAGAACCCAGTAGAGTCTGGGGCCTGGTGTGGAGTACGTTATCGGCATAGCAAAGCCGGGTCGGGACATCCCGCTGCAGCACGTGGGAATCAATCCTTGCTGCCTGGGATGTAATGTCAGCACGCACTCCCATGCCGCGACCCGTCAGTTGATCAACGATCTTGAAGGTTTGCAGCTGCAATTCATTGCTGGGCAGGATGAGCAGGGAATCCAGGAATTCGATCAGTGGTGTCATGACCAGCTCATATCCCCAGGTGCGGTACAGATCCAGGATATCCCTGCGCAGGGCCTCAAGCTGGTTTGCCTGTGGTGGCAAAATTTCATCAACGCCGTCTGGTAACAGCCAGCGGTTTACTTTACTCATTGTGGAGTCTCTAATTCACCAGATAGAGCAGGATAAGTCCTGCTACCATGCTCCCCAGTCCTATCCGGCGCAGGGTGCTGTTGTCTATTTCCGCCAGGGATGCAACTAGCTGTCGCCATCTTTGCGGATACAAAAAAGGAATTATACCTTCTATTACCAGCATCAGGCTGATGGCTATACCAATTTCCCGCCACATCCGGGAGCCCCAGGTTTTTCTGTCAGTCAGCTTCCGGGAGGCTGCTGTTCAGGTATTTGAAGAAATCACTATCCGGACTGATTACCAGTACATCACCACTATCACTGAATGTTTCCACGTAGGCATTCAGGCTTCTGGTAAATTCATAGAATTCCGGATCCTTGTTAAAGGCATCTGCATAGATAGCTGCAGCCTGTGCATCACCTTCACCGCGTATATTTTCAGAATCGCGGTAGGCTTCTGCCCGGATAACGATAGACTGGCGATCAGCTTCTGCACGAATGCCTTCAGCCAGCTCTTCACCGGTAGAGCGTAACTCGCGAGCCTCTTCCTGGCGCTCTGTATTCATGCGCTGGTAAACGGACTCACTGACATTCGGCGGCAGATCAATTTTCTTTACACGGATATCTATAACTTCAATGCCGAGTTCTTCCTGGGCAATGGCATTCAGGTTTTCAGTCAGCTCTTCCATCAGCATATCCCGCTCTCCCGATACCACTTCATGGACGGTGCGGACACCGAACTGATTTCGCAGACCAGTGTTGATACGCTGTGCCAGGAGGTTGTTGGCACTGTTTTCATCCCCGGATGTACTTCGGTAATAATCAGCCGTGTTGTGGATTCGCCATTTGGCATAGGAATCCACTTCCAGATATTCCTTCTCTGCGGTCAGATAGCTCTGCGCAGGGGCATCCAGTGTCTGCATGCGTCCATCAAAGCGGCGCACAGTATGCACACCGGGAAGTTTGAAATGCAGTCCTGGCGGCACATCAAAATTGGTGACTTCACCAAAAGTCAGTAAAACGGCACGGTCTATTTCCCGTACTACATAAAGGCAGTTGTATGCGACGATGACAGCCAGTGCCATGGTGACGAGTGAAAAAAGAGTCGAATTTTTCATTGGCGGTTACTCCTTACCGGGGTTGAACGCGACCCGGCAGAAAAGTCCCTTAGCTGGGAGTTGGATGTGCCTTCAAAGGATCCGCTGACTTCCGGGGTACGCCCGCGATTGGAGCGTATGATCTGGTCAAGTGGCAGCACCATCATGTTGCCGCCGGAGCCATCGACATCAATCATGACCTTCGAGGTATTGGACATCACTTTCTGGAGCGCATCGATGTACAGTCTGTCCCTGGTCACTTCAGGGGCTTTCTGGTATTCCACCAGTAATTGGTCAAAGCGCTGGGCCTCACCTTCTGCCTCGGCAATGACCTGGTCCATGTAAGCGTTAGCATCAGCTAATTGGCGGCGTGCGTTACCGCGTGCTTCCGGTATTACCTGGTTGGAATAGGCGCGTGCCTGGTTCTGGTAGGACTCGCTATCTTCGTCTGCCTTGATCACATCATCAAACGCATCCCTGACCTGCTGGGGAGGCAAAGACTGGTCGATGTTGACCTGGCGAATCGTGATGCCTGTACCATAAAGGTCCAGGTAATTCTGCAGGCGGATCATGGTGTCCTGGGCAATTCCTTCACGGCCTGTGGTGATGGCATTGTCCATTGAGGAGGAGCCAACCACGTGGCGAATTGCTGATTCTGCAGCATGCTGCAGGGACTCCTCAGGATCTTCTACTTCAAGGTAATAGTCCCGCGCATTGGTGATGACATACTGCACTGACATGGTGATATCAATGATATTGTCATCTTCGGTCAGCATGGTATTGCTGAAATCACGGTCGTAGACACGAGTCACATTGATGAGGGTGACCTCATCAACGAGTGGAGGATTCCAGTGCAGGCCCGGCAGGACCACGGCTTCCTGGGCAACACCGAAACGCAAGACTACGCCGCGTTCCTGCTCATCAACCGTATAGAAACCTGCACCAACCCATATGATGGCTAGAATAATCAGCACACCGACGACGAGCCCGCCGGAAATCGGGGGGCCGCTATCCTGGCCGCCATTGCTGCTGTTGCCACCCTTTCCGCCAAAAATGCCATTGATCTTTCGCAGGAAGGAGTTGATTACTTCTTCAAGGTCCGGAGGTCCCTGGTCATTTCCGCCGGGACGGTTGCCCCATGGGTCATCCTTGCGATCATCGTTGTCTGGTTCATTCCAGGCCATCAATTTCTCCTGACTCCGGTTTGACCGGAATCCTGTGGTTCGAAAATTCATTTATCGGATTAATAAAATGCGAAGCGCGATTTTAACGAATTATAGAAGGCATTAACACAGGTTTCGCCCGTAATTACTGGGCTTGGCGCTGCCGTCAGGTTTTAGGACCCTGGTTTGCTGCTTGTGCCCCTTTACCCGGGATGGTGTGCAGGTACCGGGATGGATCCATACCCTCATCCTCAAGTAGACGGACAAAATCCTGCCTTGGCAACCGCAACGACAAAACCATGGTACCTGATTCATCCACCTTCTCGTTTTTGACGGCCCCCTGGCCGTAAAGTCGCGCGCGAAAGCGGCCCTGTCGGGGTTCGAGGGGAAGGTCGGTTTCGATAAGATCTTCGCCAAGCAGATCGGCAATGGCCTGGAAAAGCAGGTCCATGCCTTCGCCTGTTCTGGCCGATACCCAGATGCGCCAGGGTTTGCCCTGGTCGTCCCTGTCGATGGCCGTACCCTGGCCGTCAAGCAGGTCGATTTTGTTATACACCAGCAGGACAGGAATTTCTGACGCACCAATTTCAGCAAGGACCGAGTCCACCTGATCCTTGAGTAACAGGCGTTCTTCATTATGGCTGTCAATGACATGCAGCAGCAGATTGGCTTCGGTTGTCTCTTCAAGAGTTGCCCTGAAGGCATCAACCAACTGATGGGGCAGGTTCCGGATAAAACCTACGGTATCTGCCAGTATGGCACTGCCAACATCCGGTAGCGGGATCTTTCGCAGAGTGGAATCCAGTGTGGCAAATAACTGGTCTGCCACATAGATTTCCGATTCGCTCATCCGGTTAAACAGGGATGATTTGCCGGCATTTGTGTATCCCACCAGGGATACCGTGGGGACTTCCGCCCGTTTGCGGGAACGACGACCCTGCTCACGCTGCTTGCGAACCTTCTCAAGCGACTTGTTGATGGCCTTTATGCGCCCACGTATAAGGCGCTGGTCAATTTCCAGCTGGGTTTCACCAACACCACGCAGTCCAATCCCACCTTTTTGTCGATCAAGGTGGGTCCAGCCACGGACCAGGCGAGTGATGCTGTGCTTGAGTTGGGCAAGTTCCACCTGGAGTTTGCCTTCGTAGGATCGGGCACGCTGGGCAAATATATCCAGGATAAGTCCTGTTCTGTCCAAAACTCTGCACTTCAGTGCTTTTTCCAGGTTTCTTTCCTGACTGGGCGAAAGTGGGTGGTCAAACAGCACGATCTCTGCCTGGTGAAGCTGGATTAGCTGTTCTATTTCTTCCAGTTTTCCTGTGCCAACAAAATAACGGGGATTGGCAATTTTCAGACGGCCGCCAAGGAGCTCGACCGGGCATGCGCCGGCAGACAGGGCGAGTTCCTCGAATTCTCTCGGGTCGGGGATGTCAGCGTCGCTGTCCAGGTTCAATTGGACAAGAATGGCGAGCTCACCTGTCTCAGGTCTTTCAAAAAAAATAACAGAACCTCAATAGGACAGGTGAGTGAGACCTGTCAGAACGAGTTACCGGCTGAATCGTCGTCAGCATTCTCTGCACCCGCCATTGGGACGCGTACCTGGCGGCTGGGAACCACGGTAGAAATGGCATGTTTGTAAACCATCTGATTTACCGTGTTTTTGAGTACAATGACAAACTGATCAAAGGATTCAATCTGTCCCTGAAGTTTGATTCCGCTAACCAGGTAGATCGCAACCGGCACCTTCTCCTTGCGTAGAACATTCAGGAAAGGGTCTTGTAAAGAATGCCCTTTTGACATGGTATCTCTCCAGAAATAATTTTTTATTGTTTACAAGTGAATTTAGACAGATTTCACTATGGAATCCTTTCCCATAGAGACTGCATTATATGTGTTCACGAACTTGTGCACCTAGTTAATGGGTGCAACTTCAAGAACTTTCAAGCACTTCTTCACAATTTTTCCACTTTCAAACCCTGGTTCGCATTCCATTCGGGTTAAATCAGGCCAGCTTCTGAGCCAGGTTAACTGGCGTTTGGCGAGTTGTCGTGTGGCCGCGATCCCTTTCTCGATCATGGTTTCATAATCGTATTGTCCGTCAAGATAATCCCAGACCTGGCGATATCCGACTGAACGAATGGCAGGTAAATCATGGTTAAGGTCACTGCGCTCATACAGGGCTTTCACTTCATCAACAAAACCCTGGTCAAGCATGTCATGGAAACGCTTTGCTATCTGCCTATGCAATACGGGTCTTTCCCCGGGATGGATTGCAACAAACGCCAGATTGGCCAGTTCGGTAGGTCGAGGTGCTCCTCCATCACTTGTTTCCCGGTGATGTTCGGTGAGTGATTTCCCACTGCTTTCATAGACTTCAAGGGCACGCATCAATCGCTGCGGGTCATTCCGGTGAATTCTGGATGCAGACTCCGGGTCCACATCGGCGAGGCGATCATGAACGGCCTGCCACCCTTTTTCTTCCGCAAGCTCTGCAATGGCCTGGCGAATGTCCGGGTCGGCAGATGGCATGCGCGCGAGGCCGTCTCGAAGCACCTTGAAATACAGCATGGTGCCGCCTACCAGTAAGGGTTTTTTGCCACGGTCGATAATGTCCAGTGCAGCGCTTATGGCATCTTCCCTGAATTCTGCGGCTGAATAGGGTTGGGATGGGTCCCGAATATCGACCAGGTGGTGAGGTAATTCGCCCAGGGTCTCCTGGTCGGGCTTTCCAGAACCAATGTTGAGTCCTTTATACACCAATGCTGAATCCACACTGATGATCTCGAAGCCATGCTGCTTTGCCAGCTCAAGGGCGATGGCGGTCTTGCCGGCAGCGGTGGGGCCGGTGAGGCATAAGACTGGCTTTGACACATTACTGGCAGTACTTTTCATCTTTGGTATAGCGGGCAAGGCATTTAGTCGACAAAGGAGTAAAGGATAAAGGGCGTGGATCGGCCGGTCTACCAGAACCGCTCACCTTTCATCCCTTTTTCCTTTTATCCCTTTATTATGGTCTAGGCTACAATGGACTGATTACTGATACGGGTAGTTTTCAATGAATTCAAATTCCCCCGTAGGCATCTTCGACTCCGGTGTCGGCGGCCTGTCCATCCTGCAAAAAATTCATCAGCTCCTGCCCGCTGAGGATATCGTTTACCTGGCCGACTCTGCCAACGCCCCCTACGGACCTAAAGGTGATGAATTTATTCTGGAGAGAAGCCGGGAGATCATGGAGTTCTTTCTCAGGTTTCCAGTCAAGGCCGTGGTGGTTGCCTGCAATACTGCTACGGCGGCGGCAGTGAAACAGCTAAGGGAAGAATATGGATTACCTATTGTAGGGATGGAGCCGGCAATTAAACCGGCATCTGAAAAAAGCCGCTCTGGAATTATAGGTGTGCTTGCCACGGAAGGGACCCTGGCTAGCGACAAATTTGTCGATCTGAAAAGTCGTTTCGACGGGAAGGTGGAAATTATCACCCAGCCCTGTCCTGGCCTTGTTGAATATATAGAGCAGGGACAATCAGATGACCACGGGATAAGACAGCTTCTGGAGCAGTATATCCAGCCGCTTCTGGGAAAAGGCGCAGATACCCTGGTCCTTGGATGCACACACTATACGTTCATTGAGTCACACATTCGTGAGGTGGCCGGTGATGGCGTATCCATTGTGGATACAGACGATGCTGTAGCAAGGAGGCTGGCAGTGGTACTCAGAGAGGAGGATGTGCTGTCAGACACTGAAGGAAGCGCCAGTTTTTATACCAGCGGGCCTATTGATGCCCAGCAGAAAGTGATATCGCGGTACTGGGGAGAAGATGTGAAGGTATTTCCTCTGTAATGGGAAGATGTTCCTGATCTGCAAACCGGAGATTAGACAAACCAGCCCGAAAAGCGTAAAAAGAAATGATAAAAAATAACAGTCAATCTTGCGTGTATTGCTGTACTACCAAAACAGTAACAAGTTTTTTTGACCCATTGGCCAGCTGACAGGAACGGACAAAAGATGAAATCCAAATCTGAATACTTGCATGGTATTGAGGACGTGGCCGGTAATGGCCTTTTGCACAGAAGACTGTTCCTGAAGGGGGGCGTAGGTATGATGGCAGGGGCGGGTCTCCTGTCGGCAGTACAGTCCAGTGCCGAACCGCTGGAAATTCCTTCCTGGATGAAAGCGCCGGGTAAACATATGAGCCCGTATGGCCAGCCTTCTCAGTATGAGCAGGGAGTGCAACGTATTGTGGGTGGTACCCCGAATGTTGTCGGCAGTGGTGTTTCCTTCACTCCCCTGGAAAAAATTCATGGAACCATCACACCTACGGGTCTTCATTTCGAGCGCCATCATAGTGGCGTACCAAGCATTGATCCTGAACAGCATACCTTGTTGATTCATGGGCTCGTTGATCGCCCGCTGACATTTTCGATGGATGCGTTGATGCGTTACCCCACGGTGACACGTATCCAGTTCCTGGAATGCTCCGGGAATAGTGGCAGAAGCAACCTGATGGCGCAGGCCCAGCAGGCCCCCCTGGGCGCGCTGCATGGTCTGGTCTCCTGCAGTGAATGGACAGGTATTCCGCTATCCATCCTGCTTGAGGAAGCTGGCATCAAGCGAGGGGCCGGCTGGGTGTTGGCGGAAGGGGCTGATGCTGCCGCCATGAGTCGTAGTGTTCCGCTGGAGAAAATGATGGATGATGCCATTATCGCTCTCTACCAGAACGGGGAACGCCTGCGTCCGGAGAACGGCTACCCCATGCGATTATTCCTGCCGGGTTACGAAGGCAATATGTCGGTAAAATGGCTGAGACGCCTCAAAGTGAATGCTGCGCCAACCATGACTCGTGATGAAACCTCTCACTATACGGATGTCATGCTTGGTGGGAAGGCCAAAATTCTGACTTTTCCCATGGGCGTTAAATCGATAATCACCAACCCCTCCCCGACGATGGTTTTACCGCAGCCCGGTGTGTATGAAGTTACGGGTCTGGCCTGGTCCGGCGCGGGTAAAATCCGTCGCGTTGAAGTCTCTGCAGATGGCGGAGCTACCTGGGCTGAAGCCGCGCTTACGGATCCGGTACTGTCCAAGTCGTTTACACGGTTCCGTCTACCCTGGCGCTGGAATGGAGGTCCTACTTTACTCAAGAGTCGGGCCATTGATGAGACTGGTGCTGTTCAGCCGACACGGGATGAATTCATTTCCGAGTACGGTGCAAGAAGCAACTATCACAACAATACGGTCCAGGCCTGGGGCATTGCCACTGGCGGGGAGGTCAGCAATGTTATTGCGTAAAATTTTCCTTTGTCTTCTTTATGCGGGTCTTTCTGCATGCGCCAGTGCTCAGAATTCCAGCGGACCTGGATTGGGCGTACCCATTTCCGAGGAAGACCTGGCTCCCTGGGATATCAGCATAGAAACCGATGGTAGTGGTCTTCCTGATGGGTCCGGCACTGTTGCCCAGGGAGAAAGCCTGTATAACGTGCAGTGTATTGCCTGTCATGGCAGTGAAGGCGCAGGACAACCCAATGACCGCCTGGTCGGTGGTCATGGCACCTTGGATCAACTGGATCAGGTGAGGACGATAGGCAGCTTCTGGCCCCATGCAAGCACGGTTTATGACTATATCCGTCGTGCCATGCCTTTTAATACACCCCAGACATTAACCGATTCAGAGGTCTATTCCCTGACAGCTTACCTGCTTTACCTCAATGGCATAATTGATGAAGATCTTGTGCTTGATGCGGATTCCCTGTCGGAGATCAGCATGCCAAATGAGGATGGTTTCGTGATGTCATACCCGTAAGGCGGGAGCATCAACAGGACAGGGCATCTGGCAGGACTGTCTGGTAGCCGATGATACCAAAGAGGGATTCCACCTTACTGCCCGCGCATGAATAGCTTGTCCAGCTCGTTCATTGATAATTGAGTCCAGGTGGGTCTGCCATGATTGCACTGTCCTGACCGCTCGGTGCGTTCCATATCCCTGAGCAGTGAATTCATCTCGGATATGGTCAGTTGCCGGTTGGCGCGCACTGAACCATGACAGGCCATGGTAGATAATATTTCATCACGATGAGCTTCAATCCGGTCGCTGGTTCCATGTTCCAGAAAATCAGAGAGTACATCCCTAACCAGTTGCTCCACGTCGGCACTTTTTAGAATGACCGGTACCTGACGGATGCTGATGCTTTCCGGGCCTGCTCTTTCCAGGGTCAGGCCGAGTTTTCCCAGGGTCTCGCCATGCTCCTCTGCACAGTCGGCTTCGCCTTCACTTACGGCCAGGGATACGGGAACCAGTAACGGTTGTGACCTGATGCCATCCTCGCTCATGGCAGCTTTCATGTGCTCATAGGTGATGCGCTCATGGGCTGCATGCATATCCACGACAACCAATCCAGGAGAGTTCTGGGCCAGTATGTAAATCCCATGAAGTTGGGCGATTGCAAAACCCAGTGGAGGGATTTCCTCATCATCCGTCTGTTCGGGCATGGTATGGGTGCCCTTGGGCGGGGGGCTGTAGAAGGATTCAAGGGATTCCAGTTGGGACTGGATATTCCGGCGTGAGAGGCCAAGACTGTTCTGTGTGGCAAAAGGGGCTGGCGGTGACTGCACATGCCCCTGTCCGGGTGTTCCGGCATACCCGTTTTCATTGGGTATGGCTTCTATGTTGTCTTCAGGTCGTACATCAGCGAGTGAACGATGCAGTGCGCTGAACAGAAAATCATGTACCAGTCGATTGTCCCGAAAACGAACCTCATGCTTGGTGGGATGGACGTTGACATCGACCAGTGTGGGATCAAGCTCCAGGAAAAGCACAAAGGCCGGGTGCCGGCCATGATAGAGTACATCCCTGTAGGCCTGCTTGATGGCATGAGTGACAAGCTTGTCCCGGATGGCCCGGCCATTGACATAGAAATACTGAAGGTCGGCCTGGGAGCGGGAGAAAGTTGGCAGGCTGACCCAGCCCCATAATCGCAATCCAGCTGACTCCATGTTAATGGCCACGGTGTTATCCATGAATGCCGGACCGCAGATCATGGATACCCGACGCTTCTTTTCACTTTCACTGTCTGCACGGTCGTAGCGATGCACACTGCGCTGGTTATGCCTGACAGTGATGGTGACATCAAAATGGCTCAAAGCCAGGCGTTTGACCATGTCGTCTATGCGCTTGTATTCGGTTTGTTCAGTCCGCAGGAATTTACGGCGGGCAGGGGTGTTGAAGAACAGGTCACGCACTTCCACATTGGTACCGGGGGGGTGGGCCGCGGGTGTGATATTGGCATCCATGTCGCGACCTTCAGTTTCCACTTTCCAGGCTTCAGGAGCCTCCGGAGTACGTGAAATCATGGTCAGGCGTGATACCGAGCTGATACTGGCCAGGGCTTCACCGCGAAAGCCTAAAGAACTGACATTCTCCAGGTCGTCGAGATCGCGAATCTTGCTGGTAGCATGGCGGTTCAGGGCCAGGGGCAGGTCATCTTTCTCCACGCCTGCGCCATTGTCACGCACACGTATGAGTTTGATTCCGCCTTTTTCCAGTTCGATATCAATGCGGTCAGCCCCTGCATCAAGGCTGTTTTCCAGGAGTTCCTTGATGACACTGGCAGGCCTTTCCACCACTTCTCCGGCAGCGATCTGGTTGCTCAGGCGTTGGCTTAAAAGTTGTATGCGGGCCCTATTGGATCCCATAAGAATATTCGGTTTATGAAGAAGGAATTTTAATTGTTTGTCCTACCCGAATAGTATCACTGTTTAGCTGGTTTGTTTCACGAATGCGGCTGAGGGGGATGGCATAATTTTCGGCAATTCCTGACAAGGTTTCCCCGCGGCTGATGGTGTGCTCCACAAAAGTCAGTGCGGGAGCACTGATCAGGCCATTGGGCAGGATCAGTTCCTGGCCCACCCGGATGTTGTCGTAATGCAGGTCATTGGCACGTTTGAGAGCGGAATAGCTGGTTCCAAAACGTTCGGCAATTTCTGACAGGGTGTCTCCCCGCCTCACCACGTAGGTGGATGGGATAGCGCCATTTTCCTTTTGCCAGGAGACCCAGGTGCCACGCGGTGGCGTGTTGTAAAAATAAGCGGTTATTCCACTGACGATGGCAGTGGCAAAGCGCTGTCGCCATGTCCGGGAGTCCAGATTTTTGGCATCGGTGGGATTGGTAATATAACCGGACTCCACCAGTAATGAAGGAATGTCCGGGCTGCGCAGGACCACAAAATTGGCCTGCTCCACATTCTTGCGGCGCAGGTGAGTGACGTTGCCCAGTGACTCGATAATCCGGTTGCCGGCATCAATGCTCGACGCAATACTCGCGGTCATACTCAGGTCAAGCAACACACTGCGCAATACTTCATCCTTGTCGTCCAGGGTAACCTTGCCGACACCTCCTATAAGGTCGGCAGCATTCTCCTTTTCTGCCAACAGGCGGGCATGCTCGCTGGTAGCTCCGCGTTGGGACAGTGCATAAATGGTTGTTCCCCTGGCGGAGCTTTTCTTGAATGAATCCGCATGGATGGCAATGAAGAAGTCCGCATTGTTCTTATGGGCGATCCGTGTTCTTTCTTTCAGGTACATTCCGTAGTCACCTTCACGAACCATCACGGCCTTGTAGCCGGGAGTTGCATTAACCTGTTTCTCTATTTCGCGGGCGATAGCCAGGGTCACCTTTTTTTCCTGGAGCTTTCCAACCCCGATTGCACCAGGGTCTTCACCGCCATGACCTGCAGAAATGGCGATAACGATATCGCGTCTGCTGTTGGAAATTTCTTCACTGGAACGTTTGACGACGGGCCTTTCAGGGCTGTTATTGCTGTCATAAAAATCAACAACAAGGCGGTTGCCGTACTGATCATTCGGCTCCAGCAAAAATGAGCGGGGCTGGACCTGTGTCTTCAGATCAAAAACAACGCGGTAGTCATTGTCATTGCGTGAAGCAGAGCGGACATTGCTGATGGGGGTGTCGGTGAGATCAAGGCTGTCGAAATCGGCAAACAGGGTCGCATCGGACAGGTCTATGACTATCCTGTTGGGATTTTCAAGGCTGAAGACCTGGTGCTCGATGGTGTCCGAAAGGTCAAATACCAGGCGGGTATAGTCGGGTGCCCGATAACTACGCACATTTTCTATCAGGGCAGCATGGGCTGATGCGCCAAGCGCCCAGCCACATAATACTATGAACAACTTTGCCAGAGATTTCATCTGTCTGCCACAAAAAAGCTCTATAAAGTTTATAATTTACAGGTATTTACAGTGCTTTTCTACTACAAATTCTAGAAAATGTGAAGCGTATCAGGAATATAGGTGGGTCAGTTGAGCGCAGAGGGTCTCTCCACGGGCATTGCCCGGTGTGCAGATGATTTGCCGTCCGCCATCCCTGGATTCGAGAGTCAGGGCTAGATCGGGGGAGGGGAGTACACCGAAGGCCTTTTCAGGCCACTCCACCAGAATGAGGGCGTTCTGGTCCAGATAATCCCAGAGACCGATAAACTCAAGCTCTTCCGGGTCTTCAAGACGATACAGGTCAAAGTGAAAGGCCCGGATTTCGCCTGTTTCATAGGGCTCCACCAGGGTATATGTGGGACTTTTCACCGGGCCCTCATGCCCCAGGGCCTGGATAATGCCACGGCTCATCGTGGTTTTTCCGGTACCCAGGTTGCCACTGAGAGTAATCAGGCCTTTCCCGTTTGTGGCTCTGGCCAGGGTTTTGCCAAATTCCACAGTGGCGGCTTCGTCGGGAAGAAAGCATGTCAGGGTCATGATTCAGGGATTAACCAGTTGATGGATGGTGCCGATTAGATCGGTAGCAAGCATACCCCTTTCACCCTTGCTGGCAGCTACAAGATCGGCCGCTTTGCTATGGATGCAAACACCCAGTTGCAGAGTCTCCTCAAGGCTGAAGCCCTGGGCCAGCAAACCGCCCAGAACACCACTGAGCACATCACCCATGCCGCCAGTGGCCATACCGGGATTGCCATGGGCACATTGAACCACGCTGGTACGATTTTCCCGGCGCCAGGCCATCAGGGTGCCCTGGCCTTTGAGTACAGCGCCACCGGGAAATGCTTGCTGAAGACTGGTAATAGCAGCAAGCCTGTCTGCCTGAATCTCAGCCGAGGTACAGCCCAAAAGACGTGAAGCTTCGCCGGGATGGGGAGTAATAATAAGATCTTCAAGGTTTGTTAGTACATCCTTACACAACCCTTCAGAAACCAGGTTAAGTGCATCGGCATCAAGGACCAATGGCACAGGGGATTCTGATAATTGTTCCAGGGTAAGTCGCAGGCACACCCGTGACCAGTCAGTTTGTCCCAGTCCGGGGCCCAGAATGATGACAGAAGCGGATGCAAGCATATCCAGCAAATCTTCTGATTCTTCTATGCCCCTGGCCATCAATTCGGGGCAGCGTGAAAGAACAGCCGAGCAATGAGCAGGATGGGTTGCTACTGACACAAGCCCGGCCCCGGTCCGGGCCGCGCTTATACCTGCCATCAATGCGGCGCCGCCAAACCCTTTATCACCCCCGATGACCAGGACATGACCAAAATCTCCCTTGTGGCTATTTCCGGCACGGGGGGTAAGGAGGTGCCTGATGCTGTCGAAATCAATCTTGTGCGCTGTTGTCATAGAAGGTCGTCATCGGTGAGTCAAGAAAGCCTGTTTCGACATTATAGTGTGTCGATGGTAAGCCAAGAAGCGTCAATTTTATGTGTTGGTGGCAAAAAAAAGCCCGTGTTCAACGGGCTTTTTGCCTGGGGTTGCCAGGATGTCTTGTCAGGGGCATTGGCGGGGTGTTGCAAATGCCTGAGAGTATTTTGAGCTAGGGTTAATTGCTGTGGCGCTTGCCAAGGGTGATGTGCCTGGGGCCGGAAGTGGCTACCTGGCCGCTTACACCGAGAGGGATTTCCTGAATTTTGCCTCCGGATGCAAGGAATTGGGCTACCTGATTCTCAAGATTTTCACTTGAGATATCATCAGCCGCATCTTTGATTGCTTTGGTTTTTTCGCGTTTTGCACTAGCCATATTAATCCTTATTGTTTTACGGATCGGGAGTGAAGCTGTCCGGAAGTACCGGCGAAAAAGCTTCGGGTTGCGCCTTGATCCCCTTAAGTTTCAGCGCGGTTGGCTATTATAGAGGCTGAGCGATTTTTATTCATGTTTAAGTGCTTTTTTCGGGCTCTTTGTACAGTGACACGCCTGGATTTCCTTAATTTCTCCAAATACTGGGGGTAATTCAGCGGGTAGCCGTTGCAAGGCGCATTGCCAGGCCAGTGAAGACCAGTCCGGCCAGCCGATTTAGCATTATTTGTGCTTTTGCAGAACCCTGCAGCCATCCGGCAATCAGTCCTGCGAGACAGGCAATGATAGTGAAGATAACGAGGGCTAAAACGATGAAAATGATCCCCAGTATAAACATCTGCCGGGTGATTGCCCCGGCATCCGGGGTGGTGAACTGTGGAAGAAAGGCCAGGAAAAAAATCGCCACTTTGGGATTGGTGATATTCATGATGATTCCCCGTCGGTAAAGTGCCCAGGTGTCGGGTTGCGTGGTGTCCGGGCCATCCTCCAGGGAACCGGCAGAGGCCCTGAATGCTCCCCAGGCCAGATAGAGCAGATAGGCTGAACCGGCCAGTTTCAGGGCGGTGAAAGCGACAAGGCTTACAGCAAAAATGGCAGCCACCCCCAGTGCAACAGCAGTGGTATGTACGATCAGGCCAGTACAAAGCCCCAGCGTAATCGTGATACCCGCTTTTCGACCATAAAGCGCTGCCTGGGTCAGGACAAATATATTGTCCGGACCAGGCGCCAGGCTAAGCAGTGAGGAAGCGACGATGAAAGTGATGATCGTTTCGGGTATCACGACATTTCCGGGTGGACTGTTCTGGTTTTAGTCGTGATGGCCGATTTCGCCGTCAGAGAACAGGTAGTCCTTCAGTTCCTTGTCAAAGGAGGGGTCTTTATGACGGATCCACTCGAGGGTCATGGCAGCATGTTCTTTTTCTTCATCCCGGTTGTGGGCCAGAATTTTTTTAGGCTCAGGATCCTTGCAGGCATCCACACGCTGGTTGTACCAGTCGACGGCTTCCAGTTCTTCCATTAGGCTCACAATCGCCCGATGCATATCTTTGGTTGCGTCTGTCAGATCCTTTGGGTCTTCGTGAAATCCTTCATTAGCCATATATATTTCCTCCCGTTACAGATAGTTTATAGCAGCTGTTGCGCTTGCTCATACGTCGTTAAGAATTGTATCCAAACGGGTCACCTACTTCAGTAAACTCCCGGCTCTGGGAAAAATTGTTGCCTTACCTGAGCCGCGCTCATGATGCTGCCTGCCTTGGGCTATTATGGGCGAACGTTGTTCTCCATGCTGCGCTTTTCCGGCTTCTGGTTCCGTCCGAAGGTTGTGGTTGTCAGTGGCTGGCCACCAGGTTGATCAGGGCTGCCTTGCCGTTCCTGTTGGCTTCCAGGCAGCGGCGTATGGCATCCTCCAGCTGGTCAGCATGATCCACTTTCTCGCCATGACCGCCACAGGCTTCCATGATCTGGTCAAATTCCGGCGTATCTCCCAGGGAAACCAGCGGCATAATCTCTTCTTTTGATGCCAGACCGTCCGGGTACATGCCCAGGGTAGATCGATGAACAGCATGCCAGCGCGCATTGTTCATCACAATAGTGGTGGTAGGCAGGCTATTGATTTTGGCGGTGTGATGGGCTGCCGTCGGGCAGCCAAACATGTAGGAACCATCACCGACAACAAGGATGACATTCTTGCCAGGCATGCCCATCTTAACCCCCAGTGAAGCACCGAGACCAAAGCCAAGACCGCCAGCTAGTGAACTGGAGAGATAGCTGCGTGGCTGATCAAGATCGAGGTACTGGAAGGGAACGCCGAGCTCGTTTATCACTACCGTATCATCATCCTTGAGTGTGTTAATGCAGCGCGCAACCCAGAGTGGATTGACCGGGGAGGAACAGCTGGCAGCTTCCATGGCTGCATTGAAGCCAGCCCTGCGCTCTTCGGCCATGGCATTAAGGACAGTTATCCTGGAGCCGGCCGTTTCCGGATCACTTGCCAGCTTCAGTTCATCCTCCAGTTTGCACAGGGCAATCGATGTGGAACCGATGATTGCCAGGTCCATTTCGAAACCTCTGACCGGGTAATTACTGAAGAAGGGATCCGGCCCTATATGAACAATTTTTACATCCCGGCCCGGTGAGACAGCATGGGGCCACCAGGGTACTTCGCAATCAAGGCATACAATGACGTCTGCCCTGGCTAGTGCTTCCGTGGGATGAATGCCGAGAAACATGGGATGCTGCAGTGGGATATTGAGCTCCCTGGCTCCCGGTTCGCCGGGTACGGTGACACCAATACCAAAGTCCTCGGCAATGCGTGTGAGCTTAGCGACATTGCCGGGGTCTCTGCCGGTACAGGACGTGATAACAAGAGGAAACCTTGCCTCAGCCAGCCAGGCTGCCGTTTGACGGATAGCGCTGGTAGATGGTGCCGCGGCGGAGCCTCCCAATTCGCGAGGCCTGGGTGTGATGGCTTCTGCGTCAGTCAGGTCGCCGAGCACTTCCCGGGGCATAGACAGGTAGACAGGCCCACGGGGTTCAGTCATGGCTATATCCAGAGCGCGGCCGACGACGTCCTCGGGAGGCTGTCCTGGACGCAGTTCGTAATCCCACTTCACGTATTCGCGAACGGTTCCTGCCTGGTCGAAACTGTCCTGACCCCAGTGGATGTTGCCGTCACGGGAGCCTATATGGCCAGTTTCTGTGCTTGGCGTGCGGCCAGCCATAAGTAGTATCGGGGCGTTATCCCGGGAAGCATTCATGAGGCCGCACAGGGCGTTGGCCGTGCCCACGGTGACATGAACCATCACGGCGGCGGGTTTTCCTGTGGCTAGAAAATACCCATGGGCCATGGAGATGGCCACATTCTCATGAGGCACAGTAATGAATACAGGGGTCTTGATGCCGGCTTTCCCGGCCGCGACAAGTCCTTCAATAATCGGCGCGAAATCTGTGCCGGCATTGGCGAATACCCTGTCGATGCCTTGATCATGAAGGGCTTTGAGGAAATTGATCGCTACTGAGTGGGGCTGCGGGTTGTTACTCATGGATTTGTCTGCTGAATATTATTGCTATCCCAAGATATGGAGCCAGACCCTTGCGGACATGAAAAGTCAACGTTGAGTGCTGTTAACCGTTGTTTTTATGTAATGGGAGATATCCGGCAGTGTACCTTCGACGAGGTATTCACGAATCCTGGCCTGGATCATGGCGTCCTGTTTACTGATTCTCTCATGCTGACGCAAATGATCAAGCCAGGTTTCCACCAGGTAGAATTCCTGGAAGCTGCCAGATTGCCTGATGTTTTCCATGACATTCCACTCCCATGCGCCATCACGCCTCCTCGCTTTTCCGAGTTCTTCCATGGCCAGCAGAAAGTCTGTTCTGGCATTGTCCTTTACCTGATAGGTAATGCAGACCATTACCGGTCCCTGGCCATGGTCAATTGTGATGGCCGGTTCGGGTTGTTTCCAGTGCCTGGAAGGCGTGTGGTCAAGCCCTTCATTGCTGCTCACTGGCCAGCGACGGGTCAGCATGGCGGCCAGAACCAGACAAGTGGATGACACGTAAATGGCTGTCGGGATGGTGGTTGCCTGGGCCAATCCCCCCCAGACTGCAGGGCCGATCGCCAGGGAGCCCATAAAGAAGGTCAGGAAGACACCCATGCCACGGGACCGAACCCAGTTGGGCAATGCCGTCTGTGCGGCAGTCTGGGCTGCAGTCATTACTGTAATCCAGGCAGAGCCGCATAGTGCCAGGGTGAACAGGGCAATGACGTAAACCTGAGTCATGGCTGTAATAATCATGCCGGTTGCAAAGACCAGGGACGCGCCCGTAATAAGCTGGTCGTTGTTGAACCGGGCTCTCAATCTTGGTATGAACAGGGCATTGATGATGGCGCCAATGCTGATAAAACCGAAGAGCATGCCATACATGAATTCATCGGCGTTGAGCAGATCCCTGGCTATCAGTGGGAACAGGGCCCACATGACGCTCGCGAAAAAGTAAAACCCAATACTCCGGTAGATGGAAAACAGCAGTGCCTGGGAGTGGCGGGCATAACGAAAGCCGGTTTTCACCGCTGGCAATAATGGTTCGGGGGGCAGGGCCGTGTCCAGGGGAGAGCGCTTCCAGCGCACCAGGACAATAATAATAAAGGTGAATGTCACTGCATTGGTGACAAATACCGCACCGGGGCCTGCCATGGCAAGAATGACACCGGCAATAAAAGCCCCAAGGACACGGGAGATATTCATGCCCATGGTATTCAGGGCGATGCCACCAGCCAGGTCCTCCTTGCGGACCACTTCCGGAATAATGGATTGCCAGGCCGGCATGACCATAGCTGTTCCCACACCCAGTAACAGGGTTAGCAGTAACAGGGACCAGACCTCTATCAGGCCGGTTAGTGTCAGGAATCCCAGTAGGGCGGCGATGACTGTCTGGCCGAGAATGGCTGTGAGCAGGTAGAGTCGCCGGTCCAGTATGTCGGCCAGGGCGCCGGAAGGCAGTAGCAGGAAGAAGGCCGGCAGGGAGAACGCTGTCTGCATGAGGGCAACAATGAATTCCGAATCAGTCAGTGTTGTGACCAGAAATCCGGCCGCTACATCGTGCATCCAGGTGCCGATGTTTGATACAAGGGTGGCTATCCAGAGGAAGAAAAAGACCCGGCTGTTTCTCAGGGGTGTCCAGGGGGACATTGATTTGCCGGTGGCAGGATGGGCCAAAACAGGTTTCCCTCTGTAATCCAATGGGTTAAAGGAAACGCATTATAGCCCAGTAATGCAAAAAGCTATTTCACTTCCTGGATATCGTTAAGCCGGGGATCCTTGTCCAGGTTTCGAAGCGTCGTACTGAGTATTAAAAAGGCCAACACAACAAGGATTAGCATAATACAGGCGATGAACATGGTGTTGGCAATGCCATAGGTTTCTGCAAAATAGGCCACCGGTAACACGCCCAGGGGAGTGAGACCGACGGTTAGCATCATTAATGAAGACATGCGCCCACGCACTTCACTGTCTGCCAGCAGTTGGACCAGTGTCTGGTTGAGGGTCTGGCTCATGTTGGCAAAAATATTGGCCACGAGCAGGAACGGCAGAGCGAGCAGGTAGTAGGGGCTGATACTGAAACCGGCCAGAAATACGGCAAAGATCATGGCGGCAATCATCATGACCCGGGTGCGTTTCATGGTATCACCCAGGCGTGCAACGAGGAGTGATCCAATGATGCCGCCGACACCGACACAGCCCATCATGAGGCCAAGGGCTGTTTCCCCTACTCCCCAGACGGATTCAGTGAACACTACCAGGAAACTGATAATCGGCAGGGCCAGCAGCATGGGGAAGAGACCGAATATCAGGCACAGGAGTATTGCCCTGTTTTTGGCCACATAGGTGAAGGAGTAAGTAACATCTTCAAAGAAACCCTTTTGGGTTTTATTTTCCGGATAGGATTTTGGCAGCATGAACATGCCGAAAATTGAAAAGCCATAAAGCAGGATGGATACCAGATAGGCACCCTCCATGGTTACCAGGGGAATTAATAGACCCATACCCGCAGGTCCCACGATACGTGCAATATTCAGGGACGTCGCCTGCAGTGCCATGGCATTGCCCAGTTTTTCACGGCCGACCAGGGAGTAGATCATGGCCGTTCGTGTTGGCATGAGGAATGGAAAGTTGACGCCCAGCACGAAAGCAGTGGCCAGCAGGTGCCAGAATTCAAGTGCGTTGGTGATCAGCAGCACAAGGACAATCAACTCGTTCAGCAGTACTATAGTCTGACTGATAATAGTCAGGCCACGCCGTTCAACCCGATCGATGATCGCACCGGAAAATAACAGGCCGATGGACATGGGGGTGGCAATGACCAGATTCACCATTGCCAGGGCAAAAGGACTTTCCGTCAGTTCATACGCCAGCAGAGAGCGCACCACGAGTTGCCCCTGCATGGCCAGGAAAAAAGTACCAAGACTGGAAACAAGCCAGCGGAAGGGGATGGATTCAAGAGCAGCAAATGACCGGGGCATCGATCGGGTCGGTGCTTGTGATTGTGAATCGCTCATCGGTGAATATTAGGGCTGTTAAAAGAAGGCGCGATTCTACGGGAATAGAGTATTGAAGACCAGTAACCCTAGAGTGTGGAGCGCTTTTGGACTATGATTGCGCACCTGCGCTAAGGATCGAAAAGGCAGTGCGATTTTTTCCGCGCAGCTCAGCGAATAATGGATAGCAGCGCTGCTCGAGGGGTGGCATTCAGGAAGAATACTAAGTTTAGCGCCCGTAGCTCAGCGGATAATGGAGAGCAGCGCTGCCCGAGGGGTGGCATTCAGGAAGAATACTAAGTTTAGCGCCCGTAGCTCAGCTGGATAGAGCGCTGCCCTCCGGAGGCAGAGGTCAGAGGTTCGAATCCTCTCGGGCGCGCCAAATAAAAAGCCCCTCCATGTGAGGGGCTTTTTATTTGGGGTGCGTGAAGGTCAGATGAGAACTCCGGTTCGAAAGCTGCGTCAGCAGCGCAGACGGCCGCTTTACAGGCCGCCCGCAGGGCGAGGCATTTGGCTAAGACAAATGGCGAGTCAATACTCTCGGGCGCACCCCTTCATAGGCCTAAAAAACTCTAAGACCAGGTAAAATGAATGACTTACCAAACCCTGGTTCACTGTCAAGGGATGAAGTGGGTCTGCTGTTTGAACACCACCGGACTTCACAGGCCTGTGCAGTGCAGCCTCAGCATCCCCCTGTGCAACTTACGCTTTATTGACGAAAATTTCATCAGTATGGACATACCTTAAGTCCAAAGTATGAACGGGTGCTGAGCTTCTCTTCTAAAAACCGTGGCCTTGTGCGTTAAATTGTATTTTTTCGGTAAACAACATGTAATTCACCCAGGTGAGGGGGACAGTCTTCATCATACGCGTGAGCGGGTTGACGACCACGCCAGTCTGCGCAGATATGCTCATATTTGCTTGCTGCAGAAAAGGCCTGAGTTCGCTCGGCTTGCATAGTTTGTTGTAGTGGTGTGTACCTTTTGGCAATAGTCGAAACACTCTTTCTGCTCCAAGAATAGCGACCACATAGGCCAGCCAATTGCGATTGATGGTGGCAATAAATTGAGCACCGCCAGGTTTAACCAATGCGCAGCAAGCGGTCATAAAAGTGTCGAGCCGCGCCACATGTTCAACAACCTCCATGTTGAAGACAATGTCAAATTGCTGGCCAGTGCTAGCCAACTCTTCTGCCGTTACAAGTTGGTAGTGAATAGGCAGTCCTTGCTGGTTGGCGTGGAGCTGAGCGACGCAAATATTTCGCTCGACAACATCTATTCCAGTTACATCGGCACCCGCTCGCGCCAGAGCTTCACTTAAAATGCCGCCACCACAGCCAATGTCGAGCACCCTGAAACCGCTTAACAAGTGAACGGACTGTCCAGCATGTTTATGAATGACTAGCTGCTCGATGATCCACTGCATACGAACTTTGTTTAGCGTATGCAGCGGCCAAAACGGGCCGTCCAAATCCCACCAACGGTTCGCCAGCTCGGAATAGAAGGCGACTTCATTTTCATCAATACTGCTAGGTGTTATTGGTTTCATTGCTCGCTCTCCGGCGCCGTTGCCACTGGTACCAGTTTAGCCAGAGTCCATAGCCGATTTCAGCTAACCAGCGAACGCCGGGCCACAATAGAATGTTGGCACAGCATCTAAAACGTGTGTGCTGCCAGGCCAACACATTTGCCTCCAGACCAGTAACCCAACGACCTGCCGAAGTTTGTATATGCAATTGACTCAATAGCCTATGTTGCTGTGCTGGTTCAAGGGTGCTGATGGCCACCAATTCTAGATTTTCGTCGTGGTACTTGCGCAACTTAGCCATTTCCTTGGTGCAGACAGGGCAATGGTCATCGTAGAAAAGCTTATTTTTACTCATATCCAGAATACGCAGGCATGACGTGAATGGATGGCACCCGATCCACAGAAAAGGTAGGTGACAAACCGCTCAATACGGACAATCAGTAGGCTATTGAGGAGACTCACCAGGAAGGTGCAGCCGTCTGGTCAGAGGGTCAGGCTGCCTTTTTAAAACATCCCCAAATGTACTTTGCCACATACTTCAGCAACCTGACCATCCATGCGACTAAAGCCGGGAATGCGTGAGGGCCAAATGGGAATCGCCGTTAGATAGCCCGTCAGCAGGATGAATCACTCGACCCGATCAAATACCCACCGGCCTGACACCTGTACTTCCTGGACAGATGGTGCCTTTCCGCCGCCTTCATTATTGAAAACATAAGGCTGGCTCCAGGTACAGCTGGCGCAAATGAAAGTGTTCTGGGATTGGGGAATGAGTTCTTCCTTCGGTTCTCCGTTGCGGCTCAGGAACAGGGCACCATTGTCCAGAGTCACTTCTACGGTGGTGAGGTATTCAAGCCATATACCTTCATAGGTTCCAACATAGTTGGCAAGAGTATCAGTATCGAGCTCGACGGCTGAGGCCCGGGCGTCAGCAACTTTGTCACCAACCCAGTGCTTGACTCCTCCTTCGGTGGCTTCATTGCAGACGATTTCCAGAATGACATCATCGGCGGCATACACCATCTCGATCCGGGTATGGAGAGGATCATCGAATGTGCCCGGGTCCTCAAACACCACGTCGACTTCCATATGTCCAAAGTCAGTACGGCGATAGCGTTCTGTAGTACGCAGGTTTTCCGTATGTTCGAGTCCCCAGGCATGCAGCCAGGTCTTGTCGTTGTAGCCATTACTTTCGACAACAAGTGTGTCTCCTTCCCAGTGTCCCACAGAATAGCCGGTCCAGATTGGCAGGGGATCGTTTTCCAGTTCCCGGCCATCGGTGAAAATCTGCCGGAAGGTCAGGTCACCGAAAAGAATGGCGATGACCGAGGGGCTCTGGACAATCTGTCGAAGACTACCGCCGCCGGCTGGTCCACCGGCAATATAACCGGGGCCGCCCGGCATGCACTGCATCATGGGACCATCACGATAATAGTTGCGTTCATGGACCGCCATGGTTTCCCGGGCCCAGGGCTGAACCTTTGAATCATCGTCCAGGTCACCCTGGACTTCAGTGACTCTCCACAAACCCGTTAGTTGTGGGCGTCCATCGGCGGTGCGTGGGGCAGGCGCGTCAAGATCCGCAGCACCATCGGGTGTGCGGGGAATTCCGGGAGTGGGCATGCCAAGCCACTGGGCAGACAGGGAGGTTGAAAAGGTCAGAAATACCAGTGTTGCAAAAAAATGTTTCATGATCAGTTCCTTCAAGAGGGGAATCCCTGAGTTTTGGAGGCAGCCTTATAGCGGAGTCCGACTACGCTCGCGTCCTTCCCTACCGCTTCGTGCGACACTTTCCCAGAGGAGTTCTCCGGACTCGGTTAAACCTACTGATGCAGCATTGGCCGTATTGGTGCCGTTGCGTGCACCAAAACCTTCAACACTGATAATGTCACCTATCTGTACTCTGTCCCGCCCCCAGCCGAGGCGTAGCAGGTCGTTAATGCCAACAAGTTCCACTGACCAGGACTGGACATTGCCATTTTCATCTTCTGATTCCATAAACAACCAGGCATGGGGGTTGGTCCATTCCATTCGCGTAACGGGACCGGACAGTGACACAGGTTTATTGATATCAAATTCGGAAGCAAAGGCATGGTGAGGCGTTGCAGGAATTGCAGTGAACAGTAAAACTGAAGCAAGGCAAGACAGAAACAGGTTTTTCATCATTGTTATCTCCGCTATCTTCCATGGCGATGTTGTTATGGGAAAGTATTAGCAGAATACCCATTAGCATCAGGAACTGTCCAGCCTGTTTTTCAGGGTCTGAATCTGTGATAAGTGACTCTGGTCTTTAAAGTCCCGCATCCCTCAAGCGCATATCAAAAATAGGCTCGGCCACTGGAATGGATTGCTGATAACGCTGCGCCGCCGTCGTCAGTTCAGCCACGATATCAGGGTATTCGTCAGCTATGTTCTGTTGCTCGCCCAGGTCGGTTCGTAAATCAAAGAGCAGGGGTTTTTCCAGTTGCTCGTCGGCCCGTGCGGCATAGAAGTGAATTTTGTACCGGCCCTTGCGAAAGGCCTTCAGGTAGCCACGTTGGTAATAGGGCATTTCCTCCCGTGCCGTGGGAGCACCAGTAAGCAGTGTGGGGGTAAGATTGTAACCATCCACGGCATTGGGTGAGACCACGCCAGCCAGGGCGAGAACAGTCGCGTATACATCCATGGTGCTGCCTATTTCGCTGATCGTAGCGGGCTGAATTTTTCCAGGCCACCAGAATATTGCAGGTTCACGAACCCCGCCTTCCCAGGTGCTGCCCTTGCTACCGTTAAGCATACCGGCACTGCCTGACAGGTGAATGTTGGCTTCCTGCCATGGACCGTTGTCACTGGTAAAGATGACCAGTGTATTGCCATCTATGCCAAGGCGCTCGAGTTTTTCCCGTACCTGTCCCACACTCCAGTCCAGCTCCTCAATTACATCGCCATAGGCGCCACCCAGGCTGCGGCCTTCAAATTCTTTGCTGGTGAACAGTGGCAGGTGAGGCATGGGATGGGGAATATATGCCAGAAATGGGGTGTCGCTGTTATCTTCAATGAACTCGATCGCTTCCTCGGTAATGCGCTTTGTCAGTGTGTGCTGGTTGATCGGTTGTTCTATCACCGCATCCTCAAAGCCGCTGCCTGTATTGGTGCTGCGCCACAGGGGGCTGTCCCAGAGTTCAACACGGGGGTCCCTGAAGTAGTCGTAAAGGTTTGCGAAACTGGCGCTGGCTTCTGCGCCGCGACCTTCAGCACGCAGGCGATACACTTCGGTCATGTCCAGGGACCCGAGGGAATTCATGTCATTGGAATAGGGAATGCCGAACCAGGTGTCAAACCCATGACGGGTAGGGAAGTTGTCGGGTGTATCACCCAGATGCCATTTGCCAAATATACCGGTCCTGTAACCTGCCTGCTTGAGGCCTTCGGCCATTGTGAAAGCTGATTGAGGCATTCCGTACCTATCGTTGGGGAAGAGCACATGGATACGTTGGCCATATAGACCGCTGCGCACGGGTACCTGGCCAGTCATTAATGAGCCGCGGCTTGGTGAGCAGACCGGGGCGGACACGTAAAAGTCAGTCCAGCGCTGGCCCTCGATGGCCATGCGGTCCAGGTTGGGGGTACGGATATAGGGATTACCAAAACTGCCCAGATCAGCGTAGCCAAGGTCATCGGCAAAGAAGATGACAATATTTGGTTTGCGCTCCTCCTGGAGGAGGGCGGTGGTACCAATGCCTGCCAGGAGCAGAATCGTGAGGGCTGAAAATATTTTTTTCAATCTGTTGTCCTTTTAGTTACGCCGGAGCCCCTGCAATCCCCGGTAAATCGGTATTCCAGCTCAGTGATCTCTCTACAGATTTCCCGGTAAGGACCGACACCACCAATGGTATGTCGGACGAGCCGTCAATGCTCTGGATATCACAGCATGCTCCCGGATATGGTCAAGATTCGGTGTCTCCAGAAAAGCCAGCGTATCCATGAAACTCATGAAGTCCTGGCGATGGTCATCATTGAGGGTGAACACCACATATATGAGCAGGGCGATCTTCCCAGGGGACTGTACATCGGATGAATCTATATAAAAAGCAGCAAAGTCGAGTATGGTGCAGTCAGCGAGTGCCAGTGTTGTAATGGTTTTCATGGAATACCCCCTGGCGGCGATAATCATTTATTGGTTGGGTAATGGCAAGGGGATCAGGGTTCTATGACTTCGTATCCCATTTTTTTGAGCTGGTTCAGCAGACCGTCTTCAAGAAGCAGTTCATTGAATTCCAGGACAGCAAAGGTCACCTCATTGTTTGCCAGGGCGTTCCTGGCAGCCTCAAGCCACATCTTCTCCAGTGAACCGGTGATGTCCTCATACATCTCACGCTCGGAGCTGTTGGCAATCAGCTGGGTACAGTCATCATCCTCATCACCGGGGAGTGGGATGAATTTGAATTCTTCTATATAGCCTTGCGCCCAGGTGGAAGCACGGTATTGCATCTCCCCGATATCCTCTTCCATGATGGATAACTGGCGCTCAAAACAGGACAGCTCTTTTTCCCAGGGCATGCTGTCGAGCATGGTTTCCACCCGGTTGGCCAGATCCCTGAATCCTCCCTTAAGCCGGGTTTCATAGGTCACTTCAGTGACAGTTATATTCCGGTTTCTACGCACCAGGCGCCGGATTTTTTTTCCTACATCCTTTGCCGGGGATAGCCCTGCAGCTTCCTCGATGTGATCCATCATGCGCCGACCAGCTACAAGCGGGCGCAACATATCGATGTCTTTTTCGCGGGGAAAATAGCGGGTTTTCAGTCGGGAATAACGGGCGTACAGATCAGCAGGCAGGACTTCTTCCAGGGTGGCCTTGTCTTCATTACGGGTCAGGCGTTTGCCCAATCGGGCACCCCTGAAAATATTGATGGGATTGAACATCACCAGCGGCGATACCGATACATCTGCATCTGGCATGGGAATGTATTCCTGGGCCTGGGCAATGACTGCTTCCACGCGTTCAGACTCCCAGAATATATTTTTTGGAATGGGGGAGAGCCAGGCAAAGATGTACAGGGTGTTGTCACCATTGATGACTCGCCACATGGGCGGTCCCGGTTGCTTCCCTGTCACCACAATTTCAACGGGTATGGCATCCTGGCCAGAGGCACAATACGATCCGGTGATCATCAGTAATGTGATGCTGAATAGTTGAAGAAGTTTCCAGAGCATGAATGGTACCTGTGGACCATGTCTTTTTAGGTTTGCTGGATTGCATCCGGGTACCGGCTATTGTCTTTTACCCGGTCAGATAATTCAAAGCCTTCGATAAGGGCTTAACGGGGGTTGATGTAAATCATTCCCACCCCGGGCGGTAAACGTGTTAAAACTGGATCAGGTTGTCAGGCAGACAGAAGGCCTGATGGCCTCTGGAGTCACCGCCATTGCCTACGAAACGGTTCATACACCTGACGGTGTGCTGCCCCTGCTGGCACCAATGAGTGAGGTGGCAGGCAGGCTGGCAGTCCAGGCCGGGGCCCATTGCCTGGAGAAGGAAAACGGTGGGGCCGGCATATTACTGGGTGGAGTGCCAGGAGTGGATTCGGCTGATGTGCTGATCATTGGTGGTGGCATCGTGGGTGAGAATGCGGCCTATATTGCCAAGGGCATGGGCGCCGAAGTAACTATTCTGGATAACAATGTTCCCCGTCTTCGCGAGCTGGATAATAAATTTGCCGGACGCGTGCATTGTGTGTTTTCAAACAGGGCGAGTATTGAGAAGTATGCTCTGGAAGCTGACCTGGTGGTTGGTGCCGTGCTAGTGGCCGGAGCGGCTGCGCCCAAACTGCTGACCAGGGATATTATCAGCCGGATGAAAACCGGCTCCGTGGTGGTGGATGTGGCCATTGATCAGGGGGGGTGTTTTGAAACCTCCCGGCCAACTACCCATTCGGACCCTACTTTCCTGGTGGATGATGTGGTGCATTACTGCGTGGCAAATATGCCGGGCGTGGTACCAAGGACTTCCTCGTTCGGGCTGAATAACGCAACGCTACCCTACATCCTGCGGCTTGCGGATGAGGGTTGGAAACAGGCGCTTTCCAATGATGAAGGATTCATGGCTGGCCTCAATGTGCATGCGGGGCACCTTTGCTGTGAAGCAGTTGCCAATGCCCATGGTCTGAACTTTTCAGAGCCTTCCCAGTTTCTGATCTAGTCAGGCAGCCAGGAAAACGCACTCGTGCAGTGATGGTCGCAGTTCGCCCACAGGGCAGCGTATAATCGCCGACTTAGTCAAAGATTGGATACCCTGTTGAGATTCCTCCATCCCAATGTACCACTGCTCGCCATTGCCCAGGCGCTGATGATGAGCAGCAATTCCCTGATGGTGGCCACTGCGGCCCTGGTTGGCTACAACCTGGCCGTCGACAAGTCCCTGGCGACTCTCCCATTGGCCATGCAGTTTATTGCAGTGATGTGTACCAGTATTCCTGCTGCCATGCTGATGGAGAAAATTGGTCGAAAAGCCGCCTTCCTGTTTGCCTGTGGCTTTGGCGTGGGGGGAGGGGTCCTGGCCAGTACGGCCATACTCAATCATCAGTTCTGGCTGTTTGTGGCGGGCACCACCCTGGTTGGTATTTTTAATGGCTTCGGTAATTATTTTCGCTTCACCGCCGCCGACAGTGTGGAGCCGGCCTATAAAAGCAAGGCTGTTTCCTACACCATGTTGGGTGGTGTCATCGCTGCTGTAGCAGGACCTACACTGGCCAGGGCTTCACGGGAGTGGATCAATGATGCTGAATTTGCTGGCAGTTACATGGCGGTGATATTTCTTTACCTGGCCAATTTTGTGATCCTGAGTTTCCTGAATATCGAGAAAAAGAGAAAAGGTGAGGACGAAAACCGGGACAGCGGCCGACCGCTTTTACAGATAGCCCTTCAGCCGGATTACATCGTGGCACTGGTATGCGGGATGTTTGGATACGGCATCATGACGTTCGTGATGACTGCCACGCCCCTGGCCATGGACCAGGCTGCCTTCCTGTTTGAGGATACTTCTGTGGTGATCCAGTGGCATGTTATGGCCATGTTTGCGCCCTCATTTTTTACGGGCACGCTTATCCAGCGTTTTGGTGTGCTTTCCATCATGGGGCTGGGTGCCATGGCGGGTGTGGGGTGCGTGATTATCAACCTGACAGGAACGGGTTTTATCCATTTCCTGGTGGCCCTGGTCCTTCTGGGGATCAGCTGGAATTTTCTTTTTGTCGGAGCGACGACTCTGCTGACACAGACTTACGAATCCAGTGAGCGCAACAAGGCCCAGGCCCTGAATGATTTCATTGTGTTTTCAACCGTGTCCCTGGGTTCCCTTTCCTCCGGTGCCTTGCAAAATGCCTATGGGTGGCAGGCCGTCAACAAAGGTGTGATCCCGTTCCTGGGTGCGATTTTCCTGGCCATCTTCTGGCTGTATCGCCGTCGCCAGAGGCGGGTGCTTTAACTGTCAAGCCATCCCTGTTTACTGTTAAGATGGAATTTACCCGGTTAGTAATGTCCAAGGATGTCAGGCCGGGTGGCCTTAAGTATTGAGCCAGACCGGTTTATCCCCGCATTGACGGAGGTTTAACATGGGAAACAGGCTATACAGTATTACTTTTCTGCTGACAGCATTTCTCCTGATGCTCATGCCGGCAGCAGCGCGATTGCAGGACGACAGCACAGGCCTGGTGCGGGTATTTGAAATCGATGGCGCCATCGGGCCTGCTACCAGTGACTACCTGGTCCGTGGTCTGGGTGATGCCCAGGCTGAAGGTGTGTACATGGCAATTATCACCATGGATACCCCCGGGGGCCTGGATACTGCCATGCGCGATATCATCCAGGCAATTCTTGAATCAGACATTCCCGTCGCAACATTTGTCTCTCCCCAGGGATCCCGGGCTGCCAGTGCCGGGACCTATATTCTTTATGCCAGTCATGTCGCTGCGATGGCACCGGCAACCAATCTTGGCGCTGCAACCCCTGTTCAGATCGGCATGCCCTCACTGCCTACTGACGCGCCGGAAGAGGAAGATGCCGGCCAGCCTGAGGGGACTACAGCCATGGAGAGAAAGATTCTCAATGATGCTACAGCCTACATCACCAGCCTGGCTGAATTGCGTGGGCGCAATGTGGAATGGGCTGTCTCCGCAGTCACTGACGCAGCCACATTGACAGCTACTCAAGCACGCGAGCGTAATGTCATTGATATTGTCGCCGAAGATATTCCGGCGCTGCTGGCCATGATGGATGGATTGGAGGTGCTGGTGAATGGTGAGCCTATGACCCTGTCCACTGAGGGCAGACAAATTCAGATGGATACACCAGACTGGCGTACGGAATTCCTGCGCGTTATTACCAACCCCAATCTTATTCTCATTCTCGGAATGCTCGGTGCCTATGGGCTGATTATCGAGTTCTACAATCCCGGATTCGGTTTTGCCGGCATTACCGGGGCTATCTGCCTGTTCCTGGCAGCCTATGGTCTGCAGTTGCTGCCGATAAATTACGCTGGCCTGGGCCTCATTATTTTTGGCCTCATTCTTATTCTCGCAGAAGCATTCATACCGAGTTTCGGGATCCTGGGAATCGGCGGCATCATCTCGTTTGTCATTGGTGGCATTATACTTGTGGATACCGAGCTGGGTGTATTCAGTGTCTCACTCCCGCTTCTGGCGGCAGTAACAATAGCGGCAGCTGCGCTGCTTGTCTGGACGATACGAATTTTCATGAAAGTCCGGCATCAGCCGGCGGTATCAGGAATAGATACTTTCATTGGTCATACCGGTGAGTGCCTGGATGATTTTGATAAAACCGGCATGGTAAAAGTTGATGGAGAAATATGGCAAGCGGTGACGGATACGCCGCTGGAAAAAGGGGACAGAATCCAGATCGAGTCAATTGATGGCCTGGAACTTGTCGTTAAAAAAACATAATACATATCGCCTCAGGCGATAACCGGAGGGACTCATGGCTCCATTTTTAATGTTCATTCTTATTCTCGTTGGCGCATTTCTGTTTGCCGCAATCAATGTATTGCGCGAGTACGAGAGAGCGGTCGTTTTTTTTCTGGGCAAGTACCAGACCGTCAAGGGACCAGGACTGATTATCATCATTCCCATTATTCAGCAGATGGTAAAGGTGGACCTGAGGACAGTGGTTTTTGATGTGCCAACCCAGGATGTTATCTCCCGGGATAACGTGTCGGTGAAGGTTAATGCGGTAATCTACTTTAAGGTAGTGGATCCGGAAAAAGCCATTATCAATGTCGAAAACTTTTTCGAAGCGACCAGTCAGCTGGCCCAGACCACACTGCGCTCCATCCTTGGGCAGCATGAACTGGATGAAATGCTGGCGAGCCGGGAGCAGCTGAATGTTGGTATCCAGAAAATTCTGGATGAACAGACCAATAGCTGGGGAATCAAGGTCTCCAATGTGGAGATCAAACATGTGGATCTTGATGAAAGCATGATCAGGGCGATTGCCAAGCAGGCGGAAGCCGAGCGTGAACGCCGTGCCAAAGTTATCCATGCCAGTGGAGAATTTGAGGCATCAGAGCAGCTGGTTGCCGCTGCACTCAAGCTGGGAGAAGCTCCCCATGCCCTGCAGTTACGGTATATGCAGACGCTGACTGAAATTTCCGGTGAAGGGAAATCCACCATTGTGTTCCCCTTACCTGTAGATCTTATCAGCAGCTTCATCAATAAAAATTCATCCTGAGGTCTCTTTGACCGGTATCAATCACAACTACCTCGGGTCCAAGTAGGCTGAGTGTTTTAACGCATTTTTCAGAGTCTGGTCATGTTTGAAGCAGCGGAACTGGGTAGGAAAATTTCCAAGAAGGAGTTCAAGGCCATTGAGCCGGACCTGCACATGCGCCTGCTGGAAGTGCAGCAGGCACTCAAGGAGTCGAATACCGCAGTGGTTATTGTTGTTTCCGGCGTGGAGGGAGCAGGCAAGGGGGAAGTGGTCAACCGCCTGAGCGAATGGCTTGATACTCGGGATATTATTACCAATGCTTTCTGGGACGAGACGGATGAACAACGACTTCGCCCCGATTACTGGCGATTCTGGCGCACCCTGCCGGGCCGGGGTACGCTGGGTATCATGTTTGGCTCATGGTACACGCGACCAATCATAGATCGTGTCTACGACAATATTGATGACGGGGATTATGAGCAGGAATTGCGGCGCATTACCGAGTTCGAGCGCATGCTTGCCCACGATGATGTGCTGATTGTGAAATTCTGGTTTCACCTGCCACTGGATGGCGTCATTAAACAGATAAAAAAGGATGAGAAGGAAAAGAAAAAGAAGATCAAAAGTTCTCCACTGACCAAGGATTTTTCAAGCCAGTATAAAAAATTTTCCAGTGTCTCGGAAAAAGCCATACGCACGACGGACAAGGGTTTTGCCCCCTGGCACCTGATTGAGTCCACGGACAGAAACTATCGGGATATCACGGTCGGACAGGTCCTGTTGAATGCTATTGAGCAGAAGCTGGGTAACGGCAAGGTCAGGGAAGAGGATGAAGATATCCCGATTACCAGTTTTACTGACTCGCTTGCTGCCAATAAGGTGACCATTCTTGATCATGTCGATCTTTCCAGAACCATTGACCCCAAAGACTATAATCATGATCTTACCTATTATCAGGCTAGGCTGTCGAAGTTGGCGTGGGAAGCACATCACCAGCGTCGTTCCGTCGTCGCCATGTTTGAGGGCTGGGATGCTTCTGGAAAGGGCGGTGCAATTCGCCGTGTCACCCGAGCCATTGATGCCCGTCTGTACAAGGTGATTTCAGTCGCGGCGCCAACTGACGAGGAAAAGGCCCATCATTACCTCTGGCGATTCTGGCGCCATATTCCCCTGGCTGGTTACGTCTCTATCTACGACAGGTCCTGGTACGGCCGTGTACTGGTGGAACGGGTGGAAGAGTTTGCCAGGGAGGAGGAGTGGCAGCGCTCCTACAGCGAGATTAACCATTTTGAGGAGCAACTATGCGAAAGTGGCATCATCCTGCTCAAATTCTGGATTCATCTGGACAAGGATGAACAGCTCAGGCGCTTCAAGGAACGGGAGATCACTCCGTGGAAAGTGCACAAAATTACCGAGGAAGACTGGCGCAATCGGGACAAGTGGGATGACTACAAGGCCGCAGTCAATGATATGGTGGCCCATACCAGTACCGAATATGCGCCATGGACGCTGGTGCCGGGGAATGACAAGAAGTTTGCGCGGGTGGATATCCTGAAAACCATTTGCGAGGCGATGGAGAGAAATCTCAAGCCTGGGGAAAATAACAGTAATGATTAAATGTTTACTGATCTTCCGGTAACGGAATGAACTCCTCGTCTCCGTCTACTGATCCAAAGCGTCCCTCGCGCCAGTCCTTTTTCGCTTTTTCGATTCTCTCCCTGCGGCTGGACACAAAATTCCAGTACAGGTGACGCTCCCCCTCAAGCACGTCTCCGCCCAGAAGCATGAGTCGGACCGCATTGGTCGCCTTTATTTCCACCGAGAAACCTTCCTTCAGGACAATCATGGATCCCGCTGTAAAAGTTGTGCCGCCGACCTCCAGATCCCCGGAATAAATATACAGTGCCTTTTCCTGGGCAATATCCTCCGGGACAATAAAAGTTTTTCCTGCTGTTAGATTTATTTCCGCATACAGGGTAGTTGACTGGGCTTTGACCGGTGAAACCTGGCCAAACGCTTCTCCTACAATCAGTGAAATGCGTATACCGTCCTCATCGAACTGGGGAATCTGGTCAGCGGTGTAGTGGTATAAGGCGGCGTCACATTCCTCACTTTCACGAGGCAGTGCTACCCAGGCCTGTATCCCGCCCAGAGGGGCGTTCACGCCACGCTGGCTTTGTGGTGAGCGTTCTGAATGGACAATGCCGCTGCCAGCGGTCATCCAGTTCACTTCTCCGGGGCGGATAGTGAGTTCATAGCCAAGGGAGTCCCTGTGCTGGATTTCTCCTTCAAACAGCCAGGTAATGGTGGAGATACCAATATGGGGATGTGGGCGAACATCCATGGCAGTATCTCCATCAAATACGGTGGGGCCCATCTGGTCAAAAAAGATAAAAGGGCCAACCCGCTGTTTATCTGCCGCAGGGAGGGCTCGTTTAACCTCGAAGGCACCTATGTCCTTGGCCTTGGGTTTAAGTACGAGTGCCACCGGGTCGCAGCCGGTCTCCGGAATGCAGGTTGGTGATTCAGCCAGTTGCCAGCTCATCATTCAATCCTTTCTGTATCCTGTTAAACATGAATTAACTACGCTTGTAGCGGGAGATCAGATCCACAAGCTCGTTGAACTTTTCCTGCTGCTCTTCTGGATTGCCAGAATCGATGGCACTGGCGACGCAAGTCTGGCTATGATTTTTAAGGATCGCATCTTCCACCCGTGACAGGGCAGATTTAATTGCCTGCACCTGCTGGAGGATATCAAGGCTATGGCAGCGCCAAAGACCAGGGAGTTATTCGTCACGTTGCCAATCAGGAGGTTATAAAAATCCTCCTCGGTCAGATTCGTATTTAGGGATATCAGGTTGGCCGTAGTCAGGGCAATCTGCGCCAGGCTATCGAACTGCGCGGACACTCGCTGTGCATATAAATCCAGTTCTGCCAGTTCCTGTTCGCGGATATTGGCCGTTGCATATTCATAAATGCGGGACAGGGTAAAGCCCATCACCACGGCGGTGATGAGAATCAGGGGCAGGACGATGGACAGAATCAGTTTCCATCGAATTGAAATATACAGCTTGATACAAACTCCTGCGCAGGGCGCATGGCACGGAGGGCTATTTTACTCTGTATGGTGGTGGGCTGACTAATGGCTGTCCACAAGGGCGTGCAGGTTTGACTCCCGTCGCTTGATGAACGGGTAATCAACTATTGGATTTTCATTGCACAGCCGCCGGCGCAGCATGTCATGGGCAACAGCACATGTCATCACCCGGACCAGGTTGCGGGAGCGATTTACCAGTTTGATAAACTGAACCCAGCACTGTTCGCGATCGCACAGGGCGATGGCCACCAGACCGACAGGTTTTTCATCGGTACCGCCATCAGGGCCGGCGACACCGGTTGTTGCCAGGGCATAATCACTGCCCAGCCTGTTTAAAGCACCCGATGCCATCTCTACCGCGGTTTCCAGTGATACGGCACCATGGTTTTCAAGTGTTTCGGGATTGACGCCCAGAACCGAAACCTTGGCATCGTTGGAGTAGGTGGCCAACCCGCCAAGCAGGTAATTGGAAGAGCCGGCAAAATCCACGAGTTGACTGGTCAGCATTCCTCCTGTGCAGGATTCGGCAATGGCAAGCGTGGCTTCCTTCTCAAGCATCAGCGTATGGACTTCTTCGGCAATAGAGGAAAAACGTTCAGTGATAACAGCCGTGCCAAGTGTCTTTTTAACAAGGCAAATAAAATCAGGCTGGGCACTGATGGCCTGCTCTCCGCGGGCAAATATCTTGATTTCCACATGGGGCGGGGAGGGGCGATACCCCAGCGTTATGCCTTCAGGGATGGTTAAGGTATTGAGTTGATCCGCCAGAGTGGACTCGCCATGACCAATAGTAACCAGTTTGTGCAATTGAGTGGCCTGGGTCTGGCCGAAGTTTTCCCGGATAAAAGGCAGGAACTGTTCATCTACCATGCGCTTGAGCTCTACAGGCACTCCTGGTGTGAAGAATAGCCAGGCCTTGTTGAGTTTTATGCGGAAACCGGGAGCTGACCCCACCGGGTTATGAACCAGCACAGCACTTTTAGGTAACAGGCATTGCTTGTAATTACTGACCGGCATTTTCCAGCCACGCTGGCGTGACCATTCTTCCAGGTGCTCCCGCCAGCCGGTATCTTCCACCAGTTCCTCACCAAGTGCTTTGGCTGCCGCTTCGGCAGACAGATCATCAGTAGTGGGACCAAGCCCGCCATTTACCAGGATAACGTCTGCAAACTGGCTGCGATCCAGGAACGTGGATACCAGGTCTTCCATGCGATCGCCAACGGTAGTTTTACGCTGAAGCTCCAGACCGTTATCCATCAGGATGTTGGCAAACCATGCCGCATTGGTATCCACAATCTGGCCGGAAAGTACTTCTTCGCCTGTACAAATCAGTTCTATTTTCATGATATTGGTATTTCAGGAAATTCAGGCAGTGATAATAACGCAATTTGCCAGATGATTATTCACAACGATCAATGATGATTTGTTCTTCTTCCAGATACAGATTACATCCTGAGGCAATAGCCAATTGGTCCATGGTATCTGCCAGGGGTAGTCTGGACAGGTTAAGTGTAACCTCCCTGTCATGGGCGACACTGTCCAACACGACAAGTCCATCACCATGGGAACGGGTCAGGGTTGTATCGTTATCGGGATAGAGAGTTTGCGTCAGTGTGCCTGCTACGGCGATAAGCGATATATTTTCAACAGTAATCGAGTAATTGGCAGGTCCCCCTGCTTCGTACCTTATAGCGACAAGGGTGCCGTCACCGGGGATGGGAAGGACTTCCGCTTCATTAGGCACACTGGCATCGTCATGACTCAGAAGTATTGTATAGTCCTGCTGCGCCAATACAGTTTTTGCGGTCAGTGTCAGGAAGAAGATGGCAATAAAAGCTTTCATGATCCCGCTGTTGGCCACCTGGCCAGCTCTTGAATATTAGTCTGTACAGTCTAGTCAAACAGGGGCGGGAAAAGTAGGGGATATAGACAGCCAGTAGAAAAAAATGAGGAAAGGATGGAAGCGATGGAAGCGATGTGAGGGTCTGCTCCAGTGCTTTTGCTCTTTTATTCTTCTTATTCTAACTCTTTTTAATCCTGGTCTTCTTCTGCATCGGCCGCTATTGCCCTGAGACGCTTGGCGGCTTCCTCGGCAGCTTCACCGGGTATGGCCGTGGTAAATTCAGAGCTGCCAAGCCAGGTCACTTCGTCTTCGTCATTCCAGGGAGCACTCACTACACTGACCCCGGATTCACGGTTGAGGCAAAGGATGCGGTCAGCGTCGTCTTCCCCGGATGTGGATTCATCTTTCAGAACAAGACCGCTTTCAAACAGTGCCCAGTTCTCGTCTTCAGACAGCCAGAAGGGGTTGCTCATGCTGCGTGTTGCCTTTAGATCGGCTTCTAGCTTGTCCTTGCTCAGGGTTAGTTCGCGTACTTCCTTGCGTTCCGTGACGAGAGCCGTATTGAGGTTTTTATTGTCTTTGGCCTGATCCAGGTTTTTCTTTTTCAGGTCTTTAACCTGGCGGTTCAGACGCTGGGGATCGAGCTTCTTGAGTTCCTTGAGTTCGGCCTGGACCTGGGCAAGGTCCTCTCTGGCCTTTTTGAGTTTACCCTCAAGTTTGTTGTCCTGCTTGCCTTCATCGACCAGCTTTTCCAGTCGCTCCAGTTGAAGCTCCTGCTGAAGGGCCTCGTACTCGGCCTCGAGATCCGCAAAATGATGGAACTGCTTTTCCAGATGATCAAAATCCTTTTTGTGCTCGATAATATCGTCGCGCAGTTTTTGCTCCATTTTTTTCTGGCGCTCAAGCTGCTCCAGGAGTTCTTTCTTCTCATCCTCCAGCTGTTTGATTTCTGCCTTGAGGACGTTGCTGGTGCGTAATTCTTTAAGACTTAGTACGTTAGCCATATTCCAGTGTGAATTTCTTCTTAGCTGACAGGGATTTCGGGTTGAAAAAACAGGATCTAGCGCAAACAGGGCGCGAATTCTATCACATTACGCCCTTAAACTGGCAAGACAGAATGGCCTTTCATGCTGGCAAAGGGTGAATTTTGCGGAAAGGGGAGGATTTACTGGTCAGGCGATGTTTTTTCCCGCATCTGTTCCAGCAGGCCATCCATGCCATCACGACGAACGATGCTGCTGTCAGGATCATATATGCCGCCGATCATGGTAATGAACATGCCGCGTGTCGTGTGCTCGACCAGTTCTTCGTTGATAATTTCCATGATCTGGGCCGGCGATTTCATGGTTTTGCCAAGGCAGTGATAAAGGCTGCTGGCTTTTGCCATTAACAGTGCCGCATCGATACCCTTGCCACTGACGTCGCCAATATTAAAAATATATGTGCCGTCCGGTTGCCTAAAATAATCGAAGAAATCCCCGGACACATTCTTGGCGGCTTGGTTGATGCCGGCAATAGGGTGCTCTTCAGCATAATCGGGGAGAAAGCTTTCCTGGATGGACCGGGCAATATCCAGTTCCTGCTGGATTATTTCCGTCTGGACCAGGTCACTGGCCATCTGGGCATTATGGATGGCCAGGGCAGCTGAAGAGGCGAGAATGCTGAGCAGGTGCCGGTCGACCTCGTTGAAGAGTCCTTCCGGATTCTTTTTTGAGGGACGCTTCTTAATGAGCTCAATGGCCCCGATTGTCTTTTTGTGTACTGTCAGCGGGGCGCAGAGAATGGATCGTGTCTGAAAGCCGGTTTCCTTGTCTATCCCATCAAAGAAATGCTCTGAATCGTCCACATCGCGGATCATGAGGACCCGGGATTCACTCACTGAGCGGCCGACAATGCCTGTCCCCACGAGAATACTGAATCCCTTGAGATTTACGGGCCCGGCACTGGCCACACAGGTGAGACCGTTATTGTCAGTGCTGAGAAAAACCGACGCCGCATCACAATGCATATGGCCCATCAGTTTATCCAGCGTGATAGCCAGGGTTTCATCAGTCCGGCCACCGTTTGAGAGTTATCCGGGTGGGGCTGGGTAGGTATTGTTGTCTAGCGCTGCAATAATGATGACTGTAAACAATAGCCAAATTACCAGTCCGACAGGTTAATGGACTGCCATGTAGAAAAAGGAAAGGGCCTGGATTGATTGCGGACCCGGCGGGGCCGGGTCCGCAATAGACCTATTGCTAGCGCTCGTATGAAATGCGGTAAATGATATTGGCGCCATCATCACTCAGCAGCATGGAGCCATCATCCATAACGACTGTGGCTACGGGACGTCCCCAGGGATTACCATCCTCGTTTATGAAGCCTACGAGAAAATCAATATATTCTCCGGTTGGCACGCCGTCTTCAATGGGCAGCCTGACAATCTTGTGCCCGGTTCTGTGGCCTCGGTTCCAGGAACCATGGAGGACAGCAAAACCATCACCGGCATATTCTGTGGGAAAAGCCGAGTCACCTGAAGGCTGCAAGGGATAGAATTCAAGATCTACTGCCGCAGAGTGCGCCGTGTAGGGCACATCCGGTTTTCTGATCTTGCCCACAAGGTCTGGCCTTGCACCGGCGTGGCGGGGATCCTCGTTATTACCCATGTAATACCAGGGCCAGCCAAAAAAGCTGCCTTCCGGAACCCGTGTGGAATAGTCTGGCACGAGGTCATCTCCGAGCTGGTCACGCTCATTGACTGTACACCAGACTTCCCCGGTTTCGGACTGTACTGTCAGGCCAACACAGTTGCGAATACCATTTGCCCAGAGTCGGGCGGTGGCTTCTTCATTGCCTACGTCGAAAACCATGACAGATGCGCGGTTCTCTTCAGTACCCCAGGTGGCACCCAGGCCTCTTTCAGACTCCCAGGACGCAATTTCCGCGCTGGATTTCACGGGCATGTCTTCCTGGACATTGGACTGGGAACCAACGGATACGAACATATGGCGGCCATCCCTGGAGAAAGCCAGATCCCTTGTGTAGTGTCCGCCACCGACTGGACTCAGCTGTGAAACCACCACTTCAGGTACTGCCCTGGCCTGTGTATCGCCAACCTGGTAAGGGTAGCGAATGACGCGATTGGTTTCAGCTACGTAGACCCATTCCGGGTTATCCCCGGCAGGATAAAAGGCAATACCGAGTGGCTGAAGCATGCCCTGTGCAAAGATGTGGTTCTGGGCAGGACGGCTGCGGTCAGCATTTGGACGCAATACGCGGACCCGTCCACTCTGGGTCTCGGACAGGAAAATGTCGCCGTTTGGAGCCAGTACCATGGCTCTGGGACCCTGCAGGCCGTCAAGGAAGGTTTCTACCCTGAATCCCTCAGGAACCATAAGTTCCGCACCTTCCGGGCGTTCTGCCACAGTTGGAAAATTCACAGCGGAACTTGTGGCATAGGGTTCAGGCAGTTCGTCCAGATTCACTTTATGAACACGACCGGGTCGGTCATTAATCCAGTCAGGGTCGCCTTTTGGTGGTTCTGCTTCAGGTGGGGGTCCGAAGCCGCCAAAGCCGCTAAATTCGGGGGTGTCATCGACGAAGGTGCCGTCTGATAATTCCTGGAAGTAGGCAATCAGGTTGTCGCGCATGTCACTGTCGGCAACAGGAATAACCATGGAGGAGCCAGGTATTACCTGTGTCGGGGCCGCCAGGAAACGATCCAGGGTATCGGCAGTCCATGTCAGGCCTGAAGAAGCCATAGCCTGCGTATAGGAAAAGTTGGTGGCACCGGCTTCACGGCCAATGATGTCATGCAGAAGCGGTCCCTGGGCTCCGCCGTTATCACCCGGCTCTGCACTGTGACAAAGGGCGCATTGCTGGCCGAAAAAGGTTTTGCCGGCATTGGAATCGGCTGCAAACAGCGGGCTTGAAAATGCCGCTGCAGCGACTAGTAGAAATGCTTTTTTAGACACGTGACCTCCATCATCTGATGTGAATGTCTTGTAGGGAAAAAAGGGAGGGAAAGCATAGACGGCAACACCGCCCATGTCCAATCGAATCCGGTCAAAAGGGCATCTTCAACGGCCATAAACAAATGGAATTGCCTGGCAGAATCTGAAAAACCTGTTGCGACACTCAGATGGCAATGACGCCGTTACTGTCGCCGAACTGCTCCTGTTCGATATCAAGTAAATGCAGCATTGACAGTAACAGGTTGGAGACCGGTGTCTTGTCCGGCGCTACGATATGCCTGTTACCTTCCAGTCTGCCTGATGCTCCCCCGGCCAGAACGATGGGCAGGGGATCGTGATTGTGCGAATTGCCATCACTCATGCCGCTGCCATAGAGAATCATGGAATTGTCCAGCAGGTTGCCGTCGCCATCGGGAGTGGCCTGAAGTTTTTCTAGGAAGTAGGCCAGTAATCCAACGTGGTAACGGTTCAGGACAGCGAAGCGGGCTTTCTGGTCTTCGTTGTTGGAATGATGGGACAGGGTATGGAAACTGTCCCTGACGCCACTGGCGGGGTAGACGGCACCGCTAAGTTCCTTGGCCATGAGAAAAGTGGATACCCGGGAAATTTCGGTTTGCCATGCCAGCACCTGCAGGTCAAACATGAGTTTGATGTGATCCTCGATGTCGACGGGAATGCCATTAGGCTTTTCAGGAATTGCGATATCTTCCGTGACTTTTTCACCTGCCTGTACGATGCGGCGTTCGATTTCCCGAATATCAGTGAGGAATTGTTCAAGCCGGATTTTGTCCGCTGCCGGTAGTGAACGGTCCAGATCTGAAAGTTGTTCTGATACTGCATCCAGAAGGCTCAGGGACTGTTTGCGCCGGGACTCACGTAGTTCCGGTGTGGCACCATCTCCGAAGAGCTGTTCAAAAACCACCTGGGGATTGTTTTGCATGGGCAGGGGTGAGAGGGAGGATTGCCAGGAGATCGTGTTGCGGTAGGCACAACTGAGTCCTTCGCCACAACTAAGGGTGGCTTCTTCAATGGTTAGTTCCATGGAAGGTAGTGGCGCATCTTGATGCAGGTGCTGTGCGATGATCTGGTCAATGGTGACGCCCAGTTCCGGGATGGCGCCGCTCAAGGGTTTTGATCCGCTCAGGAAGGAGGCGGCCGAGCGGTTGTGATTTGCCGTAGCGCCGCCCGGTCCATAGGCCAGAGGCAGGCCAAGACCACTGACAACATTGATATTCTCACGGAAGTTTTCCAGTGGAGCCAGTATTTCCGAGAAAGCAAAATTCCTGCCTGTTTCCGGAGGTGTCCATCGTGACATGGTGGCGCCATGGGGAATATAGATGGCACCAAAACGTGTTTTTGGCATGGCGGTCTGTGCCACCGCTGGACCGGCCGGAATCATGGATTCAAGGAATGGCAAGGCCAGTGAAGTGCCGGCACCTTTGAGGAAGGTGCGACGAGGGAGGTGTTTCTTGGTCAGGTAGATTGCCATGTCAGGCCTCCGGTTGCGCCCGTTTTGACGATGTCTGCAGGTCCGCCATTGCTTCGCTGCCGCCTTTTATCCGCCGGGTGAACTGATCGCTGAATATAATTCCCCTGACCAGGTCAGAAAAGCGGTATTCGCTGGCTTCCGCATTGCGAATAATAGAACGAACAGTCGGCATATCAAAATATTCAAGTTCCCTGCCAAGCGCATAAGTCATCAGTTTTTCCGTTACTGTTTCAATAAACAGGTCAGAGTATCGTACCAGGGCTTTGCGCAGATCAGCAGGGCCCTTCATGATCGTGCCATCCAGCAGCATTCCGGTAGGATCGACTGGGGACTGTCCATCGAATTCCCGCCACTGGCCAACCAGGTCAAAGTTTTCCAGGGCAAAACCGACTGGGTCAATGACCGCATGACAGGAAGCGCAGACCGGGTCAGTTCTGTGTGCCTCCAGGCGTTCCCTCACCGATGTAGTCAGTACAGTGCTGCCATCACCATCCAGGTTGGTCTCCACCCCCGGGGGCGGAGCAGGAACAGGAGCACTGAGCAGGTTCTCCAGAATCCAGCTACCGCGTACCACGGGGGATGTCCTGCTGGCTGTAGAGGTAACGGTAAGAATACTAGCTTGTCCCAGCAGGCCGCGGCGTGGGCTATCATTTTCCAGCGGCACTTTCCTGAAGTAGGACCCCCGCACACCCTTGATGCCATAATGCTCAGCCAGGCGATCATTGAGGAAGGTGTAATCGGCATCAAGCAGTTCCGTGACGGGATTGTCTTCATTGATCATGTTTGCCACAGCCAGTTGTGTTTCCCGGATAAAGGCGCTCCTCAGGTTGTCATCAAAATTTCCTTCTTCCGGAGTCACAGTTTCCACATCCCGAAGGAACAACCATTGACCGGCAAAGTTTTCGACCAGGGCACTGGCCTTGTCATCCCTGAGCATGCGCTGAATCTGTTCTTCAAGAATAGCCGGGTCACTGAGCATTTCCTCCATGGCCAGGTCCAGCAGTTCGTCGTCCGGGATGCTGCTCCAGAGAAAGAAGGAGAGCCGGGAGGCCAGCTCAAGGTCACTGATCGTATATATTTCTCCAGGTGCGAGGTGCTCGGGCTCTTCCTCGAAGCGGATCAGGAAGCGTGGATCGACAAGAATGCGTGACAGGGCCTGCTGGATTCCTTCCTCGAATCCACCTTCCTGTGCTCCCTGGCGATAAAACTGCATCACGGCAGCCATTTCCTCATTGGACACCGGTCCACGGTAAGCCCGTGTGGCGATATTTTCGGCAATTTCTGTCGCACAGGCGATTTCTTCATCATCCCGTTGAGGGTAGCAAGTGAATACTTTCTCCCGGCTGGGGGTTTTGCCGGGACCTGTGGCATTGAATGGACCGACTATCTCGATACGGTTGATACTCCCCACTACATTGTAGTTGGTGTAAATATCATTCACTCCGGCGGACTGGCGATGGTCAATGATTGCGGCCGTAATTGTATGGGGCCCTGCTGTCAGTGGAATTTTACTGATGGTGTTTTTTTCAACAGGAACCGGTTTGCCGTCGATAGTGATATCAAGATCCGATGGCAGTTGCTCCCCGAAGCCACGGCTGAAGCTGAACAGTCGCCCACCAACATTGATGTCATACTCAGCATCAAGGGGGAAGTTATGAGTGATTTTCATGCCTCCCCGTGTTCCAAGGGGCAGCCCCTCAATATGCCTGTCCTGGGCCAGTTCTGGTGGGGGCAGGAAAATGGTGGAGGCTTCTGTGGTGGTCATATCCCCTACCGCCTTGCGGCTGATCTTCATGGCAGCAGAGGTGTAGGCCTGTACCAGGGCAGGGGAAAAACCGAGAGAGGCGGCGATATTGTCAAATCCTCCGCTGGAATTATCCCTGGGCAGCAGGGTAGATACATCGACCTCAAGAGACAACAGATCGCGAATGGCATTGGCGTATTCATTGCGATTTAGCCTGTGAAGCGTTGGAGAGGCGGGCATGGGTTCAATAGTATTGTCCAGCTGATGCTCAATCTGCTCGGCAAAGGCTCTCATCGTAGCCGGGTCGGGGCGTTCTTCACCCACGGGGGGCATCATTCCGATGCGAACCTTGCGAATCATTAATTCCCAGGTTTCCGGAGCCGCTTCCACATGATTGAAATCAAGGCCCTCCATATCCAGGCTGCCGGCCCAGTCTTCGAAGTTATGACACTTGATGCAGTACTGCTCCATAAAGGCAGGCACATTCTGGGCTGTTGCCATTGTACTGGCCAGACTGCCGAGCAGTGAGAGGATCAATATGGATGGAAATGCTTTCATTTCGTGATTACCTAACAGGCATGCCTCTCTCTTCAAGCAGGTGTGAAATCAGGGCCATCGATTCGGGTTTTTCTTCGGCCGGGTGCGTGGCCAGGAAAACGCCTTTTGCCCAGTCCAGTGGTGTCCGACCCTCCGCATCCTCGGCATCCAGCCTCGCCCCATGTTTTACAAGCAGCCGGATAATGTCATTGGAACCCCGGTTAGCTGCACCATGAATAGCGGTCAACCCCATGGAATTGGCTTTGTTGATATCCATGCCCAGGTCGATGCACAACTGAACCGCCTCAAGTAATGCCTCCGGTGACCAGGTCCAGGTCTGGGATACCACCCAGTTGATGCCGGCAGCAGCCATCAGGGCATTGGTTCCTTCAAAGGTTTCGATATACGGGTCTGCACCATGATCCAGTAGCAGCCTCATGACAGGGATATCACCGGCTCTTGCAGCGCGTATGAAAGGAGTCTGGCCGGTGAAATCCACCCATTCCAGGGTGCCTGTGATATTCAGGAGATAATGCCGAATTGGGGGAGACTCCTTTGTTCTGGCGTCCAGATCTGCACCTTCAGACACCAGGATCCTGATAAGTTCAAGGATCTCATCCTGATTCGTGACGTAATTGGTGAACTTATCATTGTGTACGTAGAGATTGCGTACATTGATGGCTTCCCAAAGGGGAGTACGACCATACCAGTCAGCTTCATCAAGATCCGCCCCCCGTCGGACCAACAGCCGGGCAGTTGCCATACTGTTTGTTTCCACGGCCATCAACAGGGGGCTGATGTTGTTGGCCTCGGTTTTCAGGATGTCGGCTCCTGAGTCCAGTAAACGTTCTGCGATGCCAGTATGATTATGTCTGGCTGCATAAAGCAGTGGCGTCATGCCTCCGGGGATGGGTTCCCTGCGCCCCCTGTCAGCCGGGGTGCCTCCACGAATGATGCCAATACCGAAACCAAAACCTGGTTGGGAGTTTGGACCTGTCCATCCCGGCGTCTCGCCGATATCTGTACTGGCGTTGGGATCGGCTCCCTGATCAAGTAGATATGTCACGATGTCCAGGTGGCCGGCCCTTGAGGCGAACATCAACGCTGACTGGCCAAATCCTTCCTCACGGACATCTACAAGCGCGCCATTTTTCACCAGTTGTTCAACATTGGCCAGGACACCGGTGTCAGCGGCTGTCATCAGAACGGTCTGCCCATTATGTTCCAGGGTATTGGCATCAGCACCGGCATCAAGCAGTAAATCTACCAGTGCGATATTGCCATTGGCGACAGCCAGGCCAAGCGGAGTGACGCCATAACGGCTGGAAATTTCCGGATCAGCACCCGCTTCAACAAGCAGGCGTGCAGATTGCAGGTCATTGTACCGAACGGCCCAATGCAGGGCCGGGGTGTCGTATTGCCCCCGGGTGTCGGGATCTGCACCTTCTTCGAGCAGGCGGCTAACCGCGGCAGAGTCCTGGTTCATGGCAGCATCTGCCAGGTTGAGGCTGTCCTGCGCTGTTGCGCATGGCAACCGGCAAAACAGGATTAGCAGCAGGATGTGCTGAAAAGGTTTCATGATGAAAGTGCTTGTCCCCCTGGCTACCGGTGATTTGCCGGTAAGCACTAACGTCTCAAGGTGTTTAAGCAGGCCCTATATAGTCGGTCTTCAATATGACTTGATACGCCTGGCCCCGGTTCAAGTCAAGTTTGACTGTTACAAATACCTTTTCTTTCCACAATAAATCCTCCTGGTGTATGGGTCGATTGCCATGCAGCTATTTTTTCAACTTCAAATACATCTCATATTTGGGTACTCTCTATAGCCTTTGAGCATTCACCAGGGGTTTAGAATATGTCGGGTAATCCACAACAGCAGCGTTTTCGCAGAGAATTTCTCAAGTTTCTTGCAGGGAGTCCCCTGATGACCAGTTTTTCTGCCTTTACCCAGGAAGTGGAAGAAACGCTTGGGGAGAAACTGACCAACCCGGATCAGGTCATCAATGTTTTTGAAATGGAGGCCATTGCCCGGGAAAAAGTCCCTCCGGCACATTTTGGCTACCTGATTTCCGGTGTGGACAGTGATGGAACGCTGCGCGCCAATCGTGAAGGTTTCAATCGTTTCCAGATCCGTCCCCGCAGACTGGTGGATGTCAGTGGCCCAACGGATATGTCGGTCAGTGTGCTGGGTGCGGAGGCGAAATCGCCAATCTTCCTGAGTCCTGTAGGCAGTACCGGTGGTTTCCACAAGGATGCTGATCTTGGCGCTGCCCGTGCGGCAACAGCGAAAGGACATCACATGATCCTGTCGACACAGGCATCCTCACCCATTGAAGACGTCGCTGCAGCCCGCAACGGTGAGCCATTATGGTTTCAGCTGTACTCTACTGATCGCTGGGAGTATACCGAGGCTGTTGTTCGTCGCGCCGAACGGGCGGGCTGCACAGCCGTATGTCTCACCGTGGATCTGCCTGGCGGAAGGAATACAGAAACATCTGCCATATTGGCCCGGGAAGATGACCGCTTCTGTGAAGAGTGTCATTACGGTCAGTCCAAACCCCTGTTTGAAGGCCTTGATATGCAGGGCGTGGGCCTGGTGGACCCAGCCCTGACCTGGGATGTGATCGGCCGGCTTAAAGAGATTACTGACATGAAAGTCCTGATCAAGGGAATAGAAGTGGGTGCTGATGCTGCCCTGGCTGTGCAGTATGGCGCTGATGGCGTCATCGTTTCAAACCATGGTGGTCGTGCTACGGATACCGGCAGGGGAACTATTGAATGTCTTCCAGAGGTGGTCAAGGCGGTCAATGGCAGAATACCGGTAATCGTTGATGGTGGTATTCGCCGTGGGACCGATGTTTATAAGGCACTGGCACTGGGTGCCTCTGCAGTTGGTATCGGGCGCCCCTATTGCTGGGGGCTTGGAGCTTTTGGCCAGGCTGGAGTGGAACGTGTGCTGGATTTGCTCAATCGTGAGCTTGGCATTACCATGCGTGGCAGCGGAACGCCGAATATTGCCAGCATAGGTGGGGATTATGTTGAAGATATGGGCTATCGGGTGCCACGTGGCACACTCGGCAGGGAGCTGATTTAAAGCCCTTGAAAGAACCAGGGGGGGATCAATGGGGTCAGGGTGAATGTATTTTGCCCTGGCCCCTTTGATTTTTTGGGGTATAAAAAAGTGAGCGACATAAATAGAAGGAAGTTTATGACCCTGTCAGCAAATGTGTCTGCTATGGCAGCCGTATCTGGTGCATCATCGGGAGAAGCAGCCTATTCGAATGCATTTCATGTTTGCATGCATGGGATAACTTCAAGTGGCCATGATTTCAGGACAGTCATGGAAGGGTGGGCGAGAGCCGGTATCAAAGCGACTGAACCCGATTTGCAATCAGCCAGGACCTTTGAAGATAGCAACGGCACAGGTGCTGCCCGACGTCTCATGGATGATCTTGGGATTAGCGCTCTATCTACAACCAACCAGCTTTTTCTGGAGGAAACCGGGCCGCGTCGACAACAGGCCATTGAGGACTTGAAATGGAAAGTTGTGATGGCTGAGTCACTGGGAGCTGACCGGCTGGTGGCCCCGTCAGCAGCGAGCCAGGTACATACCATGCAGGATTATGACGAAGTGATGGAAAACCTGCATGAAGCGGCAGAAATAGCCCGGCCTCATAATGTCTCGCTGATGGTGGAATTTACCCGGTTGTCGACCCTGGTGAATAACCTGCGCACATCCCTGGAACTTGTCAGGACAATTAACCACCCCAACCTGAAATTCATGCTGGATGTTTATCATTTCTGGGCCGGACCCAGTAAATTTGAAGACCTGGATATGATTGAGCCGGGTGAAATACATCATGTCCATTTTGCCGATACACCAGCCATGCCCAGGCTGGAAGTGGCAGAAAGGAAAGACCGGGTATTTCCGGGAGAGGGTGTAGCGCCTTTACAGAAGATCGTGGATACACTGGAGGAAAAAGGTTACAGCGGTCCCTTGTCGCTGGAGTTATTTGATCCCGAGGTACAAAATGCAGATCCTGAACTGATTGCCCGAAAGGGAATTGAGACAATTACACCATTCATCTCCTGAATGATGTTGCATTCAGGCGTCCCCGTTGACAGATTAAATTACCGGTTTCGTCCATACAGTATCATTTTCTTTCGGTGCTGCCTGATTCCTACCTAACGGTCTGCCGGGTGACATCCACAAGCGTCGGTGTGCCTGCCTGCTTCATGGCCACTTCCAGTTCACTGTCCAGTATTGTCAGTACCTTGCTCACACCCTCTGCGCCAAAAGCACCCAGTCCCCAGAGGTAGGGGCGGCCGATACACACAGCATCGGCGCCCTGGGCCAGTGCTTTCAGGACATCAGTTCCCCGTCGGATGCCACCGTCGACAATAACCGGAACCTTGCCGTTTACTTCATCCACGACTTCCGGTAGCGAATCGATGGTGGCATAGCCGCTTTCATCGGCTCGGCCACCGTGATTGGACACATGGATCCCATCAACACCCGCAGCCACTGCCAATGCGGCGTCTTCAGGCAGCGTGATCCCCTTGATCACGAGTTTCATTCGGGTAAAGTCGCGCAGACGCCTGACAAAATCCCAGTCCATGGCTGGGTTGCTGACATTGGTGCCGGGTGGCACCTGCAGTCCCTGCAGCATGGCTCTGTCGGCAATGGTAGTCCCGGGAATATGGCATTCAGCACATTCTTCCGCCTCCCTGTCGAAACGACGCATGCGGTCCTGGTTTCGGGCAGGTATATCCACTGTCAGGAACAGCACAGTAGAGCCGGCAGCTTCTGCGCGGTGGACAAGTCCCTGGGTGATTTCCCACACATTGGTGGGATAGAGTTGAAACCAGACTGGTTCGCCCCTGGCTTGCGCCACTTCCTCGATACCATAGGTGGCTGCAGTTGACAGAATCATTTTATGGCCAGTTTGTGCTGCCCCCCTGGCAACTTCCTTTTCCCCATCTTTGTGAGCCATACCTGTCCCGCCAACGGGGGCAAGCAGAATGGGTGAGTGAAGGGGCTCACCAAACAGTTCGGTCGAGAAATCTATGCGGCTCACATCAACCAGGCGCCGGGCACGCAAATGAAGTTTTTCATAGCCGGTGCGGTTCGCACGCAGGGTCAGCTCGTCATCAACCCCCTGTGAAATATAGGTCCAGTGGGCCTGGCTCCAGTTCTGCATGGCCACATTCTCCATGTCCCAGACATTGACGGCCATGTCCGCTGATGCAGCAATATAGTCACGATCATCAAGACGTTGTGCGGCCCAGGCAGGCAGAGCACCTGCAACAGGGCTGCCTGCCAGGAACTGAAGAAGTTTGCGGCGGGAATAGTCGGTTTTATTCATGAGAGCCTCTGAAGTTTTTCCTCTATTATCTTTTTTTACAGGCATAAAAAAACCCCGTCGGTGAGGGCGGGGTTTTTGTCGTTGCCATTCAGTCTCGAGGCGAGAGTTTCACCAGGCGGCCTTCAGGGCCGTCCTCGATGACCCAGATATTGCCTTCCGGACCCTGTTCAATCCCTCGAATCCGGCGTCCCATAACGAAGCGCTGGGCTTCCACGGCATTATCGCCATTCACTACGATGCGCATGATCGACATGGAGGACAGGCCGGAAATAAAACCGTTGCCGCGCCATTCAGGAAAGGCGTCACCATCATAGAACATAAGGCTGGATGGCGAGATCACCGGATTCCACCAGACCTTCGGCTTTTCAAAACGGCCTTCAGTGTCTGTATCGTGATCGGGAATAATTTCGCCAGTGTAGTGGTTGCCATTGGAAACAATGGGATAGCCGTAGTTGTCGCCAGCAATCACCAGGTTGAGCTCATCACCACCGCGTGGTGCCATTTCAACATTCCAGAGCCTGCCATCGTTATCAAAAGCGATGCCCAGTGGGTTGCGATGTCCATAGGACCAGACCTGTGCAGCAATGCCACCCTGGCTTGCAAATGGATTGCCTTCTGCGGCAGAGCCATCATCATTAAGCCTGAGAATTTTACCCAGGGAGGAATTCAGGTCCTGAGCGGGATCATACTTGTTGCGTTCACCGCTGGAGACAAACATGTGTCCTTCATTGTCAAAGGCAATGCGATGGCTGAAGTGGAGACCACCATCCACTTTCGGGAAAGCGCGCCAGATAACTTCCAGATTTTCAACCGCGGGAGCATCCAGGTTGAGTGTCCCTCGGGCGACTACTGCGCCACGGGTTTCGTTGGCACCGGCTTCCACATAGCTGATGTAGACAGTCTGATTGTTCTCAAAGTCGGGATGCAGCACGATGTCGCCAAGTCCACCCTGGAAAAAGTAATCCACTTCCGGGGCTCCGGCGACTTCGGTTTTATCCCCGGTTTGTGTAACCAGCTGGATGGTGCCGCCCTTTTCTGTAACCAGCAAGCGACCGTCCGGAAGGAATTCGATAGCCCAGGGTTCATTCAGCTCCGCTACTGGAGTTGATATGAATGGGTAGGGTTCCTGGGCGAAAGCACTGGAGCCCAGCATCAGACCCAGGGTGAATAGCAAGATACGTTTCATGGGATAAACCTCGTGTGATGTATCAAATGAGCATTTGTTATTTGACCGTTTCTTAATCTGACTTTAATTATTCAGATCGACTTCTATGGATAATCTTCCATTTTTTTCTGCCCCGGGAAATAGCCGGACAGGCATTTTCTTCGTTACTTTGATTTGCGGGGGCAGTCCAGTATATAAACCCTTATTGATTAAATCCATTCCAGACACAGACAGGAATAACAGACAGATGACCAGAGAACTGATCCTCATGAGGCATGGCAAGTCAGACTGGAGCAAACCGGTAGCTGATTACCATCGGTCCATCAAGAAAAGAGGAGTGACGGAGTCCGGAAAAATCGGTACCTGGCTACAGGAACAGCAACTTGTTCCTGACCTGATTATCAGCTCACCAGCTCAGCGTGCCAGGGAAACAGTTGAGTCAGTCATTGGAAGCCTGGACTATGATGGGGAAAATATCTTCTGGAACGAATCCGTTTACATGGCGGATGTCAGTGAGTTGCTTGATGCCATTGCTACAACCCCTGCGCAATGCCACCGCCTGTTGGTGGTTGGCCATAATCCCGGGTTGGAGGATCTGCTTTTTTACCTGACAGAAGAAGTCGATGTCCCCGATGATGGCAAGGTACTGCCAACGGCTACCGTGGCCGTATTACAGACTGAGTCTGAATGGGCTGAACTTGAACATGCTTCCTGCAAGCTGGGCATTATTGTTCGCGGCCGGTATCTCTGAACTAATCCAGGCGGTCTGTCACCTGCTTGATGGATAATCCTAACGTTTGAACAGGCTTTCCAGTGCGCGATTCAGTAGTTCTTCCCGTGGATCCAACGGTTGCTGTTCCTCTTGCTGGGGTGTGGGCTCTGTAGAAGTATCACTGCCTGTGCTTTCCGAGACTTCATCCCCGATAGCTCTTTGTAGAAGATCTGTCAGCCCGCGCTGGATAGCGGATTGTATGGCGCCGGCAATAATCGCCTGGATGTCCGGCAAACACGAGGGCTCGGCCAGGGCGCCGGTGCAGGCAATGGGCAGGGCATAGCCGCCGATGTCATAGGCCCGCTCATCGGTGGCAGGTGACTCATCCACATTGGCCACCAGGTTAAAATTGATAGTGTTATTTGTCAGGTTGGCCAGAATGCCTCGACCGGATACATCAAAGCCGCTGGATTCAATCAGCAGGTCATTAGTCGTAACAATACCATTCTGTACCTCCACCGACGCAGAAAATGTGTCAAAGGGTGTCCTCTCGCCCCTGACGATATTTGCAGGACGCTGTTCCCGGATCATGGTTTCCACCTGGGCCAGCACACTGCCAACATCCACGCCTTCCAGAATACCGTCATGCAGTGCCATGGAACCGGTTCCGTTCAGGTTTCTCTTGATTGTTGCTGTGTCCTCGCCCCGTCCGGCAAGGTTCAGGCGGATATCTCCCGTACCACTGACATAGCTGGCATCCATGAAATCCCTGAGTAAAGGTGCCAGATATATATTTTCCAGACGGGTATCAAGGCTGGCCACCGGTATACTGCCGTCTGTGCTCAGCCTGATATCACCAGTGTAACTTCCCTGATAAAGGTTGGCGTTAATCGGGGCAAGGGCGAGTTCACCATCACTGGCATTAATAGCCAGGGAAAGATTATCCAGATTCAGATTGCTGTAGGTCAGGTGTTCTATGCGGACCTGCCCCTTCAGGTTAAGGTTCCGTAATGTATCTACCGGCAAGAGTGTATTGCCGACGCTGCTATTCACGGATGACTCTTCCTCGGGTTCAAGGTAACGATCCAGGTTGAGAGAGGTGACGGAGAGATCGAACGTCGATGCCGGAGGTACAAGGTTATTATCAAGGTCGGCCAGGGTGAGATTGCCGGTAATGGTGGAGTCATCCAGTGCCAGGGTGAGATTGTCGAGCTGCATATTGTCAGCACTGGCTGAAAAATTACTGCTTAGGGCCAGTGATCTGAATACAGTGCCATCAGATGTGACTGGCAGCGGCTGATTAATCTGTTGCATGAAACGGCGCAGGTTAAAGGGAGCTATCCTGATTTGTCCATTAATACCTGGATTGTCGAGAATATTGGTGGCATTCAGGTTTCCTCCTAGATCCAGCCCGAGTCCGGCAAGGGAAAGGTCACTGGTGGCCACAGTTTCATCCTCAAGATTCAGTGACATACTGGTATTCAGGGCCAGGGTAACCGGTCCATTAGGAATATCCGGTCCGTCAAGAGTAAGATCAAGGGTAAAAGGTGACATGGAGAGATTTTCGCGCGTGCCATCCACCGCTGTCTCCAGAGTTACTGACTGGACGACCTCGGCAAGATCGCTTCTGTCCAACGCCTTAAGCAGGCTTTCCAGATTTTTGCCGGACAGGGTGATGCGTCCACCCATGGTGCCGTCCGGTGCCTGAAAATTACGTGCCTGCAGGCTGCCATTGAGCGTGAATCCAAGAAAACTGGCATCAATGCCGCTCACATCGATGTTGCCGCTTTTCATGTCGATATCAAATGGCGCATTGATATCAAACCCCTTGTTATCAACCTGCCGAAGTTGTCTGCCTAGTTGATTCAGGGATGATTCACGTCCTTCGGTGACCTGACCGGCTATTTGCAGTATCAGGGGAAGGTCAGGACCGCTGGCATTGAGGTGCCCCTGAAAGACCGGTGTGTCGGTATTGATGCCACTGGCTGATACATTGCCATCCAGGTTTGTACCCAGTGCTTGCGCAATCAGTGCAGGCACGCTGATGTTGCCGGTTTCCAGGTTAGCATCAAAAGTGGTCTCCAGCAGAAACGCCTGATTGGGAGACTGTTGAAGATCACGACCATAGGTGGCGAGTGCTGAATTCCGTCCTCCCTGTAACTGACCGGCGACTTCCAGAAGCGTAGGGAGATCGGGACCAGCGGCATTGATACTGCCCCTGATGACAGGGCTACCGGCCAGGAGATTTGTTGCACTGATATCGCCTTTGATCGACGAGTCCAGCAGGTTGGCATCAAGATTGTTGATCGCCAGGGTACCCTCGGCGGGGCTGCTTTCAAAAAGGCCACTAACTGTAAATCCCCGGTTATCCAGGTTGGTGATCTGGTCAACCAGCGCTTCATTTTCAAGAATACGGAAGACCACTGCCAGGTCCGCGCCGGCGGCGGCCAGATTGATCTGGTAAAAAGGGTTTGTACCGGAGAAGTTCCTGCCATTGATGTTGGCATTGATCCGGGTGTCCAGGGCTGAAAAAGAAACATTACGCAAGGTCAGCAGATCATTGGCAAAGTCCAGACTGGCCGATGAACTGAGGGTGACTTCGGTTGTTCCGCCGGGCACATTATTACCCGAGAGTGTTCCTGACAATGTTAGGGGATCAAGATCATAACGCTCATTGGCCAGGTCATAGAGCAGGGTGCCGGAAAGTTGTAGTCTACTGGACAGCAAGGGTCTGGAAGAACTGGCTGAAAGTCCCATAGACAGGCTGACAGGCTCTCCATACACCAGCTCCCCGGTATTGACAGTAATATTGTCGAGCTCGTAAATGACATCATTGAAGCGGTCATCGAAAGTGATCCCCGCATCGCGGATATCCACACCCCCCAGGACCAGTTTGTTGAAAACGGGGGACGCCTGGGCATTACCTTGATCGCTTTTTCCTGTTTCAACGGGCAATTCCCAGTTTCCCTGGCCTGTAATGTTGGTTTCCAGGTAGAGTCGGGTGCCGGTAAGCTCGATCGTGTCAATTTCATATTCCCTGTCCAGCAGGGGCAGCAGTTTGGTACGGAATTTTGCATGTTCAGTCTGGAGAAGGGGAGTGCCGCTAAAACCATCAGGGCTCTGTATCAATACGTTTTCGAGAGTTAGGCCCAGCCAGGGATAGAGTTCAAGCTGGATATCTCCATTCAGAACGAGAGTCAGCCCGGTAATTTCCTCAAACTTCCTCGAAATGGTGGCTTTGTGGCTGTTTGGATCCAGGTTTATGGCGTAAAGGAACGCAACCAGTACAATGGTAAAGATCAGGGTAACCAGGGAAATCAGGGCTTTAAGCAGCTTTGACATGGCGTTCAGGCATTCTCGTCAAGAATCTTCAATAGGAATCGGACTATTCAGGGTAATTAGACCAGAGTCTTGCCAGGTTGTTGCGAAATAAACATGGAAATTGTGGATGGATTTTTCGCTCCTGAGAGGCTGAATACGGATTTTTGGTATGACAGGAAATCATTTGATTTTCGACAATAGGTAAAACCAATGGTCCAACTATAGTGAAACAATTAGACAGGCTTTTGACGGGTCTTTATATTTGGACTCAAGTCATTAATCCAAACTGGCTTCGCGAAGTCCCGGACTTCAATAAACGTTTATTAAATAGGTAGTACTAAAACAAAAAGGAGTGAACTATGTCTTTAGCAGGTTCCAAAACTGAACAAAACCTCAAGGATGCCTTTGCAGGTGAATCCCAGGCCAACCGTCGTTACCTTTACTTCGCCGCCAAGGCTGACGTGGAAGGTTACAATGATGTAGCAGCGGTTTTCCGTTCCACGGCAGAAGGTGAAACAGGCCATGCCCACGGTCACCTTGAATACCTTGAAGAGACTGGTGATCCGGCCACTGGCCTGCCTATCGGTGGTACTTCTGACAACCTGAAAGCCGCGATTGCTGGTGAAACCCATGAGTACACTGATATGTACCCGGGTATGGCCAAATCTGCCCGCGATGAAGGGTTTGATGAAATCGCTGACTGGTTCGAAACCCTGGCCAAGGCTGAGCGTAGCCACGCCAACCGTTTCCAGAAAGCCCTGGATGGCCTCGACGGCTAAGCAGGTGGTCTAGAACCCCTCCAGCCCGGAATGTGCATTTAACCGGGCCTGTGTACACCCGGCCTGCAAACTGGGCCGGGTGCCCACAATAATTAATCACGGCCGACTTGCGAGAAAAGCATGAGCGATACAACACCTGTAAATGAAAGACCGAGGGAAGGTAGCCTTGAAGCACCTACCCGCCACCCGGTGGAATGGCAGACAAAGGATTTCTGGAATGAAGACTCTCTCAATGCCGAGCTCGAGCGTGTTTACGATATCTGTCATGGATGTCGTCGCTGTGTAAGCCTGTGCAATGCTTTCCCGACACTTTTTGACCTGGTGGATGAATCCGACACCATGGAAGTGGATGGCGTTGATAAAGCGGATTACCAGAAGGTGGTGGATCACTGCTACTTGTGTGACATGTGCTATATGAGTAAATGTCCCTATGTGCCACCCCATGAATGGAATGTGGACTTTCCTCACCTGATGCTCAGGGCCAAAGCCGTTAATTTCAAAAAGAACGGTGCTTCATTTCGTGACAGGACACTCACCAGTACTGACAGGGTAGCCGGTTTAGCGACCATTCCGCTGGTGGATGTCACCGTAAATGCCCTGAATAAAAATGCTGCTTTTCGAAAAGTCCTGGAGAGTACCATGGGGGTTCACCATGCCGCTCCGGTACCGGAGTACCATCGCAATAGTCTGCGTAAACGGGTGAAGACCTTTGATAAAATACTGGAACCCAAAGCGGTAGGCCGCACGACTGGCAAAGTAGCGTTCTATGCCACCTGCTATGGTAATTACAACTCGCCACACCTCGGGGAAGATTTCTACAAGGTCTTTCAGCACAACGGCATTCATATTGAACTAGTACCAAAAGAGGCCTGTTGTGGTATGCCGAAACTTGAACTGGGCGACCTTGAGTCGGTCAGGGAGCTTAAAGAAAAAAATATCCCGGTTCTGGCAAAACTGGTGGATGAGGGTTTCGACCTGACAGCACCGATTCCTTCCTGTGTACTGATGTACAAGCAGGAACTCCCCCTCATGTTCCCGGATGATGAAGAGGTGCTGAAAGTGCAGAAAGCCTTTTTTGATCCCTTCGAGTACCTGTTCCTGCGTCATAGGGAAGGAGAATTCAGCACTGATTTCAAACAGGGCCTCGGTGATATCAGTTACCAGGTGGCCTGCCATTTGAGAGTACAGAATATAGGGCTGAAAACCCGGGATATTCTGAACCTGGTACCCGATACAGAAGTGGTCCCACAGGAGCGCTGTTCAGGTCATGACGGTACCTATGCCGTCAAGAAAGAGACCCATGATATTGCCGTAAAGATCGGCCGTCCCATTGTACGTAAGGTCGACCAGCAGGAGCCCGATCACTTTATTTCAGATTGTCCAATGGCGGCTACTCATATTGCAGATATCTCTGAGAAGGTTGATAAGCCTGAACATCCCATGACCCTGCTAAGGCAGGCGTATGGGCTTTGATTGCAAATGGTCAGGTTTATTGATCGGTTCACATTGATTTATCGTAAACCCCCTTCGTTGATCAAATGGCTCTGACCCTTTGAAAAAATTTTGGTAAGGAGAAAAAAATGTCCAAACTGACCAGAGAAGACCTTTGGTCCCTGGAAGACTATGCCGTCAATCGGCCAGAGTTCCGGGCCAGGGTGCTGGAGCACAAAAAGAACCGTCATATCGAACTGAATGAACATGCACGCCTGCTGTTTGAAGATGCGTTAACCCTGAAGTACCAGATTCAGGAAATGCTGCGTATAGAAAAGGTATTTGAGGCTGAGGGCATTAATGATGAGCTGGAAGCCTACAATCCGCTGATTCCTGATGGTGACAACTGGAAGGCCACCTTTATGATTGAGTATGAAGATGTGGATGAGCGGAAACTGCGTCTGCAGGAACTGAAAAGTGTGGAAGATCTTGTCTGGATGCAGGTGGACGGGCATGACAAGGTGTATGCCATCGCTGATGAAGACATGGATCGGGAAAATGATGTAAAAACGTCCAGTGTCCATTTTCTCCGCTTCCAGCTCACACCAGACATGGTAGGTGCTGCCAAAAATGGCGCCACCATTTTTACAGGTTGTGACCTGGAGGGTTTCCGGATAGGCCCCCTTGAGGTCGTCAGTAATGTTGCCGATTCACTCAGGCAGGATCTGGCCTGAATCGCACACGGTATATTCGGATTCAATGAAAAAAGCAGGGAAACCTGCTTTTTTTATGGGCGGTGCTTTTAGCCGGGATTCCCGTTAGGCTATTTTGCGGTGTTTATGTTATTTTCAATCCCCCAATAGTAATGACATGACAACTCCAATTGCTTATTTCAGGAAAATAGCCAATGAACAGAACAGCTTCCCTATTTATGCTAATTGCCGCGTTTCTGCTGACTGCCTGTGGAGAGCAGCAGGAAACACCGGTGACACTTCAGGATTCAGAAGGTACCGCCCAGGTACCGGTCGATGAGTCAGTTATTTTTATTTCCAATGCCAATGTTATTGATGGCCTGGGTAATGTGATTTCTGGTGGAAGTGTCCTTATTGAAGATGGTCGTATTGTCGAAGTAGGTATAGATGTCGTTCCACCCCTGAACGCAATGACAATAAATGCCGAAGGCAAAACGGTTATGCCCGGATTTATAGAAGGGCACCGCCATATCATCCGGGGTAACCCTGAAGAATGGATGGCTAACCGGGCTGAGGAAAGTATGCAGGAGTTTCTTGAAGCCGGTTTCACCACGGTCCTTTCCGCGATTGATGCCCCGCAGATTCTCGATCTTAAACGCATGATTAACGAGGGTGAGATGGTAGGACCTCGTATCCTTGCCGGATCATTTGTACCCATTAATGCCTTGCCACCGGGAGAACCAACAACAGACCCTGCAAGGACTGATGTCTCCAGACCGCCTCATCGGCCCACTAAGCCTGCAGGCAAAATACCCGATGAGGTAATCATCAATGCTGTCCAGAATGCTGCGGACGCTGGTTTTGATTTCACCAAGACCGTAGTCACGGTTACACCAAATGGACCGGAAGTGGATTCCCTGACCTTAATGGTGGAAGAAACCCATAAGCACGGCCTCAAAGCCATCGTGCATGCTGTTGGCAAATGGGATGTGCTGGAAGTGATCAAGGCCAGGCCGGATCATCTGGTGCACACCCCTCATATTGGTCAGCTAACCGAGGAAGAAGCCCAGATAATCGCGGATACCGGAATTCCCATGGTTTCTTCCCTGGGAACGCTTGGCATCTTCTATGATGAAAACAATCAGCCAATTTTCAGGGATGGCTATCCCTATAGCTGGAATACGCTGAGCAGTGTCGGTATGGGGCCTGTCAATGCACGGCTTCTCTGGAATGCGGGAATTACCTATGGGTTTGGCACCGATACCACTTTCCATCCCCGCGAAACATTCAAGCATGAGCTGAAAACACTGTTCCTTACTTTTTCCGAGCAGGACATTATTAAAATCATGACAGAACATACTGCCAAAGCCATTTTCATGGAAGACGAACTTGGCTCCCTTGAGCCGGGCAAAATCGCGGATGTGGTTATTGTAGATGGCGATCCCATGGAGAGACTCTTTGACCTGCTCAACGTGGACCTGGTGATCAAGGATGGTGTTGTTGTCGTCGACAAGTTGTAAATCAACGAGTCAGAAATTTACCCCCGGGGGACGAATGATGAAAAGGTTGTTGAGCATAATATTTCTGGTGTTCGCCGTCCCCGGTTTTGCCCAGGATTTTTCAGCGGCACCACCATTGCCGGATCTTCCCCGGATCTATGAGACTACTGAATACACAATCCAGGTAGACCAGGTGGCGGGCGGACTGTCCAATCCATGGTCGATAGCTTTTCTTCCTGATGGTGACATTCTGGTGACTGAGCGTGCCGGTCGCCTGCGTTTGATTCGTCATGGTGAGTTACAGGAGGCACCCATCAGCGGTGTGCCAGAGGTCAAGATCACTGTGCTGGGTGGTTTGCTGGATGTATTGCTGCATCCTGAATTTGCTGACAATCAAATTATTTATCTCAGTTATGCCAAGGGGCGGGATGAAGATAACCGTTCCTCTACGGCGATTGCCCGGGCCAGGTTGGAAGATAATGCCCTGGTCGATCTGGAAGACATCTTTATTGCCAATTCATGGAGTGCTTCGCCTACCAACTTTGGTGGTCGCATGGTCTTCGGAAACGATGGCAAGTTATACATGACTATCGGCGAACGCCAGGAAGAAACACGTGCCCAGGACATGATGGATCATGGAGGCAAGGTTATACGCCTTAATCCTGACGGTTCAGTGCCACAGGACAACCCCTTTGCAGGAATTGATGGGGCCTTGCCTGAAATCTATGCGCTGGGTATACGCAGTCCGCAGGGCCTGACGATGCATCCCGATACCGGGGCGTTATGGGAAAACGAACATGGTCCCCTGGGTGGTGATGAGATCAATATCATTGAGGCCGGCAGGAATTATGGCTGGCCACTGGCTACTTTTGGCCTGGATTACGATGGCTTTCCGTTCACTGAGGAAACAGAAGGGGAAGGACTCGAACAGCCATTTATGTACTGGATTCCTTCCATTGCCATTTCCGGTATCAGTGTGTATCAGGGCGAGGCTTTTCCGCGCTGGCAGGGCAATGTCTTTGTCGGTGCCATGATCATGGGGCGCACACCAAAGACAGGGCATATCCAGCGCATCACCTTCAGTGATGAAGGCGTACCACTGGTAAGAGAGCCCATCCTGGTGGACCTGCATCAACGCATTCGTGATGTTCGCCCCGGTCCTGATGGCCACCTTTACGTATTGACCGATCAGAATCCTGGGGCAGTACTTAAAATTTCACCCGCGAACTGAGGGGTTGAAAATATTACCCTGTGACCATTTCCAGATTTATTGCCCATAAGTCCGATCAATTAAATCCGGGTAATTGCTGAAGCCACATCAGGACAGCGAAAACATACAGTTAAAAAAAAGCCCCGCGAGAGCGGGGCTTTTTATATGAAGAAGGAAAGTTATCTTCTTCTTTGCTCTTCTACTTCAACACTCAGTACTGCTTCGATACGACGGTTGCGGGCATGACCTGCTTCCGTGTTGCTGGTATCTACCGGGCGGCTTTCACCATAACCAACAGCAGAGACGCGGTCTGAATCAATGCCATGTTCGTTGACCAGTTCGTTGCGTACAGCTCTTGCGCGACGCTCAGACAGGGCCTGGTTGTAGGCATCTGAACCACGATTGTCAGTATGGCCTTCTATGACCGCATTGGTGTTGCCGTAGGTTTCCATGAAATCGGCAAACTCCTCGATTTCTTCATCGTACTGCGGTTTCACATCGCTTTTGTCGTAGTCAAAGTTAACCAGTAGTTCGATGCTACGCTGGGTTGCTTCGAGAATAGGGCAGCCACGATTGTCCACGGCCAGGTTGGCCGGGGTATCGGGACAACTGTCGCGGGAGTCCACAACACTGTCACGGTCGCTGTCTATCTCACAACCGCGACGATCAACCTGCACACCGTTAGGGGTATTGCGACAGGCATCTGAAGAGTCAGCCACGCCATCGTTATCACTGTCCATGGTAGTAGAAGTCGTCATTTCAGCGCGGGCTGCTGTTGTCGCTGGACGGGCACCCCAGGCATAGGCAACACCAACAGTAACGAGTTTGTCCATTTCCTGTGTAGGACCGTCGTCCACAAACTTGAAGTCGCCCCTTAGCATGATGTTGTTGTCCATCACGCGTTTCAGGCCGACACCAAAATCCACAGCACTGTCGTTAAAGTCGGCAGGACCGCCAGTCTCACGGTTAATATCGATCTGGCCAAATCCCAGGCCGGCATAGGGCTGCCAGTCTCGCAATTTGTTGAAATGGTAGTTTACACCCAGGCGGAAATAATCCACGTCGGCATCATATGGCGCGCTTTGTACTTCGGAGTCGATAATGAAGTAGTCGGCATTGAGGGACCAGCGTCCAGACAATGGCATCTCCCCACCAAAAACCATGCCGGTAGAGTCATCCAGTCTGCGGTCGGATTCCGGAAAATAACCAGACAATCCTAAATATACGTTGGGGACATTCTCATAGTCCTGAGCCTGCACCGCTGTGCCAGCAAAAATCAAGGAAGAGGTCAGTACAACGTTACGTAACACATTAAGGGCTTTCATTATATTTCCTTCCAAATGAATGGGATTAGCCTTTTACCGGCGCGCACAATAGGCTTTTGCGCCAGAATTCAAG
>Ga0255757_10000057_pt1 | contig 100163 bp, 121 predicted proteins | sample 071ome_27_FD_179957 | JGI IMG/M metagenome (GOLD analysis project Ga0255757, IMG submission 179957) | Coastal salt marsh microbial communities from the Groves Creek Marsh, Skidaway Island, Georgia - 071409AT metaG (version 2) | ecosystem: Environmental > Aquatic > Marine > Intertidal zone >...
TGGACAATTGGATCTTTCAGATTCCACTAGGGTTGGCAACAAATGGGTGCTGGACGGTTCTTATGTTGAGTTTCAACTAAATGCCACAGACACGGATACAGCCGCTGGGCAAAAACTCGTATATGATGTGATCGATGGATCACTGCCACCCGGAGTCACGATGAGTGCGTCTGGATTAATTTCGGGTGTTGTGAGACTCACAGACAATGAAAAATATGGACCAGTTGGCGGGTTTGATAATCCACCACCGGGCGATGGTGTCCCATATGATCCCACAACTTTTTCCGTTTCCAAGTCAATGAACTACGAGTTCACGGTCAGGGTATCAGATGGAACCAGTTATGCATCTCAGGTGAACAGCATATTTGTATACACGGCAGACTATTTTAGAGTAGATAACAACACCATTAATGTGTCTTCTACCACAATAAACGGTTTTCCTTTGGTGATGAGTTTGAGTGCCAACAGGAGACCTGTGTTCAAAACACAGAGCAACTTGGGTACCTACAGACACGATAACCAATGTGTGATAAGAATCGACGTGGAAGATTTTGATCCTCTACAAGCAGATTTGACCTATAGCATATCCTCTGGAACATTGCCTTCGGGATTGAACATCGATCCAGAATCAGGTGAAATATACGGATTGCTACCAGTACAATCAGCGGTGGTATCGGAATACAAATTCACTATCAGAGCATCCAGATCGCCTTTCAATGACGGCCTAGGAAACAGTGTAACGGTGTATGGTGAAAAAGAATTCGTCCTGACAATCATTGGCGACATAGATATCGGAATAGTTTTTTCTACTCCGACCAACGTTGGTTCACTTGTTGCGGGACTTCCGAGTTTATTGAATATACAGGCAGTGACAGATGAATCAAACAGGGTATTAAATTATAAATTGGCCGGGGGGTCGTTGCCCAACGGAATATCCTTAACTTCTCAAGGTAACATAATTGGTAAATTTGACGTCAACGACTTTACAGTGCTGGATGGTCATGCCATTACTTTCGATTCTGACAACACAACATTTGACCGACAGTATACCTTTACTGCAACTGCAAGTGATCAATATCAATCCGCGGCGACCACAAAAGAATTCACGATCAATGTATCTCTGCCTTATAGCAAACAATATGGAAATTTATATGTTAGAGGTCTTTTAGACAACAGAAATAACGGCCAATCCGATGTAGACCTGTTTGTGCGAATGGCACAAGATCCCAACATCAATAACAATGACAATATTTTCAGGCTCGATGATCCGGCATTTGGATTGAGAAAAAATATAGAGATGTTGATGGTTGCTGGATTGGAAGACAAAACACTGTCAACCCTACAGACAGCGATGGAATTAAATCACGAACCAAAAACTTTGTATTTCGGTGATTTAAAAACTGCCGTGGCAAAAGAAAATAATTCAGTCAAATACGAAGTGATATATCTTGAAGTGATTGATGAGTTGATCAACAACAATGGAAAATCAGTTTCCTCGTCGATAGATCTACGATCCGACATAGCAAAACCCATGATTGGTCCTAGAGCAGATTTAGATACTTTTCATACCGACAGAGAAACTTACACCGTCACAACCGATGGTGGTTTGAGTTTTAGTATTTCAGGAAGTAAAATAAGATATGCGAACGAACTAACGGCAGATATTGGTTACTTTGAAAAATTATATCCCAATGCCACAGATCATATGAGAAGCAATATGAAAAATCTAGGACAAAGGGAATATGTACATTTACCATTATGGATGAGAACCACTCAAGATGGTTCTGGAGTTCCGTTGGGATATACCAGAGCTGTCGTTCTTGCTTATTGTAAACCTGGAAAATCAGCATTGGTCAAAAAAAGATTGCTGGATAAGAACATCGATTTCAAAAAAATATTCTTTAAAACTGATCGATATATTGTGGACTCTTCGACTGTTGATTACAGTGTCATCACACCAGACGGAAGCACAAAAAATTTCGAATTAAATGAAATAGTAAATGAGGAAGAAATAAAAATCAGATCAAATTCAACAGTATTAAATTATGGTGATCAAGTCACCGCAGATGATTACGTTTCTTTAAAGTACTTGAGTGCTGACACACAACTGCGATCTGCAGATTTTGAGCCTGATTTTTCATTATTACACGACGGAACAAACAAAAAAACCACAATTAAATTTACCAATCCTCCTTCTCCCGCTACTAAAATAAGAGTCGAGAGAAACGGAGATAAATATCTAGCATTTAAAAGAAAAATAAAGGAATAACATGACAAGTGCAATAGTACCAGGTAACATAGACGGCGCATTTCCAGTAGCAGGTCAGGACAACTCATCACAGGGTTTCCGAGACAATTTCACTGCTATTGTTAATAATTTTACAACTGCCTCTTCAGAAATTACATCATTACAAAACAATAAAGCATCAACCAATGCCGCAACTGATTTCAATGGCAACACAGTAAGCAATGTGAACTTACAGAATACTAAATTCACTGTGGTCGATCATGGACAGATAACATCTGGTGCCACTGTTACCCTTAACTATCCGAGCGGTCATTATCAACAAATCACAGGCACACTTGGTGATGTGACTTTGGCATTTACTAATATGCCAGGCACTGGTGCTGGAAGAATGATTTTAGACATGACTTACACAGCAAACTCACATTTGTTGTATCTAACATCCTCGATGTTGGTTGCTGACAATGTCACAGGTTTCAATGCTTCGACCAATGCAATCACAGTTACCACAGCAGGAAGATATCTTTATGAGTTTATATCAATAGATAATTCCAATGCGATACTGATGCATCAACTTGGTAAATTATATACCACAACACCTTAATCAAATTAGAAAGGAGTTAAATGTATTTTCATCCTTTGCAAGAAGAAGTTGGTAATTTATCTGAAGAAGAAATTTCAAAAAGAATTCAAGAGCTCACTAAAAAATCTGTGAGTGCCAGACGATTCAGTCGTAATCCTGATCTATTAAATCAAATCAATTTTGCTTTGGAAAGTTATAGGACCGAATTGAGAAATAGAAGAATAAAAAATCTTCAAGACAATTTAAAAAAAGCCAGAAATGAACCAGATCTAGGAGAACTGATCAACATCGAATAGTAAGTAGTGTTGATGAGAAAAAAATCTTTTAGTTGGTCGACAACTTTCAAATCGATACTTATTGTTGACAATGAATTATTCCATAACACCTATGATGTCAAATTATCCATAGAACCCATTACCAAAGACCTTGCAGAACAGAGCAGTTATTTTGAAAGACTGAAATATTTGTACACATATATTTTTGCCAATACTGTGGTCACCTACAGGGAAGAAAACCTATACAGAATATTGGAAACCACCACATCAAATAGATTTATTGAATTACCAAGACCTCCCTATGATCAGGTGATGAGTGCTGTGTGTTTTAAAAAATCCAACGCAATATTAGATGGTAAAATTATCGTCAAGAGTGTTGAATTATCCAGTTATCAAGGAGATGGTATCAGTTATACTGTTGAGGAGGATTCACCAGAATTGGAACTTTTAAATGTTGACAATTGGTTTTCAAACAAGTATAATAAGTTTAATCCATGGTGGTTGAGAGGAGATACTGCAACATATGACAAAGAACTTGGTAAGGGAATATACACAGGTCATTTCCAATGGACACCGACACAGTCACCGAAAAGAAACACGAAGATAACACAGACCATGCCAAAATTTTTAAGTTTAATCCTAGGATCATAGATGGCGGAAAGAATAAAAATAAATGAGTATGGTGATTGTATCTACAGCGAAGAAGAGATCATCGAACAACTCTACAGCAATCCCCAATTAAATTTTGATAATCTTTTCATAGAAACAGCCAAGCAATACAACGAATCCCTACAAAAAGTCGGAATCAATTTACCATTTTTAAGCGAAGGACCTTCGCATTCAGAGACAGCCACAGAGTTTGATCAAAGAATGCAGAAAAATTGGTTCATGCCTCAAGAATATCATGACATAGATACGTTGGAATACTTGTTGAACAAATGTCAAAACGAGGAAGAAAAAAACAGAGTGAAGATGGAACACGAATTGTTTGAAAAGAAAAACTTCATAAAAGTCCTACAATTTTTGATATACTTTATAGATACCCTGAGAAAAAATAACATAGTGTGGGGAGTGGGCAGGGGGTCCAGTGTGGCCAGTTTCTGTTTGTTCCTGATAGGAGTACACAAGATCAATCCCCTGCTGTACAATTTGGATCACCGTGAATTCCTGCGATGATAAGTAGTTTAGTATGACACAGATGTCTTGGGAAAAAATTAAAAATCAAGACGGTGGTAGGTACACTGTCAAACATCATACATTACCAAAAAATGTAAGTTTGTTTCAAACTACTCCTGAAGGTCTTCCATTACAAGAAAAAATGGACACCTATAAAAATAGAAAAGTAGTAGAGCACACGTATACTAGAAATGTTATTGATGATAATACTATAGAAATTATTGTTGAGGCTTTTTGGAAGAATAAAGATGATTATAATGAATTTGAACAGTGGTATAAATCTAACTTTAGAGGTATAGTTGATGAATATAATAAAAAAAATAATATTATACATCAATATAAAGTAGAGATAATTAAATAGGAGATAACATATGGCAAGACAAATACAAAAAAGAATGTATAGAACCATGCAAGGTCGTTTGGTCGACATCGAAAAATTGAGAATGTCAAACGAATCAGTTCAGGCAGTTGGTAATATGAATGTCAATGCTCGTGGGGATATAGTAGGAGCAGGTGGTAAAATAGTTACTACAAAAGAACAGATAATGAAACAATATTATGAAACTCCCAAGGGAAGAGCCAGCGAAGAAACAACAGCATCTGTGCAAAACGATAAATCATTAAAAAAATTACAAACACAAAATATTGTTATCGAGCAGGCACCGGAAGCAGTTGAAACTCCAGCACCTAAAACAAAAACTATTAGCACATTCAAACCAAAAGTCAAACAAGAAGAGAAAAAGATAGAAACTGATAGCCAAGAAAAAACAGGTATAGACGCGGCACTTGACGGAATAGAATAATTACTCTATAATAAGTCATATGGATATAAGTTCAGCACAATCAAAAGGTTTTGGTTCACATGGTGGTTCCAAATATACTTTAAAAGACAGAGACATACAACCCCTTCATAAAAGAGTGCTTGTTTCAGATATGTTCTTTGGAGAAAAGAAAACCAAAGGTGGTATCATACTGATGGACGACGACGGCACAGAATCCGGAATCCATCCCAGATGGTGTAAAGTATATGCTGTGGGTCCTAAACAGGATGACGTCAAGGTCGGTCAATGGTTGCTCGTGGCCCATGGTAGATGGAGCAGAGCATTGAAAGTCGTCAAGAACGAGCAAGAGCTCGATGTGAGAATGATCGACGAAAATGATATACTTTTAGTTTCCGATGAACAACCAAACAACGACGGCGTGGATCTGAGGGCCGGATACAGCAAATAAAACTTACATCACGAGATAAGTAATATACATATATATTAAAATAAGGATTAAAAATTATGCCATGGACAGACGATGAACCAAAAACAATAAATTTAAATCATATTGTAATTTCCGATCATGACGGTTATAGATGGACAACCAAAAAATTCACAAGACCTCGAGGAACACCGGTGTACGCAATGACCCCGGAAGGAATAGAGATCTATAATCATATTGAACGTTACAAGGCATTGGGTCATTTGGAATCCCATGTTGAAATTCGTTCTTTACCCGAAGACAGAGAACAATTTGTTTTAAAAAATACCTGGAAAAATAAAGATTCGTATAATGAATTTGAAGCATGGTACATGGCACCCGATCCAGAAACAGGTTTGTCTATGCAAGATAAAACCAAAGAATACGAAAAAAAACATAATATAATACACGAATACAATGTTGAAGCATTGAATTCTTCTTCCACTGTCGATGAACATTTACAAAAAAGTTTTGTTGAAAAAATGGCTTTTAGAAGAAACATACATTTTTTTGATCAGAAAAAAAATCCTGAAAAAACAGTAATTGAAAAAATTTTAAAAGATTCTTTTCATTATGTTCCGATATTACAATGTGTGTATCCTTTTCGTGTCAAAATATGGGGACCTGAATATCATGAAATGAAGAAGCAATTAGTGATTAGAAGTGTTTGCGGACCCAACCAAGAGAATTTCCGTCGTGGTGGAAAGCACCAGGGGGATTGGAAACTGGCCGAAGAAATATATGATAAATGGATCAATCAATGGATAGATACCGGCGAAGAACAGTACTATGACGGTTACTATTTCAATCAACAAATAATGGCTCCCTATTTGATTTCATGGCATCCGATGCCTGATCTGCCTACACAAACACAATTGGACAAGGGTTATGTTGAATCAAGAACTAGCGGACATATGGAAAAGGTCGGTTGTCGACAACACATACAACAGATGACAATCGGCGTGTCCATGCATGGTTATGGAATGAGTTTACTGGCGGCAAATTATGGACTTCATGCTTCTTTTACGAGAAACATAATTGTTGATTTTGATACTCCCGAAACATTACCAGAAATGGTGAAACCAATGTTTACATCTCCGGATTCTGATTATCATAGAATTCCTTTCGTAATGGGTATTGGGTATAGAGATCCAAGGTTTACTTATTTTGGTGATTCTAATATGGGTAAAAAACCAACATTTGACGAAATCAATCTTTGGCAATAACAAATATTTTTCTTTACTTTTATTATTTTAATCTATATAATAGTATAGACAATGAAAGAACTTTGGACCGAAAAATATAGACCTAAACAACTAAAAGAATATGTTGTCAGAGATGAAAATCAAAGAGAACAAATTCAAAGTTGGATCAAAGACGGAGCCATTCCTCATTTGTTGTTCTCAGGTGCTCCGGGTACGGGCAAGACCACATTGGCCAAGGTGTTGTTCCAGGAACTAAATGTAGATCCATATGACATACTGGAAATCAACGCATCTAGAGAAAATTCAGTAGATACCGTCAGAGATAAAATTATAAACTTTGTACAGATCATGCCATTCGGAGCATACAAGTATGTGTTACTCGATGAGGCAGACTATATTACTCCCAACGGTCAAGCGGCATTGCGTGGCGTGATGGAGATGTATCATACATCGGCAAGATTTGTTTTGACCTGCAACTATCCCAACAGGGTGATCCCGGCGCTACATTCAAGATGCCAAGGATTCCATATAGAGACATTAGACAAAAATGAGTTTACTGCTAGAATAGCCGAGATACTGATCGCAGAAAAAATTGAACCAAACATTGATTTGATAGACACATATGTCAAGGCCACATATCCCGATATGAGAAAATGTATCAATCTTGTGCAGATGAACTCACGTAATGGTGTTTTACACGCACCAGATAAATCTGATAAAGGACAGGCTGATTATCGTTTACAAATGGTTGAATTATTTAAACAAGGAAAAATACTAGAAGCACGAAAACTAGTTTGCTCTCAGGCAAGACCCGAGGAAGTAGAAGAAATATTTAGATGGCTGTATGACAATCTCGATTTGATTTCAAAAGAAGATGATGGACAAGACAAAGCAATATTGGCTATAAAACAAGGTCTCGTGGATCATTCGTTTGTTGCAGATCCAGAAATCAATTTAGCCGCAACAATGATAAAACTAGCGAGGATATCAAATGGGTAGTAAAGGAAATAAAAAACGATTTTTCATTGTAAACTATGTAGAAAAACCGGACGGAAAGTTTGATGAATATGTGGAACTGTCAAAAAAAAACTTAGGCTCGGGAAAAATAGCACAGTCTAGAGTGATCCTCGATTTGATCAATCAAGAAGTTGTCAAAGTGGATTTACCTAACGTACCCAAAGATTTTCCATTTGATGCACTTTATCAGCACTATAGAAAATGGTATGCTGACGTCATGGACGAATTTGTAAAATAATTACTCTCCGTATATTCCTAACACTTCAGAAACTGCCGGATGTCTTTGTATGTCCATTTTGCCTAACTCAACGAATTTAACATATTCCGGATTGAAATATCTTTCATAATGGCTTTTAAAATCAACTAATCCGTTTCCTATCATCCTGTCCGACTGACGAGTATCTCCAGTTATCACCATTTGTGATCCTCTGCCTAATCTTGTCATTAACATTTTCATTTGAGATGGTGTAGAATTCTGCATCTCATCACCTATAATAAATGCATCTTTAAATGTTCTACCCCTCATGAAGGCCAATGGAGCAATCTCTATTGTTCCTCGTTGCACCATGTCTTCAACAGTGTTGGGCATGAAATGATTTTCAAAAACATCTAAAATAGGTTTCATCCATGGTTCCATTTTTCTATTGATATCACCCGGTAAAAATCCTATTTCCTCATCCACAGACGATGCTGGTCTTGTAACTATAACTTTGTCAATTTCGCCTTTTTGTAGACGTTCTATAGCACGTTCTGTTGCCAACATTGTTTTTCCTGTACCTGCAGGACCTAATGCTACAATAATCTTGTTTTGGTAATCGTTTAATATGTTCAAGTAGTTCTGCTGACCCGGTGTTTTAGCGGTAGGTCTAGCCGCAAGTCTTTTTTCTGCGAGATAGTTCATAAAATTAATTGTGTTTGATTGATGTTTTTGTCTTCGATTTTTTCTTGACATTATGTAAAAGTATTTACTCATCACACCAAAGTTTGATATATACGTATAAATCTGCCAACTGCTTTTAAGGCTAAATATACAATATGCATGACGTTTTAGACATAGTACGTAATATACAGAATCTTTACGCATTATCTCCTAGTCTGGGTATACTGAAAGATTTCGAAAGAGTGATCGACGAATTAGATGTGTACGTGTTCAAGAATTGGGAGGATGGCGAATTGTTATCAGGACCCAACGACTCAAGACATTTCGTGACCTGTTCGTTCATGTGGCCAGCAGATAAGATGCCAGACCCATCGGGTGGTAAGAGACTGTTAGACCACGGCTGTAAAGTCACATTCAAAAAAGACATATTATTCAAACCCAGAGTGATAAAAAAACCTGAGGATTACAGACCAGGAACACAAAAAGGCAAAATAGACGGACATGACATATGGGTGGTTGAAATCAAAATGCCAAAAGAACTGATTGGAAATTTTAAACACGGACAAGATTTAGAAACCACACCATTAGATAACCTAGAAGACAAAAATAACGATGCAACAATTTAACGAAGGATTGAAGGCCGGAGATTTGGACGGAATAATCGCTGATACTTTTTCAGTGGATAGATATAAATCCAAGATGGGCGAAGACAGAAATATATGTGTACTCGCTTTTGTTTGCTCAGGAGCCGCTGGTGCAAAAGATCTAGAAAGATTTGCAGAAAAAGGTTATAAGAAAGTTTTAGATGCGGATGCCACTCCAGGCACAATGTCCGATGGAAAACATAGAGTTTTTATAGAACTTGCTAGGGAAGAAAAATTAGATCAATACATAAGCGAGTTTCTAGACGATCTTAAAAAATTAACTAACATAGATGTTTTTAAATTCACATATCACAAACACGACAAGGTGTTTGTTGCCGATAGGAAGAATTTGGCCGACGTGTTGCCTAGAACTCCTATAGCCTACACACAAAAACTACAAATGCTACAATTGGGAGAAGTAAAAAACTTCTTCGACAAATTCAACATGATGGAATTTAAAATGGATAATAACATAATATCCATTAAAAAAAATAACACACAACAGGAATTAAAATTTGTACTAGAAAGTTATGGCAAAACAAATCTAGTACTGAACGAAGTCAAGGCTTTTTTAGTGGATGAAAAATCTATGGCTGAATGTATATTTCTTACCAAATACTTCGGACCATATCATATTACCAAAACAATGGAAAATAAATTCATATTTTCTAAGGGTGGAGAATCTGCTGTGGTAAGTAAGTACAAATGGTAAGATTATCAACAAATTTCACACTACAAGAATTTACAAAGAGCCAAACTGCTCTGAGACAGGGTATAGACAACACACCTGGAGAAGAACATCTGGCAAATGCAAAACAACTTTTTGAAAATGTTGTACAAAAGGTCAGAGATAATTTTGGAGTCACTGTTATTAATTCAGGTTACAGAGGACCAGCATTGAACGAAGCAGTTGGGGGATCAAGCAAGTCACAGCACTGCAAAGGTGAAGCGGTGGACATAGAATGTCCAGGCACACCCAACTACGATGTGGCCAAGTGGATCGAGGACAATCTAGACTTCGACCAATTGATATTGGAATTCTACACACCAGGCATACCAGATTCGGGTTGGGTACACGTATCGTATAAATCAGAAGGCAATAGAAAACAAAGCCTTACTGCCATGAAAGAAAATGGCAAGACTGTGTACAAGCCTGGTCTAATACAATAAATACATACATTATGTTTTCAAGCATTAAAATGGCAATCGCAATACTTCTGATAACCGGCGTAGCGGGTGCAGGAGTGTACGTGATGAAATTAAGAGCTGACAATGCCACATTGAAGGCCAACCAGATTGTGTTGGAACAAAGTGTTGAGTCACAAAAGAAAGTGTTGGAACAACAGAAAAAAGACTTCCAAGATATTCTCAAGGCCAACAAAGAGCTGACAGGTTTGATTAACAATCTCAAAAAAGATTTGGAAGATTTGGACAAAAGATTCACAAAGAAAGATAGAGACATCGGCAAACTGGCCATTGAAAGAACAGGAGCCATTGAAAGAATCATCAACAAAGCCACAGACAAAGCGGCAAGATGTATAGAGATAGCCTCAGGTGCTCCTCTCACAGAACAGGAAATTAAAGCCACATTGAAGAGCGAGATAAACACTGAATGCCCTTCGATAGCAAACCCCAACTATGTACCACACAATGAATAAACCAGAAGGATACAACGCAGGCAACTTCCAGGAGTACACTTACGAGTGTGAATGGTTGGAGTGTGACTGGAAAATAGTATATGGTACCTTCAACCTAGTGACAGCGTTTTGGTATCCATGGATAAGGATCAATTATGAATAAAATTATCACAGTACTATTGATAGGTTTATTGCTGACTGGTTGTTCTATAGGTGAAAAACGTTTGAAAGTGTTCACACTGGAAGAACCCAGAGCCAAACTAAATCTCGAAGTACCAACGCCGCTCACCATGGAAAAGATTCGTTGGATCATCATCACATCTGAAAATGCTCAAGAAGTGTTTGCCAAACTGGAAGCAGAAGGCATAGATCCTGTGCTGTTTGGGTTAACAGACAAAGACTACCAAGTGATAGCAAGAAACTTTGCCCAAATACGAGCAAAACTAAAAGAATCAAACGCAATCCTAGAGAAATACAAAGAGTATTACGAACAAGATACCAAGGATCTCACTCCAGAAAAATAACAGTAGATTTGGTAAATACACATACTAAATTTAAGGAGATCTATGGAATTTATTATCGCATTAGCAATGAAATTTTGGCAATGGACTGTGCTGATAGCAGTGGTTATTGTTGCCGCAATCATCAACAAGTTTGATAAAAAAGCAAAAACAAATTTAAAATTTTCATACAACGAATTACCACACTTACAACCTTTAAGAATACCTACAAAAGACAAAGGGTTCTGGGGAGCAATCATCATGTGGTTGTTGTCAACACGTAATTGGGAAATCACAAAAGACTGGCACTACAATATCGACGGAAAAGACTATGTGATCCCAGCAGGATTCACATTTGACGGAGCCAGCATACCAAAATTCATGAGAACATTTTTCTCACCAGTGGGCGTACTACTAGTGGGAGGATTGGTACACGACTACGCATACAAGTACAAGACACTTTTAGAAAAAGATAAAAAAACCACAATGGGCGAACTAACACAGAAGAGAGCGGACGAGATCTTCAGAGATATCAACTGTAATGTGAATGGCTTTTATACCATGAACTATCTTGCTTATTGGTCATTGAGGATCGGCGGTTTTGTTGCGTGGAACGGTCATAGAAAAAGAAACGCAAAGATAGGGGATTAAATGATAAAAAATTTTAAAGATATTGTAATATTACTAATAACATCTGGTGTATTAGTGTTACTTGGAGTTATCATCATTGGTGACTATGTGGTAGCACTAGAAGAAAACAGACCAGTAGATGAAAGCGTAATTACATTAATGAAAATGTCAGTCACAGGACTTATTGGTGTTATTGGTGGTTACATTGGTGGAAGTAGAAATTAAATAGGAGACTAATATGTTTTTAACAATAGGATTTATAGTTGGCTTCATCGCAGGATGGTGGGTCAATGAGAAAGTGGAAAATTTAGGTGAAAAACTTAATCCCATGAAATGGTTTAAAAAATAATCATGGAAGACAAAAAAATAGACAAAATAGTTGTACCTGCTGACAAAGACACAGCAACAAAAAAAGTTTCTGTGGAATTGGAAGTGGATACATCAGTTAAAGATCTAGGACCAAATCCTTTTGCCTGGGTCATTCATTTGGCAAGAGCCGTTGATGCTTGGAGAATTTTTCCAAGAATATTCATTACAACTTACATCTACCTATTATACAAAGTGGTAATTTGGTATATGGAAATGCCAAATCCTACCATGGAACAATCGGGTTTGGTCAGTATCGTTGTAGGTGCAGGTGCGGCTTGGTTTGGTTTATATACCGGTTCTAGAGCAAAAGGCAAATAATTACCACTGCGTTGACAAACGCAAGATCTAGTATAAAATAATAGTAATGAAGAATTATTACGACACCTTAGGTGTGAATGAAACAGCATCTGACAACGAAATCAAACAGGCATTTAGAAAACTTGCCGCAAAATATCATCCAGACAAAGGTGGCGATGAAACAAAATTTAAAGAAATCAACGAAGCCTACGATACATTAAAAAATACTCAAAAACGTCAAGAATATGATGCTTTGAGAAAATATGGGCAACGATCTTTTGGTTCTGGAGAAGGTTTTAATTTCAATATAAACGATATGTTTGACGAAAACATATTCCAGGAATTTTTTTCAGGATTTGGAATGAACCCAGGAAGCCACAGAAGTAGTACCAGAGTTTATAGGAATCAACCTAGACAAAATAAAAATGTCAATATAAGATTAACTCTCAGTATCAAAGAGGTGTTCCGAGCAACAGATAAAACAATCAGCGTAAGATTACCATCGGGTAGAGACGAGATCATAAACATAAAAATACCTGCAGGTTGCCAAAATGGAGTGACTTTTAAATACAGAGGAATGGGCGATGACACAGATAAACATCTTCCACGGGGCGATCTGTTGGTCACTGTATCTATTTTAGATTCGGATGGATTCACACGTGAAGGAAATGATTTATGGACAGATAAAAATATAGGAGCATTTGACGCCATACGAGGTTGTGATTTTAACATACGTTTACTAGACGACTCTATTAAAAGAGTCAAAGTTCCGGCCGGAACACAACCAGGGTCTGTATTACAATTAAAAGGTCTTGGAATGCCGGTGCATGAAGGATTAAATATAAAGGGTAATGTTTATATCAGAATCAGTATAACAATACCAAAATTGTCAAAAGAAGAATTGAAAAAAATAGAGAATTTATAAAATGAATATACAAGTCTATACAAATCCATATCCAACATTATACCAAATGAGTTCATCTGTGAACTTTTTCATGCCACCTATGGGATATAACGATTGGTCGCAATTTGAAAAAGACTACTTAAATATTATGGTAAGATCAAATGGAATTGGGTTAGCGGCAAATCAAGTGGGAGTGACTCAAAGATTTTTTGGAATGGGACATTCATCATTTGACGAATTTAAAAAACCTGCTATACTGTATAATGCAAGGCTTATAAAAGCGTCCGAAGAAGTAGAAATAGGTGAAGAAGGATGTTTAAGTTTTCCGGGTGTGTATTATAATGTATACAGACCAAAACAAATTGAAGTGGAATGGCAAAATATGAAAGGTGAGATGCAAGGGGCAGAATTATCAGGGTTAGAGGCCAGATGCTTCCAACACGAGTTAGATCATCTTAACGGAATTACATTTAACCAAGTAGCAGAGGAGAATAATACATAATGTTAGACGCAAACGATTCGCTAGAAGATATATTTGAACGTTCAGTAGCAGAAGCAGAAAAAAGAAAACACGAGTACGTTACTATAGAACACTTATTATTGGCATTGGTAACTGACAAAGAAGTTGGTACAGTACTACACGATTTCAAAATAAATGTTGCTGGTTTGATTAGAGATATAGAAAATTATCTCGATACCAAATGTAATGATATCATAACAAAATCACCAACTCCCGTACAACCTAGAAAAACTGCATCACTTGAGAGACTAATGAACAGAGCATTCACACAGGCTTTATTCCAAGGAAGACAAACAGTTACTTCTATAGATGTATTATTGAGTATTTTTTCGGAGAAAAAAAGTTATGGTGCATATTTCTTAAAAACTCACAAAGTCAACAAAGAAGATCTTGCTGACTTGATTTCTGCAGAAAATATATTAGACGAGGCATCCATAGGATCGGGTGGGCCAGAACAAAGATTGAGACCAAATCAAGCAGACAAGGTTTTAAAAAACTATTGTGAGAATCTAAACCAAAAATACTTTGAGAAAAAAATAGATCCTGTTATCGGCAGAGAAGAAGAATTAGAATCACTAAAACAGATACTTGCAAGAAGGAATAAAAACAATGTGCTTATAGTGGGCGATCCAGGAGTGGGTAAGACTGCCATCGTGGAAGGTTTGGCTAGAAGAATCGCAAAGAACAAAGCAGATGTGCCAGAATATCTAAAAGATCATATTGTGTTCAGTTTGGATGTGTCTTCAATGTTGGCGGGTTCTAAGTTCCGAGGTGATTTTGAAGAAAGACTTAAACTGGTATTAAATGCACTAGATCAAAAAGGCAAAACAATCTTATTCGTTGATGAAGCACACATGATGGTGGGTGCCGGCACAACAGGACAAGGAGGAATGGATCTAGCAAACATGATGAAACCTGTTCTTACCAAAGGCAACATTAAAGTGATTGCTTCTACCACTTGGGAAGAATATAGAAAATTCTTCGAAAAGGATAGAGCATTGATGAGAAGGTTCCAACGGATCCAAGTTGGAGAACCTACAAATGAAACTTGCGTTAAGATTTTAAAAGGCATCAAAACATATTACGAACAGCATCACGGATGCATTATCACAGATGAGGCCTGTGAGGATGCTGTGGAATACACACAAAAATTTGTTGCCGATAAAAAATTGCCAGACAAGGCAATAGATATAATAGATTCTGCCTGTGCTAGATTGAGACTGAATGGAATAAAAGATGGCAAGATCGATCATGATGAAATTATACACGAAATTAGTAAACAAACTGGTATCAGCATCGAACAACTATCGCAAAAACAAGCGGTTAACTTGAAAACACTCGAAGAAAAAATGAAATTACAAGTGTTTGGGCAAGACGATGCATTGAACACGGTGATAGATAAAATATTAGTATCAAGGGCAGGTTTAAAATCTTTGAACAAACCTGTTGGTTCTTTTTTATTCTTAGGCCCCACAGGATGTGGTAAAACAGAGACCGCGAGACAACTGGCAAAAACACTTGGTACCGAATTGATTAGATTCGACATGTCGGAATATCAAGAGAAACATTCTATATCTAAATTGATTGGCTCTCCTCCTGGATATGTGGGTTACGAAGACTCTAATATGGGTGGAGGAATACTGATCAATGAGATTGAAAAAAATCCACACGCAGTGGTCCTATTTGACGAGATAGAAAAAGCACATAGAGATGTATCAAATATGTTGTTACAAGTCATGGATTACGGTACTGTTACAGGATCCAACGGTAAGAAAGCAGATGCTAGAAACATTATACTAATCCTGACCTCAAACCTTGGTGCTGAAGAAATGGAAAAAGCAAGTATAGGTTTTGGCGAAGTTGAAAAAACTGCCGACGAAGACGAAACTAAAAAATTCTTTGCTCCTGAATTTAGAAATAGATTAGATGCTATTGTTAAATTTAAAAAACTTCCAAAAGAAGTGATGACCAAAATTGTCAACAAGTTCTTGTTGGAATTGAACAGTATGACTATTGAAAAGAATGTGGAAGTAAATGCCACACCGGAAGCAATAGAATACCTAATTAAAAAAGGGTTTAATGACAAGTTGGGGGCGAGACCTTTACAGAGAATCATCGACAATGAGATTAAAAAACCTTTGTCTAAAATGATATTGTTTGGAGATTTATCGAAGGGCGGTAGAGTTGAAGTGACACTTTCTGAAGACATGATTCCAAAACTTGAAATAAATTTCAAAGCAGTAGAAGTGTTATCGCAATTTAAACCTAAAACTGAAGATGCGAAAACATCCAAATAAATTATTTTTCAACAAGTATACTCACAAAGCGTCGTTTAAAACACCGTTCGCCGGATGGATGTATCCTACCACAGACGAACATCTAAGAAAAATTGTTACGGATCCTTTTGTTTTTTCTGAAAAAAGTTATCTATACAGGAACATCATGATAGATAAAAAACAAAAAGAACATTTGCGTAGATTGGCAAGTTTTATTCTCACAAATAGGAACAATATTAAATTTAGACTACAAACATCTGTGTCTTATTTCTATGGTTCTTCGTCTGTTATTAGAGATCTAATATTAGAATTTTGGGATCATTGGTTCGATATAAAATCCGTAGATAAAAAATATCTCGATCAAGTAGATAAAAATACTATACTGTGTACTAGATTACCACATAAAAAATATCAATATCAAGTTCATTTAAAAAAATTTGCTCATCTCAATATGAGTAAAACAAAAAGAGAACAACTGGCATCTTATCTTTTTAGAAGCAAAGACAACACGTATGTTTCCGGTAAACATCTCAAAATGTGGTTAATGGGCGACAGTGATTATTCCGAAGGATATTTTTATGTCAAGGATGAAAAATGTTTGACTCCGGTATACATGATTGCACAAGAATCAATTGACAAAATAATAAAGTTTGTTACTATTAATAGAAATGACAGAAATAATACAAAAACTAATTGATCGTAAAATATTTAAAGAAGGAACAATGATCGATGCTCCTATATCTAAGATGCAATTTGCTTCTCCGATTGTTTTAAATAAAACTTTAAGAATAAAAGAACTAAAAAAAGATTATTGTATCGCAGACGAGGAGTTTGAGATTGAAGCAGAAGTTCCTTACAGAAAAATTTATTATAAAAATATTACAAAAGTAGACGGTATGGATCCAGAAGAACTGGCCGCGGTGTATGGTCTTGTTCCCAAGACACCAAGATTCAAAAGAAAAGATCTCGATAAATAATCGTAATGGCACATACAAGTACAACTATATCACCACAAAAAACTTTTGTATCGGCGATCACTGTTACCGAAGGTTGTAGATTCACGGCCGCAGACAAAAGAATAAGTGCCGCAACAACAAACTTATCAACTTTATCTGTGAGAGATTTAATCACAATTTCAGGAACAAGCAACAACAATGGTAACTTCACAGTTGCTAGTGTCAATTCAGATGGAACTTATATCACAGTTGAAGAAACAGTTGTTGATGAACTATCAGATGGTTCAACAGATACCGTGATAACATACACAGGATTTGTCACAGACAAATACAAAGGTGATGGTTACTATTCAAAATCCGATGGTGTACACACAGCAACATATCACGTACATACATCCTTGTATGGAAAAATTATCATGCAGGGTTCTCTAGCCACAACACCAACCGAAAATGATTGGTTCAATATTGACTCTACAGCATTCACGGCAGACCAAAGTACAGCAACAGTGGCAAATACATTTACAGGCAATTTTGTCTGGATAAGAGCCAGAGTATATGACGTGACAGCCGGTGATATTACCAAAATATTATATAACAATTAAGCCACGGTTGACAAAACATTAATATCTTATATACTGTAAGTATGAATGATAATAATTTAGAATACGAGTATGTGCGTGTAACCCCAGAATCAATGGATGCTCACGTGCAATGTTTAAAAGAAAACGGTTATAACATAAACAAAACATTTACCCTTTTTTCAAAATATATTTTTGCGTTTTTACTGGGTGGATATTTAATTAAATTAATCAGTTAATGGACACAGTTGAAATACTTTGTTTGAACAACGACAAAAGCAAACCAGCAGAGGTTTTGTCCAAGTCGGACAAATACATGAAAGTCGTTTTACAAGGTACTCAGATAACAATAGAACTTTCTAGAACGGACTTAAATAAACCATACGTAGGAAGAACAGCAGGATTGGAGTTTTCATACAATGAGCAAAGATAATATAAAATTTTTAGTCACTTTAAATTCAGAATATTGGGATCAACCACCGTCAGCAGAATTTCGTATCAATGGTAAAACAGTTTGGGGACCTCAAGAAATTAAAGAAAAAACTGTTGCAGAGTTTGATGTTGATTTTGAAGACGAAAACGAGTATGTTTTTGAAATGATCAGATCAGGTAAAACTGACAAACAGGTAAAGATAGAGAACAATCAGATAGTCAAAGATCAATTGCTTTCAATTGAGAATCTGAACATTGATAATGTTGACTTAGGAAACCTTATATATGAGATAGATTTTTATCCGGAGTATCCAGAAATATGGTATAATCAACAGAAAGAAGAGGGGAATACACCACAGTCTCCGTTGCGAAATATAACATCGTTTGGTTGGAACGGCACCTGGAAAATAAAATTAACTTCACCCTTCTACCTATGGCTGTTAGAGAACTTGTATTAGCATAAATACAGGTATGCGAGCAAACCAGTTCATAAAAGAAGAGCATATAGACTCAAATGCAGTTCGAGAATTAGAATTATTCATAATGAATAATGAGGATCTTTATCGTAGAAGATTCATGCCTATCATACACAACCTAAAAAAGAAGATCTCAAAAAACATATATGACCATGAAAAAGCCAAAACATTATGGATGTATTTGATCAATGATGCGGCCAAAGAATATGTAAAAGAATACGGTAACCCCGACGAGGATGTAAAAGATCTTTTCCCCAAAGAAGTCAGAAGTCGTATTGCAGAAATCATAGCAGATAGAGAATTAGAAAATATTAAACAAGGCGAATACGATGCTACTCAAGGAAATATTTCTTAAGGAAGACGATCAATCAAGTGCCGTATTTGCATTTGGTCGATTCAATCCTCCCACAAAAGGTCACGAAAAATTAATACAAAAGGTTAGATCTGTTGCACAGAAAATGGATGCAAAACCATATCTTTTCGTAACACATTCAGTAGATAAAAAAAATCCTCTTTCACATCAAGAAAAAGTTGCTTACATGAAAAGCACAGGACGATTTGATGACATAGAAATAGGATTCAATGATGTTAAAACCATTGTCCAAGCATTACAAAAGTTAATGAACGAAGGTCGTACTAGAGTTGTCATAGTAGCGGGTTCCGATAGAGTAGATTATTTCAAAAACTTCCTTAACCAATATAATAAGAAAAACGATAAAGCAGGCAATCTTGTTTTTGATTTTGATTACGTTGATGCTGTGAGCTCAGGAGAAAGAGATCCCGATGCTGAAGGAGTTACTGGATTTAGTGCATCACAGGCTCGTGAATATGCGGCCAATAACGATTTTGAAAACTTTATAAAAGTTGCAATGGACAATGACAATAACACTATTAGAAAACTTTTTACCAAAGTTCAAAGCAAGGTTGGAAAGACGGTTGCAATAAACAACGAAAAGTTGTATAATGAAGACGATATGCCAAAATCAAAACCAATAATATATCTGGATATGGACGGTGTGATCGCAGACTTCTTCGGTGGAGTTGAAAAAATGTTTGGAGTAAATCACTGGAAAGAGCTCACGAGCAAACTGTCTGGTGGAGAGTTAAAACAAGAAGTGATCGATAAAATTACCGGATCGGATTTTTTTGCTACACTACCAAAATTTCCAACTGCCGACTCGTTAATTCAACTGATTAAAAGTGCTACAGATGGAAAATTTTCCATACTCACATCACCATTGATAGGTGATCATGAAAACTCGGCTACTCAGAAAAAAATTTGGATTAGTAAAAACATAGAAAAGCCTGAAGAAGTGATTGTGTCCGGAAGAAAAGAAAAATGGGCAAAACAAAAAGATGGCACGCCAAATATACTGATCGACGACAGACCAGTCAATATCGAAAGATGGAAAGCAAAAGGCGGCTTTGGAATATTGTATCAAGCAAACAGAGACAGCATAATTAAAGTACAACAAGAACTCAACAGATATGGAGAAGAAAATGAAGCATCAAGGAATCAATAGGAATTATTCTGCCGATTACACAGAAAAAACACCACAAGAAAAACAAAGAGAGTTGGACGAGTTAATGAAAAAATTTTTAGAAAAAGGCGGTAAAGTAGAAAAAGTCAAAGCACACAATCCAACCAAGCAACAATTAAAAGACTGGACCATCTAATACTCATGAATATAGACGAACTAAAAAAATTAGCAGGAATTGATAATTCGTCTAATGATAATTCAATGGGTGAAAATCTATCATACGTGGGAACGGCCAAAGCACAATACCAAAGAAAACACAATATAAAACCCGGTACTCCGGAATGGTTTAAATTATGGTTTGCACAACCAAGATTAACGGGTGAAAACCCAATGCCAAAAAATAAATAGTTCTACAATGAATTCAGAAATTAGATTAAAAGCCAAACAGGCATTTGCGGATAGTTTCCTATTCTATCTAAAAGCACATTATTTCCATTGGAATGTGGAAGGTAGACATTTTTCACAAGACCACGAATTACTTGGTAAAATTTATGAAGAAGTGTATGGAGCATTAGACAAATTCGCAGAAGAAATAAGAACACTTGATACGTATGCTCCTGGAATATTCAATCGATTCATGAATCTTTCAAACATAGAACAAAAAGGACAGATACCGTCTGCAGAAGAAATGTATTCAGAATTGATGCAAGACAATCAAAAAGTTATTTCTAATCTCACTCTTTTATTCGATATGTTGGAAGATTTAAAACTTTATGGGTTTGCAGATTTTATCGGTGAAAGAATAGACGCACACAATAAACATCAGTGGATGCTTAGAAGCACACTAAAATAATTCAATAAATACTGCTAATATGAGAATACACGAGATACTAGCCACGAATTATGTACACCCAGATGTTGAGAAACAGTTAAAGAAAATCGAAAAACGTGCAACAGGAAAACCAAGGATGGGTTATCATTCCATGATGGCATATCCTTTCAGGGTAAAAGAAGCATGGTCTGACAAATATAAAAAATCAATCAATTGCAACAATCCAAAGGGCTTTTCACAAAAAGCTCATTGTGCCGGAAGAAAAAAATGAAAATAAAAGAACTTTTTAAAGATTGGATAATCATGCCCCAAAGTATCAAACCATTAGGACTGATACATAAACCCGGCATCGGTCCCAATAACAGATTTGATTTTAAAAACAAAGGCAACAACAAAGCCAATGAGGAAGCACCTCCGGGCAGAGAGAAGCAGGTCAAAGCACTCAAGGGCAAAGTGGACAATCCATACGCAGTCGCTTGGGCTAGTTACAACAAGAGTAAGAAGAACGAAGATGCCGCAGGTGTGGGCATAATTACAAAACAAAATACCACTAAGGATGTCAAACCCGGGGACGAATATAAAAATGTCAAGAAGTTGCACATGGAATGGCAAGAGTTTTCTGAAAATTTTGCAGATAAAAAAATTAAAGGCAAGAGCAGACCGGGTAGAGTTAAAAAAGCAGGTGCCAGTTGTAAAGGTAGTGTGAGTAGTTTGAGAAGCAAAGCCAAGAAGTACGGCGGTGAAAAGGGTAAGATGTATCACTGGTGTGCCAACATGAAGTCAGGTCGTAAAAAGAAATAATAAGTATCTGTATGGTTAAGCAGATCACAACTAAAAACAAACAATCTTGGGGTTATCACTACATGGTCGATTGTTCAGGTTGTAATGACAACATATCAGATAAAAAACAAATTTCAATTTTTGTAAAAGAATTAATTAAAAAAATAAAAATGAAAGCTCATGGTAAACCCACTATAGAATATCTTTTACCAGGCCATAAGAATGAGGGTTATAGTATGTTGCAGTTGATACACACCTCAAATCTAGCGGCACATTTTATGAGCAAAAGCAAAACTGCTTATTTCGACGTTTTCAGTTGCAAAAAATTTGATACAAAAATCGTTGATTTAACTGTAAAAAAATATTTTGCTCCAAAAAAAACCAAATCAAAATTTTTAACTCGACAAGCACCATGAAGTACGTTTTAATTTTATCATTCAGAGCACAAATTTACAGGTACGAACCCAGAGTTAGAGTATACTTCAGAGACTCTATGATAGATGAATTTCATGTGTCTGAACATAAATTTGATGATCCAAAAAAACCAAAAATACTTTCGTACATCGTTGAAGTACCCAAAGATCTCCAAGAAACGGAAATAAAATTAAAAATTTTAAATCATGACAACAACTGGACCAACGGATTCATGACCAAAGATACCAATATCTGGTTGGAAGATATACATTTTTTTCCTGAACCCCAAATGGATAACCTCTATCAATTCCATTGGTTTGCCAATAAAGGAGATTCCATTCATGAAAGATTTGAAAATATGAGAGTTAAATTAAGAGGTCATAATAATTCCGATGACAAAAACGGACTGTTTAATTTGATTGAATACGTGTCGTTTCATCGTATAGAAGGATTGCATAAGGGTGAAGAAGTTAAAGAAATAAGACATCTTAAATTTGGAGGTAGCGGCTATTATTCTGTCAAATTATATAAAAAATATGGAATGTTGATACCTAAAAATATGAAATATCCTCGAAAATTCTGGATTAGAAGGCCCGCATTCATACAAAAAGTGTATGAAGGTTACAAAAACTTATTCGATATCTAAATAAATACTACTAATCATGAGAATCAAAGAAGTTTTAATAAAAGAAACAGCGACAGCAGGTGCAACATCATCTGGTAATATTGCTTCTGTTGTATCTCCACATATAGCGATCGGACCCGATAGATTTAAAAAATCATACACAGGAACACCGGGAGTTTCGGGAACCAAGGCACCTAACCTTCCAAAAATCAAGAAACAAACTCCCAAAGATAATGCACTGGACATGACCGGTACATCCTTGTTTGGAGGACCAGGAGTGGTGAGAAGATAATGAGTGATATTTTATTGTTAAAAAAAGAATGGATATTGACTTGTCAAAATTGCGGACATGACTGTCATTGTGGAGGATCTTGTATGCAAGACTTACACGACGGAGATATGAAACCGGTCACTATCGAATGCTGTAAACACTGTAGGCACAAAGATGAAAATTAATGAAGTCATAAACGAAGGCGCTTCCATGATGCCTTACTACAAAGATCCAAAAGACAAAGAACAGAGAATTTGGACTTTTCCAGATAAATGGCAGAATGATGAGGAGTTAGACACTCCTTATATGAGCAATGCCAGTATGAGAATTTTTTTGAACACGTTGGGATATGATCCAGATTTTGAAGACATGCCTCCTGTTCCAGCAAAAGAATTTATTGCCAGAACAACACAATGGCTTCAAAAGAATATTGGCAAACCATCACCAGAAGAGCCAACAACAGTTGACCAAAATCCAGGAGGTCCTACAATGTACAGTGGCGGTAGGCCGGAAGGATACATGAATCAACAAGTGAAGTACCATAACGAGTTGGCAAGAAAAATAATTCAAAAATATCCAGAGGTGACACACTTTGGATTTAACTAATAAATATTGATATGAAAATAAACGAATTGAACACTCCTGTACTGCCTGACACATACGAAGCAAGTATGTTCTTGAACCAAACTATCAGGGCAGGAAAGTATGCCATAAAAATTCATAACATGATCGACAACGACCAGGAGATGGAAAGTTGGGTGGCAAAAAAATTAGATCTAGCCAGTTCATACATATCATCCGTAGGACACTATCTAGAAGGTCAGGAAATGTCCGAAGATGCCGGCGAAGGACACATGGCCAAGAGCCAAATGTACAAGATTGCAAAATATTGTTTAAAAATTTCAACTTTAGTTAAACCGGGTGATGACATAGAGGCATGGGTACAAACCAAAATGAATCGTGCTGTGGATATGTTGGATGCTGTTTACCACTATGAGGATTACCAAAGGTTGAATCCTTACAGAGAGCAATTGGAACAAAATGTATTACAAAAGCATTCACAAGTGATTCAAAAAAACATCGATGAAATCTTATCAAAAGAAACTCCAGCCGATGATATAGAGACCAAACCTGGTATGTTAAACATCTTAAAGAAAAGAGTACAAGAAGTTGAAAAGAAAATGTGTCGAGAAAAAACAGAAGCAATCAGCAAAGAAGGAATACAACAAGGTTTTGCTGTGAGATATGAACGTGATGGAAAAAGATTAGCACAGGCATACAAAAACAAAGATGATGCTAAAAAGAGGGCATCGGAATTAAAAAATACAACCGGTGTGAAAGATATCTCAATCACACAACATACATTTGCTTTCAAAGAAAACGATATGCTAGATGAAGGCATCAAAGATTGGATGAAAAAATTAGCGGCCGCTGGAATAATTGTTGGTGCTGTTGCGGGCATGGGTTCAATCAATAATGCGATTGATAACAGTGTACCTGCGATCCAGGCCATGAACACAGCATACGAAATGGCCGTCGATGCTGGAAATGACGATTTGGCAAAAATGATCAAAACAGATATATCAGATGCCAAAGTTAGATTGAGCTCGGGCAAGGACTTGAATCACATAAAATACCTACAAGACAAGTATTCAAAATTCATGAGTACAGAATCGGTAAATGAATATTCCATGGCAAAAAATAAAATTGATTTGATAAAACAAAAACAAGACAAAGAAGCATATCAAGATAAAGTACAAACGTTACAACAAATACAAAATGATCCAAATACAAATAAAGACGAATTATTAAAAAAGATGTTGGTGAAAAGAAAAGAGAAATTAGCAACCACAGGTGAATCAAAAACAGTGCTTTATACCAATAGATTAGTGGATATGATGGGTAAAAAACTAGGAGAAACCTGGACATTTGCTTTCAAAAACAGTCTAAAATCATAAAACAATAATATAAATAATAGCATAACTCAATATAAATAGTTCATATGGCAAAAAAACATCACAGTGATTGGTTAGATATAGTTGAAAGACTTAAGGAATTGAGCAACATATCTCCTGAACAAGAACGACAACAACTGTTGGAAGCGGCAAAGCAAGAACCAAGAATATTAGATGACAAAGATGTGAGTTTGGCCGACATTGCTAAATTGGCCGGGATCAAGGAATACACAGACCCAAAAGTTTCCAAAGAAGCAGAAAAATTAATAGAGTCGATTGTTAACGATCAACCGACTAAAGAATCTATAATAACAAAAGCAATAAAAGAATCAGACACCGATACTTCTATTTCAACCAAGATTAAAAAAGAAGTTACAGAAGATTCAAAGAGACTTGACAAGATTGCTGAGTTGGAGGCACAACTGGCAGAACTAAAAGCAGAACAAAAAAATGAGCAAACTCATGATGCTGAATCTTTCAAAAAAATTATTTCTGCAGAAATTGAAGAATATATTAAAAATGCCGACGAAAATCAATTGTCAGAACTATACAACAGCATTTCCGACAATGAAGCAGTTTACAACGAAGAACAAAAAACTATTCTAATCAAGACTGCTGAAACTAAAGAAATTATAGCAGACGCTGAGAAAAACGAAGAAAAAGTTGTACAAGAAATCGATAACGATAAAGAGATAGAAGAGATGGAAGCAGAACCGGCAAAATGCACACACTGTGACGGAACAGGTAAACACGGAGAAGATGACTGTGAAGTGTGTGGTGGTTCAGGAATAATAAGAGAAGCAGGTTACGAAGGACAAAGTGACCCACACGCACACGAAATTACTTTAGCAGGTGATTACAATCAAGAAAATGCTGTAAGTGACGAAGACGCTATGAGAATTCAATCAATGTTAAAAAAAGCAGGTATTGATGCTGAAGTACATCCAAGCGAACAAGCACATAATAAAATTCATGTTCATACCATGGCAAGTAAAGACGCTGTATTAGACGTGTTAGGTGATGGCATTGACGAGCAGGTGAGTTACAAAGACGAGTTGTCCGAAAACAAAAAATAAAACTTTCTTCTTTTTTCATCAAATATTAGAATGAAAAAAAGAAACAAAAAAACACACAATAAAAATTATAAAGAACAAACCACATTCGATCCTAAAATACATATAAGAACGGGTAGCGGATACCACATGAAGCACAATGCTCCTGCTGGTAACATGAGTGGTTCTCAGTTGAAGCATATACTGAAATAGATAAATATCAGTATATGAGTAATATACCAATATTTTCTTACAAACAATACCTAGACGACATGAGTCGTATGACTCAGACAGGCACCATTGATGCTGGGCAACAAGCAGAAGCACCTGTGTCCGCAGGCTCTAGAGGATTAAAAAAAACAAAAGAATTTATAAAAGATCCAACACAAATGAAGATGGGAGAATCGATCACTATGGAAGACATGAAAAATTTAATAAACAGAATAGATGGGTTGAACGTGCCAACAAACGAGATCAACGAACTGGCGGATGACGACAAGATTGAATTCACAAAGGTGATGCTGGACATATCACAGATCAAGGACAGGGTCGAAGCACTGTCAGTGGACGAGGAAGCCAAGAAATCTGCCATACAGTCACTGACCAACGCAGAGGAGGCCCTAGTGGCCCTGGACGAAAGTGAATACGATCCATTCCCAGAAGAGGACGAGATGACGTTCGAGGACGATGATGCGTTCTTTGAAGCATTCGGTTACCTAGGCTTTCCAGAAGACGAAACGGAACTGTTCGACGCAGAATACAGAGGCAGAAAAGTACCACTGAACAAACCCATGCGTGGTGATATTAAAAAATTCAAAGTTTATGTGAAAGATCCCAAATCTGGAAACGTGAAGAAAGTTAATTTCGGACATGGTGGAAGTTCAGCGAGGAAAGCCGGACAGAAAACCATGAAGATTAGAAAGTCTAATCCAAAGGCGAGAAAAAGTTTTAGGGCGAGACACAACTGTGCTAACCCAGGACCGAAAACCAAAGCAAGATATTGGTCATGTAGGAAGTGGTAATATGAGAATATACGAAGTTACAGAAAAACACCTACCAGAAGAGAAACAAAAAGGCGTTGACGGCAAGGCTTGTTGGAAAGGCTACAAGAGAATGGGCACAAAGAAAAAAGGTGGCAAGACTGTAGACAACTGCGTTCCAATTAAGAAAAAATAATGAAATTTATTATTATAAACGGAACACTTAAACCAAGTACAGAATCAAACACATCAGTTGTTTGTGAAATGGTACAGAAAGGTTTTGAAAAGTTAGGCCACGAATGTGAAATCGTTAACATGGCAGAGTTAAACTATAAAAATACCACAGAAGATCACGACGACGACTTACGTCCGATAATCCACAAAATGATACAACCTGAAATGAGTGGAATTATTATTGCCACACCTATTTGGTGGGGTATGTTCAGTAGTCATACACAGGCATTGATAGAAAGATTAGACTATATTGATACGTGGAGTTTGGATAACAACCATTACAAACCCATGATGGGCAAAGTGTTTGGCAGTATTGTTTCGGGAGGAGTTGATGGTTGGCAACATATCACAGGTACCTTATACAGTTTTGCATCAAACTTATCTTTGACTACACCACCTTTGTGTAATATAGAATCAGAAGCACAGGGTAGAAATAACATACTGAAGGATTCCGAAACTATCGGTATGGTCAAAAGTTTGGTCAACAACATGATAGTCTGGGCAGAAGCCATGCAAAAAGGCGAAACTGCCAAAAAAGGTCGTCACAAAGGAAACGTAGAGTAATGTATAAATTAATTTTCTGGATGTTAATTATATCAACAGCGGTATATTGTGGTATCTACATTTGGTAATATGAAATATGCAAACTCTAAAACTCATAGAAAATAGATCTCCGTACTTTATCAAATTCGAGATACCTAATTTAGAAGACATTAAGAAACGTGTAGTGCAAAGTCTTGCAATAAAAACAGCGACTATGAAAAAAGACGACGGTAACTTGTCTAAAACATACAATCACGTTAATCTAGATCCTATAGACGGACAGAAAATAATAGATATGTTTCCATTATCTAAACTGTATAACTTTGATGCCAACAGAGTGGCGCTGTTCATAACTCCTGCTTACGGAGGAGGAGGAGTACACAAAGATGGTCCCGTCCTAGAAAAAGGCAGAGCGGGTCCACATAATATAAGTTTCAACATACCTATCAAGATATCTGATGATAAATGTGTTACAAAATGGTACGATGATCAAACCTTTGAAAAAGAAAAAATACAGCACAGTAGATATTCTCGTAATGTATTTTTAGATTTTACCAATACTGATAAATTTGAGGCAAAGGCACAAACCATAATGGATCCCAATAATGTTCTTTTCATGACCACTGAACAATGGCATAGTTTTTATAACAATAGTAGACACACAAGGATAGTTTTAACACTTAGATTGGCTAGACAAGAAAGAAAGAATCATTCTTTTGTTTCGATGGCGAATAACTTAATAGATAACAACTACCTGGTAAATTAATACAACCGATTATAATCAGTTGATCTATTTAAAAATCTAATGTATAATAAACGATTAACAAAGGAGACATATATGTCAGGTAAAAATTTTAATGACGCAGAAAAACAAAAAATAATACAAATCATAAGAGAAGGTTCTCAGGTGCTGGGAGAGATTGATGATCTCAAAGGCGGATTGAGAGACACAGTCAAGGCCATAGCAGAAGAATTAGAAATCAAACCAGGATTAATCAATAAGGCAATTACCATTGCACACAAAGATTCTTACAAAACTGTGACAGATGATATGGACATGGTTGATTCTATATTAGCGGCCGCTGGAAAAATCTAGTGTATGGTGATATCAAAAAATTCTGGATAAAAAGTTATCAATCAGATAATGTAGCCTTTTACTTTGAATTAATAAGTTTTATTTTCACTGTTGGAGCAAGTTTAACTTTGGCAATAACAGCCGATAATCCTGATCTGACCGTCATATATCCTGCATTTTTTGTTGGTGCCACAACTCAATGTTATGCCGCTTACAGAAGAGGAGCCGCATTCGTAATGGTGCTCACAGGATATTTTTCGATCATAAACATATATGGGTTTGGTGTTGCAAGTTATTGGTGGTAAAAAATGAGTTATATTGATGCATATTACAAGAGAGATCAAGACAAAGTTTTTGTTGTCGAAAGAAACAAAAATGGAGAAAGAAAATTTGTAGAATATGATGCCAGATACGTATTTTATTATCCCGATAACAAAGGAAAACACAGAAGCATATTTGGTGAACCTTTACAAAAAGTTCAATCCAACACATATAGCAATTTCATAAAAGAACAACGTATAAGATCAAATAAAAAACTTTATGAGCAGGATATTAATCCTGTGTTCCGTTGTCTCGAAGAGAATTATCTAGGCAAAGATGCTCCCAATCTAAATGTAGTATTTTTTGATATTGAGGTAGACTTTGATCCTGAACGAGGATATTCTACCACGGATGATCCATTTATGCCTATAACAGCAATTACTTGTTATTTGAATTGGACCGATCAATTAGTCACTTTTGCTGTACCACCTAAAAAATTGGGTTTTGAAAATGCCAAATTACAAGTAGAACGTTTCAGCAACGTGATGTTGTTTGAAAAAGAAAAAGATATGCTTGATGCTTTTTTAACATTGATCGAAGAAGCAGATATATTATCAGGATGGAACTCGGAGGGATACGATATACCCTATACCGTAGGCAGAATACAAAAAGTGTTAAGTTCCGATGACACAAGGCGTTTATGTTTTTGGGGTGAGAAACCCAGAAAAAGAACCTTTGAAAAATATGGCAGAGAACAGATCAGTTACGACTTAATTGGAAGAGTACATTTAGATTTACTTGAACTATATAGAAAATACACTTATGAGGAAAGACATTCGTATAGATTAGATGCCATAGGCGAGCATGAACTAGGAGAAAGAAAAACTGTGTACGAAGGATCACTAGATGCTCTGTATAATAACGATTTTGGATTGTTCATAGAATATAATAGACAAGACACGGCACTGCTGGCCAAACTTGAGAAGAAATTGAAGTTCATAGAACTGGCGAATGAGATCGCACACCAAAACACTGTTTTACTTCAAACAACAATGGGTGCAGTGGCGGTCACAGAACAGGCTATTGTGAATGAAGCACATCGAAGAGGAATGATTGTTCCGGGTAGAGTCAAAAGACAAGAAGGAGAGTCGACCCAGGCCGCAGGAGCATATGTGGCAACACCTAAAAAAGGATTGCATGATTGGATAGGAAGTTGTGATATAAACAGTCTATATCCTAGCGTGATTCGTGCATTGAACATGGGACCTGAATCTATTGTGGGACAAATACGTCCAATTATAACATCAGCAGAAATTAACAGAGCAATACATCAGAAGAAATCATTCGCATCGGCATGGGATAATCAATTTGGTTCATGGGAGTATCAAGCAGTGATGAAACAAGATCGTGGTGTAGAAATTACAGTGGACTGGGAAGACGACACATCAGTCAAAATGTCCGCGGCACAATTATACGAAATAATTTTTAATAGTAATAATCAATGGATGCTGTCTGCCAATGGTACGATTTTTACATACGAGTTTGAAGCCATCATTCCAGGACTATTGAAACGTTGGTATGCTGAAAGAAAAGAGATGCAACGCAAAATGCACGATGCCGGAGACAACGATATTGAACGAGAATTTTGGGACAAAAGACAACTGGTTAAAAAAATTAACTTGAACAGTTTGTATGGTGCAATCTTAAATCCAGGTTGCAGGTTCTTTGACATACGTATCGGACAATCTGTGACACTGACAGGCAGATGTATCACAAAACACATGGCGGCAAAAACTAATGAAATTATAACGGGCGAGTATGATCACAAAGGAGATTCTATCATATATGGTGATACAGATTCTGTGTATTTTTCTGCTTATAAGCCATTACAGAAAGAAATAACAGCAGGACAAATCCCATGGGAAAAAGAAAACGTTATTGCTTTATATGATAAAATATCATCTGAGGTGAATTCATCTTTTGCTGGATTCATGACCAAAGCATTTCATTGTCCAAAAAGCAGAGGAGAAGTCATAGCGGCAGGACGAGAACTTGTTGCGAGCAAAGGACTTTTTATCACAAAGAAAAGATATGCAGTTCTATATTTTGATAAAGAAGGACAAAGAACAGATACCGAAGGTAGCATGGGTAAAATGAAGGCAATGGGTCTTGATCTAAAAAGATCAGACACACCTGTATTTGTACAAGATTTTTTGAGTGAATTGTTGATGATGGTATTAACAAATAAAACCGAAGAAGATGTTCTCAAAAGAATATCAGAATTTAGGGCTGAATTCAAATCAAGACCCGGTTGGGAGAAGGGTTCTCCAAAAAGAGCCAATAAGATAACAGAATATCTCGGAAAAGAAAACAAACAAGGTCGTGCCAATATGCCAGGTCATGTTCGTGCCAGCATCAACTGGAATAAATGTAGAGAACTATACGGAGACAAATATTCTATGCCTATCACAGATGGTGCAAAAGTAATTGTATGTAAATTAAAAAACAATCCATTAGATTATACTTCCATAGCATATCCAGTGGACGAGTTACGTATTCCAAAATGGTTCCAAGAATTACCATTTGATTCTGAAGCGATGGAATCTACCATCGTTGATCAAAAAATAGATAATCTAATAGGAGTATTAAATTGGGACGTACAATCGACAGAAACAACCAATACGTTTAACAAACTTTTTGAATTTTAGTAAATAACATATATGTTAAGCATCGAAGAAATTAAATTACTCATAGAAAAACTTAAAAAAATAAAAGGTACAGATTTCCAAAAAATACTTGATGATAATTTATCAATATTGGAAAACCTGGCTGAATCTGTCGACATCAATAATCAACAGGAAATAAATCGACTAGACAAAACCAAAGAATGGTATGCTAAAGATTTAGATTTCACATATGAAAGAAAAGATCAGTTTGATGAAATGTTAACTAAAAAAGTCGAAGATAAGATCAAGATGTTTGCAAAAACTGGTGCTCAATCTATTCTTTATAATAGTTTAGAAATAGGCCCGGGATATGGAAGATTCAGTAGATTTTTCTTACCATGGAGATTAAATTATTATCTAGATCTGTTACCGCATTGTCAAGAAAAAATAAAAGCACTTTTTAAACCACAACAACACAAACTGATAAAATTTTATACAACCAACAGAACCAGTTGTCCAGAAATTGACGACAACGCAGTAAATTTTGTCTTCAGTTGGAACACATTTACTTTTTTTACTCAAGAACATATAAAAGAATATCTAACAGACATCAATAGAGTATTGTTACCAGGCGGATATGGATTTATACACTATGCAGATTGTCATTACGATTTCGATCTTCATGAAGCAAAACGTGGATACTGGAATTATAATACCAAAACATCAATGAAAGAGATCACAGAAAGTTGTGGATATGAAGTAATTGAAATGGATCAATTTCGTCCTGGTGCCAACTATATAATTTTCAAAAAACCTGGTAATAAAAATCCAGTATTATATAGTGCTTTAGAATTACCTGTAGAAAAATAAATTAAACATTTGACTTTAATCTAAATAATCTATATAATAGTTTTATTATGATAGATATCTTAAAAGACATAGTCAAACACACACACGGTTTAGGCTTTCTAGACCTTGTTAAAATTACAGGCAACGAATCTGAAACAACAATAGATTCTATGGCTGAAGACAGATCAGTGATCTTGCAAGGATCTTTTCACAAACCACAAGCAGAAATGACGGGTACTTTTGGTATGCCTCAGTTGAACAAACTGGACATACACTTGAAGTGTCCTGAGTATAAAGACAAAGCAAACATCACTGTAATCACAGGTACTAGAAATGGTGCAGAAACTCCTACAGGTATTCATTTTGAAAATGAAAAAGGAGATTTTAAAAACGATTACAGATTTATGAATGCTGAAATTATCAACGAAAAACTTAAAACTGTAAAATTTAAAGGTGTTAAGTGGAATGTTGAAATTGAGCCTACTGTGGCCAGTGTACAAAGATTTAACTTCCAGGCAACTGCAAATACAGAACACAATACATTTGTTGTGAGAACCGAAGATGGAAAACTTATTTTCACTTTTGGTGATCAAGCATCACACGGTGGAGAATTTGTATTCGCTGATAATGTATCAGGTAGTCTTAACAAAGGGTGGAGTTGGCCGGTAGCACAGGTATTACAGATATTGAAATTATCAGATTCGGCAAAAGTTACTTTACACTTCTCTAATGAGGGTGCGATGCAGGTCACTGTTGACTCTGGACTTGGAAAATATCAATATATCATACCAGCACAGGCACAATAATGACTGAACAAAATAACAGGCAGGAACATTTAGGAGAATTGAGTCGAGACTTCGCAGTGTTCTTGCCTGCTATATCAAATTTTTATAATACCTTTATTAGCAAACAAAGAGTCACAGAAGGTACACATATTCCCAAAGAAAGAATACCTGTTGGATTTGAAAATGGTGTGGAAGGACTAAACTTTATAAATCCAGAAAAAGGTATGTTCACTTATCCTACAGCATTATACTCGGCGGGTCATGCTTGTCTAGACATGGACAAAGTGGGAGATCGAGATCATATGTTTGTAAACAGGGATCGTAAATTCAGCACCATAGTGGGAGATTCGGGTGGATATCAAATTGGTCGAGGCGTAATACAATTTGATTGGAAAGATTTTGAAGGTAACAAGGCCAACAAAGTTAGAAGTGATATATTAAATTGGTTAGAACTCACATCAGACTGGGCAATGACTTTGGATGTTCCAACTTGGGCGGCAGATGATTTAAATTCACCTAAAACAGGATTAAAAAGTTTTCGAGATACACTAGACGGAACAATCTATAATAACAATTTTTTTCAAAAGAACAGATTGGGTCAAACTAAATTTTTAAATGTACTACAAGGCGACGACTGGGAAACAGCACAAACTTGGTACGATGCCGTAAAAGATTTTGAATTCGAAGGATGGGCAATGGGCGGTATCAATATGTGTGATATGGAAGTCATGTTGAAGCGTTTGATCATAATGAGAGATGAGAAAAAACTGGACGGTAAAGACTGGATGCACGTACTGGGTACATCGCAACTGGATTGGGCTTGTTATCTAACACAAATACAAAGACAAGTTAGAAAATATATTAATCCTAATTTTACAATAAGTTTTGATTCAGCATCCGCTTTCTTATCAACAGCGAATGGATTAGTTTACACTCATAATGTGTTCACACCATCTAGATGGTCATTTATAATGGACAAGGCACCGGATGATAAAAGATTAAAGAATTCAAAAATACCTTTTCCTTTCCAAAGTGCTATTGGTAATAGACTTACCATGGGAGATGTCTGTTGGTACGGAGAGGGAGATCTAAATAAAAACAACAAAGAAGGTAAAACTTCGTGGGACTCTTTTTCATATGTATTAATGATGGCTCACAATGTGTATAATCAAATTAGAGCAGTACAGGTTGCCAACGACATGAACGATATAGAAAGTGTCGTGCATAGACCAGAAGTAAAACACTGGCGTAAAACCAAAGCATCAGATACCACAGACGAGCATAGTGTTTATGTTCCTAGAAATATATTATATTTCAATACATTTGTTGAAGAAGTATTCACCAGCGAAAAACCAATGGAATTAATAGAAAATGCGAGAAGTTATCTTGCAGATATAAGAGGAACAAGATGGGCAAGAGCCACAGGTGGTGGTAAAGGTAAAAACAATTTTAGTTCATTATTTGAATAGGAGGAAACATGGCAAAAAAAAGTAAAAAAATAAAAAAACTTCAAGATCATCATTCTTATCTAGATCGAAAGGTAAAAGAACTTACCGAAGAAAGAAAAAAAGATCGTAGTGATGAAAGCAAAACATTATTAATAAGATTAAAAAAAACCAAACTTGCTTTAAAAGATGCCATCACGAGAGCCTCAAAAGCATTGACAAATTAGTCATACAGTAATATAATATAAAGATGCAAAGAGATTATAAAAATGGACAAAGTGAGAGTGTAGGTATTTTTTCAGGTATCGAAATAGAACACACACAGGCCTATGGTTTACAAACATTATTTTTAGCACGTAATGATCTTTCATACGACGAGATCAAGACATACGCAGAAAAAGTAAATGCCAAAGCAATTTACTATGGAGCAAATAGAACATATATGCACAATCATGGAATGCAACTAGCACAGATGAAACGATTAATCGATGACGGTTATTTTGTGACAGTTGATTATCCTCATGATATCCACAAAGAAGTAAAAGAAAAATTTAAGATATTGTGGAACAACGAAAAGTTTATTCCTTTTTGTTCAATAATATTTCCAAATTCCGAAGATGATGATCAACTTTGCATCAAAGTCGATGACGTTGACTTTAATAAGACCAATCCTGGAGTCTGGAGCATGAGCATGAATCATTTTAAACAGACCGCAGGATTTACGTCATGGAACGAATACAAACAAGATGAACCAATAGAGGAGAACAAATGGATACTGAGCACCAACATGATCAAGCACTAAAAGAACAGGCCAACAAGGCTAGTAAAATGATATGGGTAACCTTTCAAAAAGAAGGTATGCACAAATACCCAGCGGCACTTACTGATCCCAAATTAGCAACAGGTGACGAATATGATGTCAGTTTTCTAGGACATCCACATAGACACATATTTCATTTCAAAGTAGCCATAGAGGTGTTCCATGATGACAGGGATATAGAATTCATACAGTTCAAGAGATGGTTGTTGAATCTGTACAAGGAAGGCACATTACAGAACGACTTTAAGAGTTGTGAGATGATGAGCGATGATTTATATGTAGAAATAGCAAAGAAATATCCAGGAAGACGTATCGAAATAGACGTGTCAGAAGATGGAGAGAATGGATCACACGCAGTCTATGACAAGTAAGCACACAAAAGTTTTGATTATAGGTTCTGGTCCTGCAGGATACACTGCGGCAATATATGCCTCTAGAGCAATGTTAAAACCAATTTTAGTACAAGGCACTCAACCCGGTGGACAATTGACTATAACCACAGATGTTGAAAACTATCCGGGTTTCGGAGACGTTATACAAGGACCATGGTTAATGGAACAAATGGAAAAACAAGCACGTGCAGTTGGAACAGATATTATTTTCGATATGATCAATAAGGTAGATTTCAGTAAAAAACCTTTCGAAGCAGTGGGAGATAGTGGAACAATTTATACGGCAGATTCTGTGATCATATCAACAGGTGCTCAAGCGAGATGGTTGGGTTTAGAAAAAGAAAAAAAATTTTCGGGTTTTGGTGTAAGTGCCTGTGCCACGTGTGATGGATTCTTTTTCAAGGATAAAGAAGTTGCTGTTGTTGGTGGAGGAAATAGTGCAGTTGAAGAAGCATTGTACCTATCACACATAGCCAGCAAGGTGCATCTGATACATCGAAGAGATAGCCTAAGAGCAGAAAAAATAGCACAAGATAGATTGTTTGCAAATGAAAAAATTAATGTGGTATGGAACTCTAGAGTTAAGGACATCATAGGAACGGATGATCCTATAAATGTCACGGGAATAAAACTCGAGAACACAAAAGATGGCACAGAGTCCACAATGAACATCGACGGTTTATTTGTGGCCATAGGACATGATCCAGCAACAAAACTTTTTAAAGAACAAATTAACATGGATGATGAGGGTTATATCATAACCAAACCCGATTCAACTGCTACTAACATACCGGGAATTTATGCGGCGGGCGATGTCAAGGACAAAACATACAGACAGGCAGTCACAGCGGCGGGCATGGGTTGTATGGCGGCCTTGGAAGCAGAAAAATTTGTGGCAGGAAATTCATGAAAGAAATCAGCATAAAAGAAAAGAGAGTAACAACAAGACAAGAAAATCTACCCATAGAGGGTGGTGGCTTGAATGCTTCATACACGACAGTGGACGCAGTGGCCAATATATGTACCACCGCTGGAAACCTAGGCATGAAGTATGGCAAAGACTTCATCTGGTCACATACCGATTACGATGACGACATGGACGAGTGTATCACTCTGTTGGTAAAGGAAGACAAATACGAGTCATTCCTGCACCTGGCCCTACAGAATGAACACAGAATCAAACACACATTTACGGGTCAAATAAAACTTACAAAGGAGAGAAAATAAAATGAAAGGTTTAAAAATACCTAAAGTAACATTCAGAGTCAGAGAAGGTGATTCTGTTTTAGAAGAAGGCTGTTCGTTTGACGAAGGAAAATGGATAGACAAAACAACTGATGACTATTTCAAAGGAAAAAGAGTGGTATTGTTCAGTTTACCTGGTGCATTTACACCCACTTGTACATCAACACAACTTCCGGGATTCGAAGAGAACTATGATAAAATCAAAGGTTTAGGAATCGATGAAGTGTATTGCTGTTCAGTCAATGATACATTTGTAATGAATGCATGGGCAGAAGTGCTTAAAATTAAAAATGTAAAAGTTATTCCAGATGGATCTGGTAACTTTACAAGATTTATGGGTATGCTTATTGGTAAAAATCATTTAGGTTTTGGAAGCAGAAGTTGGAGATACATGGCAGTAATCAATGATGGCACAGTTGAGGCATGGTGGCAAGAACCAGGAATCAACAACGACGGTTCGGATAATGATCCATATGTTGAGTCCACACCTGAAAATATGTTAAAGTATCTAGAACAAAACAATGGCTAATTGGGACGGTAAATCTAGACCAACTAATGAATCATACCGCAAGAATTACGATGACATTTTTAAAAAGAAATCTTGTCCTTGCGGTAGATCACCAACTGGTAAATGTATCGGCTGGCACGGATTGACAGAAAGCGAGTATCAAGTTAAACTACAAGAGTGGAATAATAAAAATGAATATTAGATTAATGTTTGAGACTGAACCAAAAGTAAAATGCAACGTGGATGCTATGTTCCGATGTTATGCTGAAAATTATCTAAGTGATTATCCAGAATTCCAATGGGGTGGTTACATTGTGATGAATGTGTTTGAAATGAAATACAACGATAATGCGGCGGGAGAACCTTTGTATCAATTTGTTGCTTCTAATGTTGATGATAAATTGTTGCAAAATATTCAAGATTATGTGAATCAAAATCCAATGCACGGTTATTACACACACATACACTATTCTAAGAATGGTGAAAACGAGCAATCAGTGATGCCACTAGAAGGCACACCTTATATTAGAGGAGAAGGCATATAATGAAAATATTTTACATGGGTCTAGAACCATACGAAGGCAGATATACTCTACAACTACAAGAGTGGACTGAACGTGTGTATAAAAAAAGAGGTATAGACTATGTGGTTGTGCCAGGCACCACAATAGACGATACAAAAGCAATCAGTGTTGGACAAGTGCTTGACGCACACGGCAGATCATATTTTGGCATGAGCCAGATGATGAATCTTGTACAGATGATGCGTAATGGTAGTGTCACAAGTAAAGACATTGTGTTCTTTGAAGACATGTTCCAACCAGGTATGGAGTCACTACCTTACATATTACACCAAGTGGAAGAAAAACACAGACCAACAATATACCTAAGATGTTTGGCACAAGCGATCGACCCAGATGACTTCGTACACGTGTGGGGCATGAGCAAGTGGATGAGTATGTACGAACAGATGTGTAATGAAATTCCTAATGTTCACATATTGGCCACCAATGAAGAAATGGTGGCACATATGCGTATAGCAAATTGGCGAGCACCCATCTATAACATCTCGGGTTTGAGTTTTGGAAAACAAGAAGTGCTATCAAGAGTCAAATCAATAAAGCCTTTTGATCAAAGAGCAAAAAGAGTTTGTTTTGCGGCTAGATTTGATCAAGAAAAACAGCCAGACTTTTATATGGATCTGGCAACTAGAGTCAGAAAGCAAGATCCATCTGTTGAGTTTGCAGTTTTCTCAGGAGGACCTTTAAGAAGTAATAATGAAAAATACCTTACAAGAGCAAGAGAACTTGAATCCAAAGGAGATTTAAAAATTTACGAAAATTTGAAAAAAGATCAATATTATGAACTGTTAGCAGATTCAAGAGTGCTGTTTAATTGTGCATTGCAGGACTGGGTATCAAACACAGTGTCAGAAGCAGACACATTAGGTTGCAACGTATTATTTCCAGCATACAGATCATTTCCAGAAACGTTTTCTAATGACAGGGATAGATTGTATATCCCATGGAGCCAAGAGGACGCATACCAAAAATTAAATATTTTATTAATGAGGCCTCATAACAATATTGGCAAACTGTCAGATTGGACCGACGGAACAATCGATAGAATGATCGATATCATGACCGGAAAAGGCGAGCAATGGAGAAGAGATGGAAAACATTACAGAGACTGGGTCTCAGAATCTAAATATTAAAGGAACTAATAAATCTGTATTAGTGGTCGGTGGTGCCGGATACATTGGTTCTCACACAGCAAAAGAATTAAAGAAAAACGGATACACTCCTGTTGTTGTAGATAGAGACATCACTTCCAAGCCATGGGCAACTCAATATGGTCCAGCCTATGAGTTAAATCTTCCACAAAACATCGAAACCATAGATGAGATTGTTAAAAGACACAACATTGACAGTTGTATACACTTTGCGGCTCACACTAAAGTTGGTGAAAGTGTAGCCGACCCATCAAAGTATTATATTAATAATGTACTAATGACGTTTAGATTAATTGAAAAATTAAAATCACTTGACGTAAACACATTTGTTTTTAGTTCTAGTGCCGCTGTCTACGGAGTACCAGAAAATGGAACTGCATACGATACGCAAGAAAAACTACTTCCTATCAATCCATATGGTAGATCAAAACTAATGATTGAACATATATTACAGGACTATCATCGTGCGTATGGATTTGCCAGTGTAAGTTTACGATATTTCAATGCCGCGGGTGCAGATGCTGAAGCAGAAATTGGAGAATTAAGAGAAGATGAATCACATATTATACCACTTGCCATCGAAGCAGGAAAAAATGTAAAAGAATTTAGATTATTCGGGACAGATTTTGATACACCCGACGGAACCTGCGTCAGGGATTATGTACACGTAACAGATCTTGCTCACGGACACGTGCTGGCTTTACAAAAAGCTCATAAAGAAAAAATATGTGCAAGTTATAATTTAGGATCTGGTATTCCAACCAGCAACAGAGAACTTCTAAATACTGTACAAAAATTTACAGGTGCTATGAAAATAAAAGAAGAAAATAGAAGACCGGGTGATCCTCCTGTGCTGGTAGCAGATATTTCTAGAACTACCAAAGAATTAAATTGGAAACCTACACAAAGTTCTATTGACAACATAGTAGGAACTGCTGTAAAATGGTACAATAAGATAAATCAAAAAAAGATAAATTAAAATGGATGAAAATATATTAAAAGATAGTTGGTTACCACCAAAACCCGTTAGCGAAGAAATCAAAGAAAGAATTAAAAAGGCCGGAAAAAGATTTTATGCGGCTGATAATATTAGCGAATTTATTGAATCGGGTGAAAAAGAAAAATTAATTGACGAGTTGCAACAAAAATTCGAATCTGTTTTGGACAGTTTAATCATTGACAGGGAAAACGATCCCAACAGCAACGGTACAGGTAGAAGACTTGCTAAAATGTATGTTAATGAGATAATGTCTGGTAGATATTATCCAAAACCAGATGTGACAGCATTTCCAAACGAGGACGGAAGATATGATCAATTAATTGTGGTAAGAGCAGATATTAAAAGTATGTGTTCTCATCATCACCAACCGGTAACGGGAGTTTGTTATATCGGTTGTTTACCTGGCAAAAAACTGATAGGATTAAGCAAATACACAAGGATAGCACAGCATTTAGGACATAGAGGTCATTTACAAGAAGAATTAACGGAAATGATTGCCTATGAAATCACGAAACTAACCGACAGTCCGGCTGTGGGAGTTTATATACGAGCAAGACACGGCTGTTGTGAAAATAGAGGAATCAGAAGTGCCAACTCAAGCACACAGACCACAGTGTTAAAAGGATTATTGAAAAATGATCCAGCACTGAAAAACGAATTTATGCACAATATACAATTACAAGAAACACAGTGTGGACCAATTGGGTAAAAAAAAGAAAACAAAAGAAAAACTAACATCAGACGGAATATGGTCTTATTCTGGAGATTATGGAGATCTTAATGTAGGAACATTATCCGAGTCAATGTCTGTTGATTTTGGTGATTTACACACACAACTGAATCTAGATTTTGATGATGAAAAATTAAAAAACAAATATCCTGCATTAAAAGATGCATGGGAACACTATAATAATGTATTAGATATGTGTAGAGCAAAGGAAAAAGAAGATGAGAATTGATTATAACATACATTTAGATTATTCGGATGTGTTATTACAACCAAAAAGATCTACGTTGAGTTCAAGACGTGATGTAGATATATTGAGAGAATTTAAATTTAGAAATAGTGGCAAGACACTTTCATATGTGCCCATCATGGCATCAAACATGGATGGTGTTGGCACGTTTTCTATGGCAAGAGTGCTACAAGAATTTAAAATGTTGACTGTGATCAGGAAACACTATACCCTGGATGATTGGAAACAAGCCGCAGGCACAGGACTTAAATTCAAATATGTATCTGCCTGTGTTGGAACAGGTGCCATATGGGACGAGAACGCACAGGACTATCAAACACTCAAACAGGTAATGAGTGCATTTCCAGACATACCTTGTATCACAATTGATGTTGCCAATGCTTATCATGAATCATTTGTGGACTTTGTTGATAGAATTAGAACAGAATATCCAGACAAAGTGATCATAGCAGGCAATGTGGTTACACCAAACATGACAGAAGAATTAATTATCAAAGGTGCTGATGTGGTCAAAGTTGGAATAGGTCCAGGCTCGGTTTGTACCACAAGAACACAAACAGGTGTAGGTGTTCCACAATTTTCAGCAATCATGGAATGTTCAGATGCCGCAAATGGAGTTGGTGGACACATCATTGCTGACGGTGGTTGTACACAACCAGGCGATGTTGCCAAAGCATTGGGCGGAGGTGCTCATTTTGTGATGTTGGGTGGAATGTTGGCAGGACACGATGAAGGTGAAACAGAATTAAGAGATGGCAAGAGATATTTTTACGGAATGAGTTCTCAAACAGCATTGGACACACACGGACAAAGAAAAGATGGATACAGAGGCACAGAAGGTAAAACCGTTGTATTGGATGACAAAGGTCCGGTCAAAGACACTGTGGAACAGATACTGGGCGGAGTGAGAAGCACCTGCACTTACATTGGAGCAAGAAGAATTAAAGATATGCCCAAGGCGGCACATTTTGTTAGAGTTAATAATGTGATCAATAGAGTTTATGACAGATACGAAACTGACAACAAGTAAATTATACTTCACAAATATACAAATGAGGAATGCTCTCATTCAGATCGAAGACAAAATGGTTCACACTCCGTGGATGCCTACAGTGATTATGGGTATCAACAGAGGAGGTTGTATTCCTGGTGTATATTTGTCTCATAGATTAAAAGTTGCACACGAAGTACTTGATATTAGATTGAGAGATCATAAAAGCACACCTAACTTAAACAATCTAAAATCAAATCATGAACAAGGTCATAGAATATTAATCATAGACGACATCAATGACAGCGGAGCAACATTTCAATACATCATTGACAACTTCGGAAAACATGACAACATAAAATTTGCTTCTCTAATCAATAATAAACCATCACCGGTAAAAATGGATTTTCATGGTTACGATATTGATAAGGATACCAATCCACAATGGGTAGTATTTCCATGGGAAGAATGGGACAAGTAACGTCAAAGTTGTATTGACAACATCATATAAAAACTGTTAAAATATTGAACATTAACTAACCTATAGGAGGCTTAATGTTTAAATCACTACTAGCAGGTGTAGATAAGACACTTGTAAGAAATCTAGTAATTCTACACACACTCGTTATCGCTGTGTCGAACTATCTAGTCACGATCAGATTTGATTTATTCCCCGGTGCGGATCTTCCATTATTTGGATCGTTTCCATTAGCGGCGGCGGCATTCACATTTCCGATTGTTGTAGTAGCAACTGACTTGACTGTAAGGTTGGTCGGCAAGGAAGCGGGAAGGGCCGTTGTAGCAATGGCGATCATTCCGGCTATCGTGGCATCAGTACTGGTACTGTTGGCACTGGGTGATCCACACGCATACAGAGTTGGATTCGCATCAGGTACAGCATACGCGATCGGTACCATGCTGGACGTGTACGTCTTCCAAGCGATCAGAGAAAGATCTGACAACTGGTGGGCGGCACCGGCACTTTCGACCATCGCGGCAAACATAATCGATACATACTCATTCTTTTATGTTGCGTTCGCAGGATCCCTCGACGCAGAGGGCAAACTGAGTTGGATTGGTGCCAACTGGCATATCGTTGCACAGAACAACACATTGACCAAGATTGTGGTTGGCTTGATAGTATTCTTACCAGCATATGGTATACTATTGAACAGACTGCAAGTTATAGGCAAGAAAAAATAATCTCTAGGGGGGAGTTTTTTCTCCCCCCATTGACTATGAAATTAAATAATGTTATAATTGTATTATGAAAGCAGGAAAAATTTGGGGAAACACGGAACTTGTACACGCAAATGGTGTGTTAGAATTCCATAGAATAGAATATAAAAAAGGCGGTGTTTGTTCTAAACATCTGCACGAATACAAATGGAACGGTTTTTTTGTTGAATCAGGAAAAATGAAAATTCGTGTATGGCAAAAAGATTACGATCTAGTAGATGAAACAATATTAAATGCAGGAGACTTTACAAGAGTCAAACCTGGACTGTATCACTCATTCGAAGGTCTAGAAGACGGAGTTGCATTTGAACTGTACTGGGCGGAATTCAATCACAACGATATAAAAAGAGAATCAGTCGGTCATATCAAAACTGATAACGTAGTACGTTTGGACAAAAAGAAAGGGAAATAATGATCCCTATCAAAGGTTATGCAACCTTTCATCCTTTAAAACATTGTTTAATTGGGAAAAATTTTTCAAGCAACTTCTTTGAAAAAATTACAAAAAATACAAAAGTTTCTGATCCATTAAAAAAAATCGCCGATGAAACAGAAGAAGACTATCAAATACTCGAAAAACTTTTAAAAGATGCCGGTGTTGAAACACACAGACCAGAATTTGACGAATCGTTGTATGACGGTAACTTTCATGGTAGACCTCCTGTGTGTCCTAGAGATCATTTTGGAGTGATCGGAGAAACTTTTTATGCCACACAACCCACTAGTTTTTATTCTCATACATTAAAACAGATTGATCCAAAATCATTATTTTTACAAAACTGGGATTATGAAACAGCCATAGTTAGCACAGCAAATATTTGTAGAGTCGGAAAAGACATATTCTGGGATAGAAAGATTACAAAATTATGGGATGGCACAGGAACAGAACAACAATGTATGGATCGTATCAATCAAATAAAAGAAAAATGGATCAATGAAGGATTTCGTGTACATGAATCAGACAGAGGATATCACTCGGACGGTGCTTTTTGTGTGGTCAAACCGGGCTGTATAGTATCCTTGTTTGATGTACAGGATTATAAAACAGAATTTCCCAATTGGGACGTATTATATCTACCAGACCAATCATGGGACAAAATGAGTTCTTTTTTAAAAATGAAAGAAAAGGTTGGAGGGAGATGGTGGTTAAAAGGAGAAGAACACAACAATCAATTAATAGAATTTGTCAATACTTGGCTAGATAAGTGGGTGGGTTTTGTTGAGGAAACTGTGTTTGATGTTAATATGTTATCTATCGATGAAAACACAATAATCTGTAACAATTATAACAAAGAAGTTTTTGAACATTTTAAAAAACACAAAATAGAACCAATCATATTTAATTTTAGACATCGATATTTTTGGGACGGTGGTGTACATTGTATCACACAAGATTTATACAGAGAAGGAACACAGGAGGATTATCTTGGCTGACATATATCATATTTTCGCGGATCATAACAAAAATGTAGATGCCAAAGAATTTGCAAAAAAAATGAGAATTTTTTTAGACAAATTAGTAGAAATGAAAAGGATGAAAAGTTATCGTTTGACAAGAGCAAAATTGGGATTCCGTTCAATGAATTTACCAGAATTCCATGTGATGATGGAATTTGACAATATGCAACAACTCGATGATGCCATGACCTCGGTAATACGCAACGAAGAAAGTATCGACGAATCACACGTGGCATTTAATCAATTAGTAGACACGGAAACAATACAACATTTTTTGTATAGAGATTTTCCAGACGGAGTTGACCAATCTAAATAAACATAGTATTATTATATAATGGAAAAAAAATATTATTATTCAGAGATATTCTATTCGATACAAGGCGAAGGACATTATACCGGTATTCCCACTGCTTGGATACGTTTCTTCTTGTGTAATCTACAGTGCAACGGATTTGGACAATTAAATCCAACCAATCCAGACACTTATGAATTGCCATTTGAAGAGTTTGATGTTTCTACTGTGACAAGAGTAGAGGATTTACCTGTATGGAATAAAGGATGTGATTCGTCATACACTTGGGCAAAAAAATATAAACATTTAATGGGTCAGGCTACTGCATCGGAACTAGCAGACAAAGTCATTGATATATTAAAAAATGATTCTAATCCAACAGGATCGTTTCTGCATCCTGTGTCTAGGCAACAACAACATCTTTGTATCACAGGTGGGGAACCACTTATGCCTCAGTCTCAAAAAGCATTTATAGAAGTCTACAAAGAACTAGTGAAAAGAAATAACATACCGGAATCTATTACATTTGAAACTAACGGCACACAAAAACTCACAGATGAATTTAAAGAACTTGTTAGAACTATAGATACAGAGATATTTTTTTCAATATCACCTAAACTATGGACCGTAGCCGGAGAAAAACGAGAAAAAGCAATAAGGCCTGATATAGTTAAGGAATACAGAGAATTATCATTACAAGGACAACTAAAATTTGTTCTAGGCAACAAAGACGAACAATGGAATGAAATGGAAGAGGTTCTGAAACTGTTTAGGTCGACAGGTATCGATTATCCTGTATGGATCATGCCAGTGGGTGCTAGGGAAGAAGAACAGTCAGCAACAGCAGGTGAAGTGGCAAAAAGAGCCTTCCAGAGAGGATATAATGTGGCGGCAAGAGTACACGTTCACTTGTTTGGTAATGCTATTGGAACATAATTTGACAATAAACAAAAAAATATATATAATATAGATATGAAAGTTAAAAAAACTACAAAAAGTAAAAAAACTAAAAAAGACAAAAACAAAAGCGAAGAACCATGGGTCAAAGTATTGAACATGAATGTCAATCCGGAGAATCCCAAGAATGGTTTTTTCGAGTTGGATTGGAATGACGAATTTGTGAATATGTTGAAGCAGAATGGTTACACAGGAGAATCACAGGAAGAGATAGTAGATCGTTGGTTTCAATCTCTTTGTAGAACAATCGGCAATGAACAAGGTATGGATATTACCGGAGCCGGATATGTTCAGATCAACAGACGAGACGACGGCAAAACCGAAGTATCGTAAAGTGGATCCACAAGTTTATATCTTTAATAGTGCAGGGTGTCATGGTCATTATTTGACATATCTAATTGATCGTCTGAGTAGGAAAACACCGGAACTGAAAGAACTTCCATTTAATAGTTTAGGAAACTCCCATCTCAAAGTAAATTACTCAGGATTTTCTCAATTTGTTGATTCTCATAAACACACCGCGGCTATCGGTCTTTTAAATCAAAATATAATAAAACTTGTTTTTACAAATGATGTACTGTATTATGAACGGGCGGCCATGAACAGAGCCGAGGATTCGGATAGAGATATCAACAACATAAACAAAGACATATCGTTTTTAAAACAATACAACTTAGAATTTTATAACAAGATTCGTGAACTGTACTCTATAAAAAATGACAACGTGCCCAAATGGATGTTGCGTGACGCATTCAAAATAGGATTCTTGGATTGGAAAAATCAGGGTAGTGTGAAAAGAGATAGAGAACAAATCATATGGATGAATGAAAATTTCAAAAATAACAAATTGCACTTTACCCACGTGAATGTATTTTTTAGTTACGAATCTTTAAAAACAGAATTAGAAGAACTAGATAAAAAATTTGATTTAGATTTAAATTTTGAGGAATTAGAAATGCTCTACAACGAGTTTTCAAAGAGAAATAAAATATTACATTCACATAGAAATACGGACATGGTGTTAAATGCTGTACGTGATCACAAAGATATTTCCATTCCAAATTTGGATATAATACAACAGGCCTATGTTTATGCCCAACTAGAAAAATTACATAGATTTATAGTGATGCCAATGACTGACTATTTTTTTACGACTACCGGTGAAATATTGGATTTTGTAAATCTATATCCCCAACACTATAAAGCAATGAACCCTAATTTACCAACATTCAATAACATACCCAATCCGTTCTTTTTACATAGACAGAATAAAAAATAAATGTTATAATACTATTATGACTCACATATTAGTAGACACTGCCAATACTTTCTTTAGAGCTCGACACGTTTTCCGTGGAGATACTTCTGAGAAAATTGGTATGGCTATACATATCACATTAAATTCTATCAAAAAAGCATGGAATGATTTTGATGGTTCTCATCTTATATTTTGTCTGGAAGGACGTAGTTGGCGTAAAGATTATTATCCTCCATACAAAAGAAATAGAAAAGAAACAGTGGATGCGATGTCTCCTACCGAACAAGAAGAAAATAAAGTGTTCTGGGAATGTTATGATGATTTTTGTGACTTCATAAAAACAAAAACAAATGCAACTGTTTTACAAAACTCACAAGTAGAAGCCGACGACTTGATTGCTAGATGGATTGATAGAAATCCTGATAAAAAATGTGTCATAATTAGTACCGACAAAGATCTAAACCAATTGGTAAATCAAAATGTTTCTCAATATAACGGTATCACTGAAGAAACTATGAAGATAGACGGTGTGTTTGATAAAAAAGGAAATCCAATTATTGACAAGAAAACAAAACAACCCAAAAAATTAGACGAAAAAGAATGGATGCTATTTCAGAAGGCAATGAGAGGTGACCCATCGGACAATATTTTTTCAGCATATCCTGGTGTGCGTACCAAAGGAACAAAAAACAAAATTGGATTAACGGAAGCATTCGCGGACAGAGAAGCAAAAGGTTATACTTGGAATAATCTAATGTTAAGCAAATGGGTGGATGCGGACGGCAAAGAACACAGGGTGTTAGACGATTACACAAGGAATATGCAACTAGTGGACCTACACGCACAACCTGAAAACATAATACAAGAATTAGATCAAACAATAGATCAGGCCAGAGCAGATAATAAACAAATTTCACAAGTAGGAGTACGATTTATGAAATTTTGTGCCAAATACGACCTACAAAAAATTACAGAACAAGCACAATTATATGTAGAACCCTTCAACGCGGTGCTCAATGAATAATCTATATCTTTTTCCTGCATTGCTATTTCCGGTCATACCGTTGATGATGATCAGTTTTGGAAATAGATATACTGCTATGTCCACTCTAATCAGAAAATTACACGACGATTTTATAAAACAGAAAAAGAAATTATCAAAAAAGTCCAAGGAACGTACATTGGCCGAAATAAAAATACTCACGACCAGATTAAAAATTAATCGTTATGTACAAACCCTGGGAGGATTGGCACTTGCTCTCAATCTCTTGGCTATTTTTTGTTTATATAAACAAAATGATGAGATGTTCTATTGGGTTTTTGGCACAGCATTAGGATTTTTTACAGTGTCGATACTGTTATTTGTGGCAGAATTACAGGTTTCTGTACTTGCTTTGAAAAAACATCTTGAAGATTTGGGAGATTTATAGTAAAATATCTTTATGTCAATTAATGCAAAAACACTGATAAAAGACAAATTTTGGATCGTGGAAAGCAACGGTCACAAATTGGGCACTTTACAAAAAGAAGACACCAATGGTTGGATATTTCTAGGTAAAAATCAAGGAAAGGAAGTATTTCATACAAAAGATAGTTTATATAAAAAATTTGGTGAAAAACTTTTTTCCAGTGACATAACAATACCTAGTGATGTTGAACCCGAGAACACTGACACAAATTGGGAAGTACACGGATTTCCTGTAAATCAAAAACCTTTCAACCCAATATTTGACGTGCAAAAAAAATTACCAATATATACAAAAGCAAAAAAAAGTAAAAGCCAATTTTGTGCAGGGTACTACATAATAGACTTTCCTAAAGGATGGCGTAAAGCATACTGTCCAAAATTGATTACATTGCAAAGATATGATTATAAAGGACCTATAAAAACAAAAATTGAGATGCAACAGATTTTGAACAATGCAATCAAAGAGAACATATCAGCCAATATTTGATTTTGAATCTGCCCTAGCAGATTACACAGGTGCTCCTTATGTGGTGGCCACCGATGGATGTACACACTCCATAATGCTCGCAATGAAATTGTATGGTGTTAAAAAATGTGAGTGTACAGCATTTACATATCTTTCAGTTATACAAGCATTACAACACATCCACGTGGACTACACACTGACAGACGAACAATGGATCGGAGAATATCAATTCCATTCCACTAACATATGGGATTCTGCTAGAAAATTAGAACCGAAGATGTATAGAAAAAATCAAATACAATGTTTGAGTTTTGGAATAAACAAACCGATGAGTATAGGAAAAGTTGGTGCTATCTTGCTAGATGATGAAAAAGCATATGTAGAATTGAGTAAGATGAGAGCCGATGGCAGAGATTTGAAAACTTATCCATTGACAGGAGCAACCGAGTGGAGTGAACAACAACAATTTAAAAACGGTTATCATTTTTGTCCCACACTGGATGATTGCACACGTGGGATAGAAATGCTCAAGTCACACAAACCAGAAAGTCAACAAATAATATATCCCGACTGCCGAAAATTAGTGATAAGTACAGAATAATATGTCCAAAATACAAACACAACCCATTGAAGAATTTATCAGTAGAGTCAAGAGCTCCAAACAAAGACAAGAAAAAATGCTGTCTCTGTCCCTACAGGATGCCGAACGTTTATCTAACAGTTTAAGCCAGGTCATGACACGACTTGTTTCTGTACAAGAAGAGATAATCGAAGCATTAAAGACAGCCAAAGAAGCACAAACCGTTTCAATTGAGATGGACGGCGGAACTTTCGATAACAAATAAGCATCTATCAACAATCTACCCTTCATAGTTTCTGGTAAATACAGTTACTATTATGAGCAGACCAAAACCCACAGTGCTGTTAACCATCAGCAATAAAGAGACCTACAAGCAGGAAGAAGTCCTTGCGGCAGAGGGCATATGGGCAGTGTTTTACGATGGCAAACCAATCAATCTAAAGTCCAGCAGTTTGGTATCCAACTACCCAGGTCCCAAGTACAAAAAGGTAAGTTTTTCCAATCCGGGTCATGCAGAGAACTTGGCAAAAAAGTTGAACGCACAGCATAAAACCGACAAGTTTGGTGTGTATCTATTAAAGACCGGCGAAATATTCAAACGATAATTAAGTGTATGGACACTAAGACTGCCTACACTCGCACATTCATGGAACTATTGAAATTGCCCATGCACGATGAGAGTGTGAAAAATCATTACTACACCTGGTGGCAAAATGTGAGAGAATCCTATCAAGCACGATCTTTGAGGCTCACCAAAGAAGGTTTAAAAATGCTGGAAAAATTAGACATCAAAACCTACACCATCAAATTCCCCGACAAGATCATATTCACACCACAGACCTATCTTTGGTTGGATGAATTCGTAGATTGTCCATATTTTGTTGACAAGAAACAAATACACGTGACCATGGAAAAAATGGCTTTACAACTGATGATGTTCGCTGGAGATATCACCAAATATGGTCTTGCCCGTGCAATGAGCAAGATTGACGATCAAAAAAGCCAGTAAAACTGCGACTTCTGTGCGGTTGACCTATATTATATTTCTGTTATAATGATACTATACAACATTTAAACAGGAGTGTACTAAATGGTAAGAGCAAATAAAAACAACAAAGAAGCAACAATAGGCAGTCAGAATAGAACTGTCACACCAAACGAGGCAAAAGCGGCATTGTCGCATTGTTTGAAATTACAAAGACCCCTAATGATGTGGGGTGCACCGGGTATTGGTAAATCAGATATCGTTAAACAGATAGGCGAAGAACAAGACAGGCAAGTAATAGATATCAGATTACCATTATGGGAACCCACAGACATCAAAGGTATTCCTTATTATAATCAAAAAGAAAATAACATGGTTTGGGCATCACCGGCAGAATTGCCCACTGATCCTAAATCTAAAGCAATCATATTTTTAGATGAGTTGAACTCGGCGGCGCCGGCTGTACAGGCGGCGGCCTATCAATTGATCTTGAACAGAAGAGTAGGACAATACAAGTTACCGGATGGCGTTGCCATAGTTGCCGCGGGTAACAGAGACGCAGACAAGGGTGTCACATACAGGATGCCGGCTCCGTTGGCCAACAGATTCGTACACGTTGAATTGAGAGTCGACTATGACGACTGGATGACATGGGCTACAAACAACACTGTTCATCCTGATGTTGTTGGTTATGTGACTTTCGCAAAACAAGATTTATATGACTTTGACCCTAAAGGAGCATCGCGATCATTTGCTACACCTAGGAGTTGGAGTTTTGTATCAGAACTTCTATCTGATGACCTGCCTGAAAGTACGCTCACTGACCTCGTTGCAGGCGCAGTAGGAGAAGGGTTGGCCGTGAAATTTATGAATCATCGTAAAATCAGCGGCCAACTACCTAATCCGTCAGATATATTATCAGGTAAAGTAAAAGACTTAAAATGCAAAGAAGTTTCAGCAATGTATTCTTTGACTGTGAGTTTGTGTTATGAATTAAGACAGGCACACGAAAAGAAAGACAAGAACTGGAACGAACTAGCAGATAGATTTTTCAACTATATGATGGACAACTTTGAAACTGAGTTGGTTGTTATGGGTGCCAAGATTGCACTGACAAACTATCAATTGCCATTCGATCCTAGCAAGTTGAAATCATTCGATAGGTTCCATAAGAAGTTTGGCAAATATGTCATAACTGCTATGGAGTCTAAATAATGTCAGACGCAAGAATCATAGACAAACTGGTAACGGCAAGAATCGCTCTGTTATTGAAACAACCATTTTTTGGTAATCTTGCCACTAGACTAAAGATAGTCAATGCCGATGACTGGTGCCCGACAGCGGCCACAGATGGTAGATACTTCTACTATAACACTAAATTTATTGATTCGTTGACTCCCAGAGAAACTGAATTTTTGTTTGGTCATGAGGTACTTCACTGTGTGTTTGATCATTTTCAATCAAGAGCACAAAAAAGAGATCCTCAAATTTGGAATATCGCGGCGGATTATGCCGTGAACCAAATTTTAGTTGAAAGTCATATTGGTGAGATGCCCAAAGACACCAAAGGTAAAGACAAAGGATTCCAAGACGACAAGTACAAGGATTGGCCAGCAGAAAAAATCTACGACGAAATATACAAAAAAGCCAAAAAGAACGGCAAAAAAATGTTGGAAGAATTAGGACAGTTGTTGGATGAACACATAGACTGGAACAAGGATTCTACCGACGGACCTGGAAAAGAAAACAAAGACAGCAAAGGCAAAGGCAAAGCACCAAAATATACCAAGGAAGAATTGAAAAAAATCAAAGACGAAATCAAAGAAGCAATGGTGTCGGCCGCACAGTCAACAGGTACAGGTAATCTACCAGGTGCTTTGCAAAGGTTAATAAAAAATCTTACAGAACCCAAGATGGACTGGAGAGAGATTATACAACAACAGATCGTTAGCACTATGAAATCCGATTACACATTCATGAAGCCCAGTAGAAGAAGTTGGCATATGGATGCCGTATTGCCGGGTATGTTAAACACCGATAAGATAGATATATGTTTGGCCATTGATGCTTCTGGTTCAATATCAGAAGAACAATGTAAAGAATTTTTATCTGAAGTAAAAGGTATAATGGATCAATACAAAGATTTTACAATACATCTTTGGACATTTGACACAGAAGTTTTCAATCCAAAAGTGTTCACTCCGGATAATGCAGACGAGATTGAAGATTATGTGTTAGGCTCTGGAGGTGGTACGGAGTTTGAATGTAATTGGAGATATATGAAGGATGAAGGTATAGAACCAAAAAAATTTATCATGTTCACGGACGGTTGGCCATTTGATAGTTGGGGCGACGAAGACTACTGTGATACAGTATTTTTGATCAACAATCCATATGAGAAAAATATCGAGGCTCCTTTCGGACTAACGGTACAATACAATAATTAATGGAAAAATGAGGATTAATCCAAAAAATTTTCATCAAAGAAAACTAGATAAAATACCACCGTATTTTGTCACATTAAAAATGGATTGGAAAAACGAAGGACAATTGGAGTTTTTATCTAGATGGATTTACCAAAATTGTTTTGGTCGATTTGCTTTCAGTGACATATCCGATTATGAAAATTCAAAAGATGAAGTGAAACATCGTACATTGGTTGGTTTTGAAGAACCAAGCGATCTTACCTTATTTGCCTTAAGTGGTAAAAGCTCGTAAAAAATTTTTCTAACACCGTTGACAGTCATAATTACATAATAGTATAATATACGTATATTATAATATTAATTGCAATTATTAGGAGAATCAAATGGCAAGCAAGAAAAAAGAGAAAAAAGAATCAGTAAAAAAAACAGCGACGGCTGAAACAACTACTGCTTCTGCAACTCCACAAACAGGACAACAACCTGGTAGTGATTTATCAATATCAGATCTCAAAAACATATCAACTATAATTGATGTGGCTTCTACAAGAGGCGCATTTAGAGCCAATGAGATGGCTACTGTGGGAGTTATGTTTAACAAGTTATCGGCCTTTTTGGCTAAAGTCGCACCCGAACAAAAACCTGATGTAAATCAACAGGTAGAACAAAATGCGACTGAATCCACAGGTGCAAAAAAATAGGAGAAACAAATGGTACAACCAATGATGCCTTTAGATGTTAACGACACTGCAAAAACAGTAGAGGCCAATAGACGTAAGATCAAACATATTGGAAAATTAAAAGACGGTGGTGCACCAGTAGCCATTGTGTTTAGAACTGTTCCTGGTGAACCTAAAAATTGTCTAGTCGTTGGAACAAAATTTCTAGACACAAACTATCAGGATACATTCATGAAGGCCTTGGAAAGTTTTGAAGGACAAAATGCTTTCGAATTAGGACATCATTTAATGAAATCTAGATTTTCAGACGGTGTTGAAATTTTACCATTTTTACATAGAAATAATTTTCTTAAAAAATTTTCAACTGATCAAATAATAGTTACATTTGGTTCGGGAAATTCAGACGAAATTATTCTCTCTGATTTAAATGAACAAATTGCTAAACAAAAAGGTATCTCTGTAGACGAACTTTCATTATTAGATCAACCTAAAACTTCCGAAAAATCTACAGATGAAACAAAAAAGAAAACAACAAAATCCAAGAAATAATCGTACTTGGGTTCAACTCACACAAGAATTTGTTAAGGAATGGCCCGAGGTATTAGACGGGCTATCCTTTACAAACTTGCCAATTCGTTACGTGAAATGGTGTGATATCATTTTAAGAAATAGAGTAACTATACACGTTGATGTACAGAAAGATTTAAAAATTAAATCACAGACCCATGTTGCGAATGCTCTAAGAAAATATATAAACGACAATTATAACAACATACAAACTGTCGATTTAAAATTTGATGTTCCGAGATTAAAACAAGATATGGAATCTAAAACATCAAAATTAATGAAAAAAACATTTAAAGAAAATTAATTAGTTGTATCTTTTTTTATAAAAGACATCAACATAGTCCCATTCATAACTCTTAAAAATAACATCAAAATTATAATCATGAGATTGTACAAATTGTAAGGCATCTTCTCTTGCGGCATTCACATATGAAGCACCCGGAACAATATCCAAGTCTGACCATTTTTTCAGTATAAAGTTATTCTCAACTGTTGGTTTTAGTTTTTTATTATAAAGCAACTTGACTATTTCGCGAAAAGCAGTTCTATAACATACTTGTGGATCGGTATAAAAAGTTGTCTCTGCACTCAATAAAGAAATATGGTCGTGCTTCTGTGATAGTGTAAAGTCCAGACCTTTGCCGTCATTTTCTAATGTAAGTTTTTTATTATAAAGTATGATTGCTTGATGTCCGTAAGTGTAATTGATCACAGGATTAAAACAATCAAAAATATAATGTCTTGGAGATTTCAATGTGTCTGGCACAAAATCAAAAGCAAAATCCTTGTTTACTTTTAGTTTGGCAAAAACGGCATAGAAATATTCTGTTTCACTTGCTCGTGCGGCAGTTTGGTAGGCTTCCTTACGACCTTTGACTCCTTCGATTATGTGAAGTTTGTTTGGTTTTTTCTTTAGATGTTGTTTTAAAAACATCAAATTTTCTTGTGCCTGCGGTTCTCCGTTGTGTATATAACAAATATCAAAATTTAATTTTTCACTGGGATTATCCATCAACAATGTGGGAGAATATTCGTACAACTCTTCTTTCATATCAAATCTCGGTACCAATAAATTTAAACGATTCTTGTCCAACACATATAACTTTTGATCTTCCCAAAAACTTGGTATTATGCTATGCTGTTTTTTGAAATAATAATTTGCATATCTTGTTTTTTGATTTTTTATTTGTTCTGTCAAATTATCAAATGTAAATTTAAATGACGGCCATTCGTTGTATTCAAAATTGGTATCATGATAGTTTATATCCTTATAATCTCTCAAAAACTTTATATGATTCATTTGAGATTTAAATTCGTTAGTGGGCAACAACATTATATCTCCCTCTCTCTGTGATTGAGTATTCCATACATGAATTTGTTTTTGTTGGTGTTGATCGGGAATAAAATTAAAATCAAAATGTTGTAAATTTACAAGATCACTTGTTAACCAAAAAAAATCAGTTTTTACACCATCAACAAAACTTTTAAGGATGTCAAAGTAACTTCCTACAAACGGAGTCGAAAGAGCATAAGGAAATTTATTGAATAAAAACTCCTTGTTTTTTTGATCTTTTTGAAAATCGACAATTACACAATCAAATGCCATTGAATTCTTTTATCCTTTTACAAATATAATCAATTTCACTATCGGTTAGGTATGGATAGATCGGTAAACTTAATGCACGTTTACAAATTTTTTCAGCATTTGGATAAGACGTAAGCCAACCGTGGTTCAAGGTTTTTGAATAGTGTATTTTTGTTTCTATCCCGTGCTCCTTGAGATACTTTTGTAAATCATCTCTTTTTTCATGTAGCAACACCAGTTTATGATAACTGCTTATAGTGTTATTTTTAGATTTTATAAATGATTCAGTAGGTAGATTTTTAAAATACCTTTTGGCCACTTTTTCTCTCATACTTTGCAATGAATCAAACTTATCTAATAAAAAATTTAATTGTGCTGAATGATCTTCTGGAATCACACTGTTGTAACCATAATCCATGTTGTTGTGTAAGCCGTGTCTTCTTAAACTGATCAAGTTTTCGTATACCTGTAAAGAATCGGTTAATATCATGCCGCCTGATCCAAAGCAAGGCATATTCTTCATAGGATCAAAACTAAAGATCGATATGTCACCCAGTGTTCCAGATGGAATTTTTTTAAACCAGTTTCCTAAATATGCCCCTTGTGACTGTGCGGCATCCTCTATGAGAAATATTTTATTATCTTCGCAATATTCTTTTAATCGATTGTAGTCCGCTACATTGCCATATAAATTTACGTAAAGTATGGCATTTGGTTTAGTCTGTAAATTTATACTACCAATATTTCCAATGTCGTCCACATCAACAAAACGTATTTTTGCACCTAACCTTTTGATTGCTCCCGCGGTGGCCACGTAACTTAATGCCGGACACACTATGGTCGACGATCTGTTTAGTCCCAGTGCCTTCATTGAAAAGTACAGTCCGTCTGTGGCTGATCCCACTCCGACCGCATATTTTCTTTTATATTTTTTGCAAATGTTATTTTCTAATTTTTTTAGTTCTGCACCTAACAACACATTTCCAGAGCTCCATACTTTTTTCGCTCTACGAGTCAGTCTCCACGAGTATGCATCATACAATCTGTCGACACCGTTAAATTTTATTTTGTAACCACTCATAATAGTATTCTAGTCCTTGATCAAAAGTTGTTTCTGGTTGATAATTCAATAATTTTTTGGCTCTGGATATATCCAATGTTCCTCTACGAGGATAAAGTTTATGAGCACCTGTATCAACTATATCACTCTTACTGCCTGTGAGTTCTATGATCTTTTCTGCCGCCACACGTAATGATGTGGCATTGCCCGCAGTAATATTGAAACTTTGATTGGCTTCGTCTGATAATGTTGCTTTTATGATACCTTCTGCTGTGTCATTGATATAAGTAAAATCTACTTTGTTGTCACCATCGTGTACTTCTATTGTTTCGTTATTCATTGCTTTCTGGAAAAATTTACTTAATACCCTATCTTCCATGTCTCCTGGACCATAGACTCCGCTCGGTCTTACTATTGCATAATTTATTTTATGTTGAGCGTGATAATGTTTGACGAATCGTTCCGCAGTTAATTTAGATTCTCCATATAAATTGTTCGGTTTGGTATCTGCGTCTTCTTTGGTTCCATCGGAGAAGTGTCCGTATATCATTGACGAACTAACAAACACAAACTTTTTCACAGGCATATATTGGCAATGAGAAAGAAGATTTACTGTTCCTCCTATAATATTTTGTACTCCCACCCACGGATTATTGTTTACTATTTTTGCTCTAGGATATGATGCTAGGTGTATCACATAATCTGGTCTATTTTTAAAAGCAGACAATACATCATCTTGTTTTGTTACATCTCCGTTTTTACAATAAACGTTTTTCCAGTTTCTCTGTCTCCAAGAATATAATTTTTCGAGATCTTTTTCCGAAATCACTCCATATGTTTCTTTATTATCCATTACTATAACACTATGATTCATTTCAATTAATCTTTCAACAATCCTAGATCCTATAAAACCATAACCTCCTGTGACTAAAATTCTCATAAAACTTTTACTCCATATTTGTTGGTAAATGCTTTACCATCATCTTTGTCATTTACTATAGGTTGTCCTTTTATATTCAAACTGGTGTTAAGCAGTATAGGGCAACCTGTTTTCTTTTTCCATTGCGTAAGCAATTCATAAAAACCTGGATTGTCTGCTTTAGACACTGTTTGAACCCTACTCGTGTTATCGTAGTGTATTATGGCAGGAAAGTCTTTACCATGCGTACAAACCGCTGTGTGTTGCATATAAGGGGTGTTTTTAACACCTTTAGGTAGGGTAAAATACTCGTTCACATCCTCTTCTAATATGGCTGGTGCGAATGGTCTAAACTTCTGTCTTTTTTTAATACCATTTACCAAATCCTTGATTTTTGATCCTCTAGGATCAGCAAGTAATGATCTATTACCAAGTGCTCTTGGTCCAAACTCCGCCCGACCATTGGCCACTCCCACCATTTTATTTTCCAACAATTCCTTTATGAGAGCATCCACAGGATATTCACCCTCTATGTTCGTGCCCAAAAATGGATGTTTCCAATTTAGGTGTCTGTGCATCGAAGCGGCTATACAACCCAACGAACTACCCGCATCTCCGGGATTGGGCATGATCCATGATTTATCGTATATTTTCTTGTTCATTAAAATTGCATTGGCCACACAATTCAATGCCACGCCTCCACCATAACATAAATTACGACTTTCACCATATTTGCTCACAGCACGTTGTCCGTCTGGTATGTAAGTCGTACTCCATTGCCATATATGAGTGAGTGCTTCTTGTATGACTTTTTGAATGGATGCGGCAAGATCCATGGGATCCGCTTCCGGTAACCAATTTCCTATTCCTCTGTGTAAATTTCTTTTTAATTCCAGAGTTCGATAATCCAACAATTCATTGTAGATATTATCTCGGTACTTTGGTGTTCCGTATGCTGACATTCCCATCAATATGTATTCTTCCTCTGCGGGTTTCAATCCAACTCTTTGTGTAAAAGCAGAATATAAGATTCCCAATGAATGAGGATATTCCATGCTTTCCAGTTTTTCTATTTCGTTGCCTTTGGCTTTCCATATAGTCATAGTTTCCCATTCTCCTATGGCATCCACACACAACACCATGGAATCTGTAAAGGGCGATGTGAAAAAACTTCCGGCCGCATGCGAATGATGATGATCTACATACTGGTCAATTTTGATTCCAAACTGTTTTAAATGTTCCGATGGCAGATTCTGTGTTGTAAAAACTTCCGACCATTGTCCCGCTCTAATCTGTCGTCTCTTTTTTAACCATGGTTTTTCATAATACACCACTTTGTCAAAAGGACCATAACTCATTGCCTCGTTCACTATCCCCCAGTTCAGGTGATGATCATTTTTTATCTTGCTGTATCTCTCGCTATGTGCGGCCCATAGAATATCTCGGCCGTCAACCACAGCCATGGCGGCATCATGATTCATACAATTTATTCCTAATATTCTCATAAAGATTCTATATATTTTTTTAATTCTTTATCCTGTACATCGGTAGGTATTTCATTTTTGTAAAATATCCTATAACTATCACTGCCATATTTTCCTATTCCGTGTAGATCCGACGCATCTTCACCATTCCAGTTTAAAAATTGCTCGCTCATTTTTCTCAATCTTTCCGATCTCACACGCCACATTCCCAAAGGTTTTAATAATTTTTGCTGTGCTGATAATCTACCTTTGAGATAACTTTTGGCATTCGGATATCGTTTGAATAATTCACTTAAAACACGTTTGGCTTGTTTTCTGTAAGTTTGATTGAGGCAGATAACACCCACCATGTGTTGCCATTTGTTTTTGACCTGCTGTTGTACCATTAGATCTTCTCTCATATCAGTTCTCCACGATCACGCATCTGTTGTCTTATATTTGTTGCGGATATCTTTTGAGTTTCTTCATCTAACACTATTTCTTCTATTTTGTAACCCACACCCCTGCCATAACATATGTTTGTTATGTTGGGTACTAGTATCACTTTGAACTGCCCTTCAAACTTGGGATTGAGCCTTTCCTCAATATTTTTCTTAACAGTTTCAAAATCAAATGGATTGTCATCAACACCTTGCACATCTCTGACCATTATCAATACCTGCCCTGTTTTTTTGTGTATCTCCTGGAACAATTTATAGTGCCCGTCATGGAACGGTTGCCATCTTCCTAGCATTTGTGCTGTTGGTTTTTTATTGTCCCACATTTTTCTTCTCCCATATTATATCTCGTATTTCCTGTGTTATCAAAAATGCCCAAGTCTCAGCATCTTTTGATGTACATCTAAAATCAAACGTTGTCGGTGGCTGAAAAAGTTTGTTGGTGTCCTCAAATCTACCCTCTTTGATTGTGTCCATCCATATCAGATAATCTGCTTTGAATTGTGCTCTTGTTTCTTCAGTGGGGCAAACAAAATCAGCGATCACAACTCTGCCTTTGTCTAACGCCTCTTCGGCGTACGTCCACATCCTCAGTGCTTGTCTCTTTCTGCCTTCGTCTGAGAAATCCCAATCATTGCATTCTTCTCTTATCTTGTCAGCATTTAGCCATACAGCATTCAACCTTGGTGCTATCATTTTTGCCAATGTAGTTTTGCCCGATCCGGGTAGTCCCATTATCAATATTTTCATTTTAGTTTAAAAAACCCTTTCGCTCTTTCTAAATACTTGTTCCATTGTTCCAGTGTAATGTCATATTCAAAATTTTGTGTTGTGTCGTTGCGTTGTAATAGTTTTGCTCCGTTCTTTATATGAAACCTTTCGGCCATTTCTGTCAAAGGACTTAAAGTGACTAATCTTTCTATGTGTTGTTCTCTTTTAAATTTTTTAAAAATTTCGTTTAATATGTGTTTTCCGCCACCTTTCATTTTGGCCCAAACTGTATAAGCAACTGCTATTTTTCCCACTATGCCTGCCCGCAACACCGACGGACCGGCCGCATCACGACTCAACATATCTAGTTCTTCGACTGTTGTGGGGATTTCATTTGTGAATGCTATGCATATGATTGCCATGATATCACCATTTTTGTTTTTGAGTCCATAAATTTTTCTTCCGTAGATAGTACGAAATGTGAGAGACAATTCCGGTCTCACCGGATCCTCTGTTATATCTATATCATTCATTTCGATCAAATTAAATTTAGAATTCTTTCGAAAAATATTGTTTATTTTTTCTTTTAATTTTTCCATTTTGTAAAAACTACTTCTTTTTTTCTTGATCTTCCAAATTCTTTATATCCCACACTGTCTAAAAACTCTATTATTTGTTTTCCTTTTCTTCTTTGTGCTTCATTTTTATGTTCTATTTCCACGTTCAATACACAGTCATTATTTCGTAGTGTTTCTTCGCCGCCTAATAAGATGTCGTATTCACTGCCTTGTGTATCAATCTTTATTAGATCAACATCGGTAAATTTAAAATCATCTAATTTTTTTACTTGTAATTCAGATTTATCAACATTATCTTCAAATATTTGATCTCTAAAAAAACTATGTCCTCCTGATGTTGTAGGACTGATATAAAATTCTTTGACTTCTTCTTTACTACCTAAACCAACTTCATGTAAAGTGAAGTTTTTATAGGTTTTTAAATTTTCTTTAAGACATTTAATATTTGACGGATCCGGTTCAAAAATTATCACTTCATTGAACTTATTACAAAAATCTTTGCTCCAAAATCCAATATTGCCACCTATATCAATTGCTTTTCGAAATTGTTTTACTCTGGCCAATGCATATTCTCGTTGAAGGCGTTGATACGTTGTTTCATTGTTGATACGCATCCATTCTTCATAATGAACATCATAGTCTGGCAAAAACCAATTGTGTACTGTTTTCATTTTACTTGTAAATAAAAGGGTCTTTTTTCTTTAATTCTTTTAGTCTTTTTCTATAAGCAATTTGTTGCTTTACTTTATCAATCAAAGACCTAATCCATTTGATCATTTTTTTCTCCTATTATTTTTTTAAATTCGGGTAACATTAACATTATAGCATCTTTATGTGCTTGGTCAAGCGGATGAGTTGATGCTCTCGGATAGTCATTTAAAAGTGCCCATTGGTTAAATCCCATATGCCTGTCTCCAAAAGTGAACCATTTGGTAAAATCTATTTCTTTTAAAAGATTTTTTAATAATTTGTCGTTTTGGTATAATAATTCAAATTCTTCCCAGAATAATGTGTTATCGGCGAGTGTAAACATAAATGGTATTTTCTTTTTTTCTAATATATTTTGTAACCAAACGATGCTTTTCCAACTTAGATATGTTTCATGATAACGATTTGCCGCATTCTTATAAAGTGAATCGGCAAATGCTGTGACTTTCGCATCAGAAAACTCTTTTCTTCTTTTTTTAAAATCTCGTATTACTGAATCATTACCTATCAAAGTTTTTAATACTTCTGCTTCGTTTTCTGTACAGTCCCAGGGGGTTATAGTGGCCCAACGAGTATCTTCTAATATGTTATGTCTAGGCATCGCCCAATCATAACGTGAAGGAAAAGTCCACATGACAGTCACAGCAACCTTTCTGTTATCGTTGTCCGAAACTGCGTTGAACACCCTTCTGGCTATACCGGAGTTCCCTAACCCTCCTTTTGCCGAATTGACAAAATCCATGCCTGTTTGTTGTGACAACAATGCCGCCCATGACATTTTTGAAGGATTGATACCATCGTCGTCAGATAATTCGTTACCAAATGTAAAACTACAACCACCTGCTACCAATACGTCACTCATAAATCTTTAATAGATTATTTAAATCCTTAAAAGTTTCTCCAAAATTTTCTTTCCTGACGGAATCGATTGATTTTATTTTTTCAGTTAATGCTTTTTTCCAATCCTTAATCTTGTAGTCAGGTTCTCCGTTAATATAGTCAATAGCCGTCTGTATTTCTTGTTGGTATATTTCAGTTTTTCTAAGTTTGTCAATTATCTGTTGCTTGAGCTCTCTAGGAATCTGTTGTATATCAAACTCCACAGGATGATGCAATATGTTTATGTACCAAAAATCTGGATTCCATTCTTTTACTTTATGTGCTAACTCGTCAATGTTCCATATGTTAAAAAAATTTAGAGTTGTGCATATCTGCGTAGAAAGATTTTTTAATCCTGAATTTAAAAATCGATTTATGTTTGAATCAACTTCTGTCCATACAGCAGGATGTCTTTGATACTCAAAACGTTTTTCAATATCGTCAATGCTGAATGCTATTTCTACCCTTTTAAAATGTGGCCAAATGTCTTTTACTGCTTCTTCCGGATACTGTGTACCATTGGTGTTGTAATGAACTTCTATTTTATCTGCCACTCCTGCTTCCACACACTTACGTAAAATTGAAAATTGCTCTTTTATCATTAATGGCTCTCCGCCCGTGATCTCAAAAAATCTTATCGAGTCTATGTGCTTCTCTAGATCTTCATAAAATTTGTTAGGCTGTCTTGGCCATAATCCATCTCGATTGAATTTTTTCCAATAGTCTTTTCTGTTTGGGTCTATCTTGATCATGTCGTTCGTCCATTGAGAACTTGAGTGAGGCGAACATATTCTACATTTTAGATTACAAATATTCCCTAACTTTAAATCAATAAATCTAGGCGAAACTATATTTTTTTGTATATGAGTTTGACCTATTACTCCTGCCTTTAACCACATATGTTGTCTCTTTGAAGTTTTACCTACTGCTTCTTCTTTCCAACAACTGCTACAACTACTGGGTTTTTCTCCATTTAAAAATTGTTTTCTCAAATCATCCATGGCATCGGAATTCATTACTTCCGATATCGAATGTTCCGTTGTATTGTATTTTTTCCCGGAAGTGTCTTTTAATTCTTCCCTATACAAACAGCAAGGCTTGTACCTGCCATCGGGCCTAGTTTCTAAACTAGTCCATGGAAGATGACACATATTACTTTTTAAATATTTTTCCACCAGTCTAATATCCTTTTATCTTTTTCAAGTATTTTTGTTATGTCTTGATTCCTTAATTTATCGATTGATTCTTGTCTGCTCTTACCACTCTTTTTTCCCCTGAAAGCATCAAATCCCAAAAACATATCATCGATATTTTCTCTCATCTTTAAATTTTTGAGAGTGTCTATCAATGCCTGTTGTTTTCTGTTTGCCTTTGGTTCCATGTATTCTAATGCTTCATCTATAATTTCGCACATGAGTTCTCTAGGCAATGCCAACGGACTCAACACAGCCGATGCACTAAAAGTGAACATCACTTTGGTCAATATTTCTACATCTAATTCCTGGCTCAGATCAAACATATTTTTTAATTCTAATAATCCTGGCATTGTGATTGTGAAATCTAATCTCATTTCCCTTGATGTTTTTGCTACCGCCAATCCTTTTTTAAAATTACCTAACCATTCTTTGTAATTCAATCCATCACGTATGTATTCTCCCACATCTCCTGTTCCGTCGATCGAAGCACATATTTGCCAATCCTGAAACTGTGGCAACAACTTAAAAAGATCAATATTCTTAAATGTTGTTCTACTTAAATTGGTATTATATCTAACATAAACATCCTTTGAAAATCCCAAATCAATTATCCTTTGCATACTGTTCCAGTGTATTTCCCACATCAACGGTTCTCCGCCACACCAATATATTTCTTTTATTTTTTTTGTTTCTATCGCATCAGTAAACTCTTGTACTATTTGTGTGTCTTGAAAATTTTTAATTTGTTCACGCAACGGAGAAGCCATCCATGGTTGAGAATCTTCGTTCCATGTTTTGTTTTTCCTCGACTCGGCTTCCCAACTGGAACTCAACATATCTCCGCACATTCTACATTTGAAATTACATAGATTATTAAATCTATAATCAAAACTTATCGTAGGCATTGTGGTTGCTCCGTTTTCGTCTGTGCTTTCAAATGCTTCGTCTATTTTATTAGCAAAGAGTTTGTTCCAATAAGATCTATAGACATTTGTATTCAACAGTTTATGATCACATACCTGGCATTCGGATAATTCTTCTCCGGCTAGCATTCTTCGTCTCACAGAACGCATATGTTCTGAATTCCAATGTTCTTCTAACGTTAGAGGTTTATACTCATTGGCATCATTTCCTGTATCTATGTACTGCTTAAAACTTTGTGCTGGTTCTCTTGAAGCACAACACATACGCCTTTCTGTTTGTGGAGAAAGGTATGTGTGCGTCCAAGGCGCCATACAAAATGTTTTATTGCCTTCGTTAGGCTTAATTTTTTTCATATTTGTCAAATAACTCTTTCCATTCTGGAAATATTTCAAGAGTATTTTCATTTCTTATCTTATCATATCTCCGTGTATTAACAAAAAATAGATCTAGATGTTTTTGGTTATCTGTTGAGAACATCCAATCCAATGCAGATTCAAAACCTTTTGTTGCCCTAGTAAGGGAATCCTGGTCCTTCAACCATTTGATGTGTTCATTGTATTTCTCTTTCACTTGTTCTTTATATTCCGGCGGCAATATGTCCATCCGTTGCCATATAGGATGTTGTAATAAATTAAAATTAAAATCTTGTGGTTTAATCAGACCTTGTTCTACCCAACTTTTATGGAAATCAGTGACATGAAGACTGTTTATAAGTCCCACCGTTGAACTGATATAAAAGTCCACTTGCGGACATATTTCCATCATACGCTTTCTATTGGCTATTGTTTGTTCCCACACTGTGCCTTTACGCATTAATTCTGCTCTAGGACCCTCGGCATCGAGACTGGCTCCAACTGACACTGAATCAAATTTATTCCATAATTCAAAAACATCTATGTCCTTAAATGTCGTTCTACTAAAGTTGGTATTGTATATAAGCCTAACATGATACATTTTACGTTTGTCTAGTTCTTTTAAAATACGATAATGTTCTTCCATTATTATTGGCTCTCCACCAGCAAAATAAAACTGTTCTGTGTGCTCAAACTGTTCTAGCATCTGTTCCCATAGATCATTTGTGCTTCTACCAACTTTCATTACCTTGGCGTGTGGAGGAGGACTACCTGTAAGTTTTTTGTGATCTTCATACCAGTTACTACTGAACCATGTTCCGCAACTCCTACAAGCCATGTTACATAAATTTGAAAAACGTATATCCCAATATTTCATAACAAAATCTGCTTTGCCGTCTGGAAGCGTGTTGTGTACTAACGGAATGTTATGACCAAAATGTTTGTTAGAACTTAGACGTAGGCTAAAAAATCCAGATTTCTCTTGATCGTAACATTTCATACATTCTCGAGATTTCTGATTGTTCAGCATACGTATTCTCATGTCTTTCATTTTGTCACCGTTGAAAACTTCTTCCATGCTGTTTTCATTTAGATTTCCCACCGGATAAGGATCAAACGCAAAACAACAAGGATACGCTCTGCCATCAGGATATGCATGAAGATGCATCCAAGGTAGTATACAGAAAGTGTCACTTTCGATCAGTAACTCTTTCTCCCTATCGGTCATGTCTTTTATTTTTAATTTTTCAGGCTCTTTGGCCCCGTACTCATATGCCATTGTACCATTCTCCTATAATTGGGAAAGTTTTTTTGAAATCCTTGCCCCTACGTTTGTCATATTGACTATAAAATGCCTTAAAATCTTTTTGTAATTTATCCTGTGTGGCCGCACCTGCGTGTGGTGTTTTGACCACATCAAGGTAATCTATTAATCGTGTTGTGTGATTTATTTCCATTTGTTCCAACCATTTTTCGTTGTTCGTTAAAAATTTTTCAATGTCACCTTTAAATCTGTTTCTTAATTCGTCGGGCAATACTAACGGTGATTGGAAACTAGGAAATCTTAATATGTTGAGTGTGTAATTAATCTTTGGTCCATAGACCTTGCTAGAATGTTTGAACCAAACAATCTTTTCAAGAAATTCCGGTAACGACTCTAAACATAATGCATTGATTGTACACATATTGTGGATCTCTACCGGCACTTTATCTACCATCATGTGTAACACTCTGCTGAACCAATCTCCATAATCCAATCCATCTCTGATATATTCTGCTTGTTTAAAAGTTGCTTCATTACTGGTGTATAAATGAAAGTTTTTAAATCCTTTTAGTTTAGTTTTAAAATCATCGATTATGCTTTGTTTTGCTCCTAGATTAGAATTGATAGCAATACGCATATCTGGATTCATTTTATCACCTTGGGTTTCTATCCAATCTAGCAATCTCCATAGGTGAGGAGACATCATTGGTTCTCCACCTGTTATTCTTAGTTCATCTAAAGTTTTATGTAGGTCCGAATCCCACCATTTAAAAAATGCTTCCACATACGGATTGGTCTCATTCAATTTATACGGTTGTGATTCTTCATGAGAATGTGTGAAATGATTACGTCCGTCTGATTTTAAATCTGTATAGGGTCCTTTTTGTTTGATGTCGTTTGCCCATGTCGACGAAAATGCAGGATTACAGTAAGAACAAGCAAAATTACAAGTTCTATCAAATGCAATTTCTAAAGTTTTGAGATTGATATCTTCGGTTATAGGAGTCTGGCTTGCTGTTATCATGTCTGCATTAGAATATATTTTGCTTTTATATACTCTATCGCTTACAGCATCTCTTTTCATGTCCTCTATCTTCCAACAATATTCACAACCTGCGGGTCTTTCTCCCGCGATCATTTTGGCACGATCGTTTTTCTTTTCCGGAGTATTGTGTAACAATTTTGGATTCTGCGTTACTTTAGCAAGATCAACTTTGTGTGCTGGCGGATGGTGGCAACTTGTGGTCATGCCAGATCCCAGCCATATGGTAGCATTGTACCATTTTGCTCCACAAAACGATGGAGATATCGAATCTAAAAACTGTTTTTTGTAATCTATATCTTTCATTATATGTACTTAAACACTTTCTCTGCCCACTGTTTATTTTGTTCAATCGTCATATGATTTATTTTTCCTTTGCCCCAATGATCTCGGCCACCACTGAAACTGAACATACTTTCATCGATGAATATTCCTGTTGTTAATTTTATATTGGCATTTTTGTCTGCCGTTTCAAATGGTTTAAAACTCCACATCTGTATTATTTTTTTGTTTTGTAATTTAGATAAAACGTGTTGATCATAATATTTCAAAGCATACTCGTATGCTAATTCGTCTTTGTCATAATTGTGTAAATGTTTCCAATAATTTTCCAGTGTTTTATAAATGTCTGGGTCTACTCCTTCCAGTGGTTCTGTGTTGGCACTCAATATCAAATTCGGATGGTATAGTCTATATGGTTCTGTCCAACAAAATATCGAATAATCCGGAACACGATCTTGTTCTATCAATTTGTTAAACCTAAAAAATACACTCCATATGCTTCTTCCAGGTTCGCCAAACCATCGTATACGATCACAACCTAATTTCTCTTGAAGTATATTACACCAACTCTCGGATTGATTGCTGGCACAGAAACTATCTCCAAAAAAACCTATTGTGCTCATGAGTTTCTACACTCCTCCCAAAACTCTCGCATTTCAGGAAATATTTTTTCAAAATTTGTTCTTCGTCTACGATCGTGTTCTGTAAAAAATGTGTAAAAATTCTTTTTTTGTTTTTTATCATCGGTATAATTTTTTTGCCAATAAGAAAGATTACGTTGCATTTTTTGTATTTCAAAATCTTTAAACAACGAAAAATCTTTTTGATTCTCTCCCGAATTCGATTTCATCCATTCGATATTGTCTTTGTGTATCTCTTGATACGATTCGGGTAATAGTGTTACTTGTTGCCATTCTGGTTGACGTAGTATGGGTATATCGAACCATACTCGTTGATACGTGGTTGAATGTTTTTCTCGAAGATGCTTGATATCTTCAAGTAACTTTCTTAGACCCGTGACACTAAGATTGTTATAGGTTATTATGAAGGTAACTGAATTACGTACAGGAATCATTGTCAAAAAATGATCTACGTTGTCTAACATTTTGTTGTAATCAAGACCATTACGAATATATTCTGCTTGTTTACCCCAGGTATCTACAGAGACGAACTGCATGAAATGTTCTACTTTTTCTTCATGGCAAATACGACTAACTGCATTAAAATATCTTGTTTTTAACTTGGGATCAGGTGGACACATATTCGAAGTTACATTTAGGTGTAGATCTTTTTTTGGATTATCTATGATGTAATCAAATACCTTGTAAGTGTTCACATCCATCATGGGCTCTCCTCCAGTCATTCTAAAATGTTTCAATCCCTTATACAATTCAGGCCACCATTTCCAGAATGCTTCCACATACGGATTAGATTCTCTATTTGGTATGGGTTGTCTTCTTCCTGAGAAATGTGTCGGGTCATTGTGTACAGGTGATGTAGGATATCCACCGTACATATTGATTTCTTTACCCCACGTTGTTGAAAATTGAGGAGAACAATAGGAACAAGCAAAATTACAGGCATTGTTAAAATTGACTTCTACATAACGAGGAGTATGTGTTGTATTAAAAGGATCTTGCTTAATTTTATCAAAATCCTCCATGGCCCATGGCTCACCAGAACGATAGTGTCGGTCACTCATTTCGCCAGTGTCTTCCATTTTCCAACAGTAAGAGCAACCTGCAGGTCGTTCACCTGCGATCATTTGTTTTCGTTGTCGAATTTTTTCTTCGGTGTTGTGCAATGCCGCTGGATTTGATGCCAGCGAATCTTTATCAATCTCATGCAGTGGAGGATGATAACATGAATTGGTTAATCCAGTGGGTAGATGTAAAGACACCTGATTCCATTTTGCTAGACACATCGTAGGCGAAATTGAAAGTAATTTTTCCTTGGCTTTCTCGGCATCTGATTTGTAAACACTACTCACGATCCTGCACTCCTTTATTAACATAAGGTTTTTGACAAAATTTAAAAAAACGACTGCCTTCGGCATTAAAAGTGCTGATTGGAATATCTAATTTTTGTTTCAGACTATTTCCGTACATTTCTATATCTTCATCCAAATCATTGATTGCATGAAAAAAACTTTTACAACTGTCTAAGTTTCTAACATTTTCTAAATTAAAATTACTTTTTATGGTTGCTTGATAACAACCAACTCTTGCACCTAACATGGCGTATTTTCCATATTCAACATCTGCCCCGATGCTTTGCCATATGGACAATATTCGTAAATTGTGTTGATGTATCTTATTTGAAAAATCCAAAGGTGAAATTCTATTACCTTGATCTAAACTCATCTTTACACCTTCTCGAAATCCGGCAACAAATGCCTGCTCCGGTGAAAAGTTGATTACTGTATTACTATAAACATTATGTAAATTTTCATGAGGTACTGTCCAACAAAAATCTATTTTGGCTTTTTCGTCCTCTGCATTTTCGTGGGTTTTCATTTTCAAACAGGTTTCTTTATCCCATCCAACGACTCCTCCGTTGCCATATATCAATCCGTTTATTGAATTTTTTGCTTTCCATCTGTGTACTGCTTTTTTATTAGTTTTCGTCCAATCTAATTTTTGTAATAAAAATGAAGGATCAATAACATTGTCTCCGTCTATGGATATAAAAAAATCTGTTTCTGCGATCTCTGCCGCGGCTTTGTGTGCATTATCAAAACCTTTGACTCCATCCACACGTTTTGCCCAAGGCACGATGTTTAATAGATTAGCATAATTTTCTTCCTTGTTGGGTTCATAAAAAGATATGAACACAAAATCTAAATCACTTATTCTAACGGTGTCTGCCATGTGTATCCCCCTTCCTTGAATCCTACGGGCCAATATGGATCTCCATCTAAGAACACATATCCTTCTTTTGATTTTTTAAGTTCATTAAATATTCTGCCGGTCTTTTTGATAGGTTTTTTTACAATCTTGCCATCACTGTCCAACATCCATTGTTCTATTCCTGATTTTTGTATTTCTAACATTGTTTCGTGAGACACTTCCATAATTTTTCCATCTATGGTCACCAGATCTGGTTTTCTTTTCCTAGGCTTGAAATTACCTAATGCGTTAAAAAATTCGGTCATTCAATAACTCCGTTGTGTCTTTTTGATAATAATGCCATACCCTGTTTAATCTCTTACCTCCCAGATACATCCTATCAGCGAGTCGTGTTGGATAAAGATAATTGTGTTGATCCATGACACTTTCTGTGTTGTTTATTCCAGGTTTATTATGTATAAATTTAAACCATGGATAGTCTACTAATAATTGATTCGTGGGATCTAAAATTCTCAATGAAAGAGCATAAACTACATCTGTTGTCGGTACGTCGTCATGACAATTAATCAACATTTCATCTCTTACTGTGCTCCAATTTAGTGTAATTGTTTTGCAAATATCAAAAAATTTTTTAGATAAAACACTTTTTCTAAAATAAAACATTCCGTTATAAACATCTGCCAATAAATTTTTATTAAATATTTTTCTATAAGGACTATTATTAATAATTTCATCTTTATAATTTCTACAATTGATCGAGAACACCATGTCGTGCTGTCCTAAATGATTCCACCATTCGTCAGTGCAGGATGTGAACAACATATCGGCTTCTAATTTAATTGTATGTGTAAACGGTGTCAAACCAAATGCTTTGTATTCGTTTGAAAATTTGTTTGAATGCTTCTCGCTGTTGTCATCTTTTAAAACAACAACATAATCTATATAATCGCTATTAATTTTTGTCAGTTTATCCGTGACAACACATATTAGGTTTTCATTATTGTGTTGTTTAATAGATTTTGCCAACTCGATACTTAATTTAGCATAATCTGTTTTTTCGTTGTTCTGTGCAAACCATAGAAAACCTTTAGACATCGATTGGTATCTCCTTGTTTAGAATGTGTACATCTTGTTTTTCCGTCATACCAACACAATCAGCATATCGGAACTTAATTGAAGAATCATTAATTTCTAATATGTCAACATCTGTGGGTAACATACTCATTTTAACCGGTATGTAATTTTTGATGTTCAGTTGATGCATAGCAATCGCAAAAGCATAATCATTGCGGAAGTTCTTAAAATCTATCCTGTATAGATTACAAAAATAATTGTAATTGTGTTGTATGTGTTGTATCAATCGAAATATGTTTTCGGTTGTTTTATTTTTTTTAAAAATAGTCACTGTTGCCCAAACAATAGGTAACATACTTAACGAACTGTATTCGAATTTATTTCTACCGGTTAGGTCATGTACTTTGTTGTGTAATAAAAAATCATAACCAGTATCAACAAATTGTAACAAATTATCTGTGTAAACAAAATAGTCGGCATCTAATAGTATTGTTGTGTCATAGGGAGTGTACTCATAGGATTTTGCTCTTTCTAAATTGAACCAATCCACAGTTTTATTTTTATAAACTCTTTTATTTCCTGACTTATTTTCTATGACCACTGTGCTGTCAACATCCTTTAAAAATTTTTTTGTCGATTCATTAGTGACCACTGTCACGGGAAGATTTAAATGTTTTTTGATCTGCTGAATGCAGAAATTAGTAACTGTATGATATTTGATTTTTTCCGAATCAAAACAGTAGATTAATACACCTGCTGACATATCAAACCCTTTTTTTTAATTGATTATATAATTGATGATATTCGTTTAGTGCTTCTTGATTTCGTTTTAACAGTATTTCTAAAAATTCTTCTGGGTTGGTTATTTCGCAGGGATTTTCGTTGCTGTCTAGAATGAAAAATGTTTTGTGTGTTTTTTTTAATGTGTCAACTAGGTTGATGGTATCAGCATCCGCAGAAAATATAGAACCGTTATAAGCAACAACTTGTCTGGACCTTGCTCTTTCCAGAGCATTCCTTTTGGCCGTTGCTACTTCGAAACTTAGATCCGATTGTTTTTTTAAGTCAGATAAATCCATACCACAATTATAACATAATTATGGCTAGAACTCAACCTGGTAAAATTAATTACTAGGCAGTACTGTTTGATGTTACCGCAGTCGAAGACGGAACATACGCTGTTGTTAAACCGTTTGTTGTGTTAGGGTCTAAAGTCAACAATGTGTGTCTTGTCTGACCAATGAAGTTGGCATATTGATCAACACCTGAAGTGTTACCAGATGTAAATGTGCCATCTCCGCCGTCTGGATCATTGAACTCTACTCTCACTGTGATCGCTGTTGCTGTTCCCACTGCACCATTCAATTTTGCTTGTATGTCTAGGTACATTGAAGTGTAACTGCCACCATCTTGTGTGAGTCTAAGTATTGTTTGATAAGACGTTGTTAGGTCATGATAACCAAGAGCAAGTCCGTTTGTACTTACTGTTTCAGTTGAACCTGATCTTGTAGATTCTTTTGAACCAATCGCAAGTCTTCCCAACCCAGTTACTAATTCGCTGAGTGAGTTGTCTTTTGATGTTGCTGAAGAACCACCATTACCTATTCTTGATGTGTCTATTTGAATTTTTCCGCCAGCGTTAAAGAACCATCTCATTTCATTACCACTTGAAAAGTTTGTAGTAAGTTCTGATACATGGCTACCTGTCCATCTTGTGCTGGAGTCTGCATTTTGTAATGCCGCTGATTGTGTTAGTCCTCCTGATGCTGATGGGCATCCTGCCGCAACCGCTGTGGCTAGATTTGCCAAGTCAGTTTGTAATGCTGAAATGATCGCAACATTATCACCTGCCGCTTTTGCTGTTGTTGATGTTAATGAAACTTCTGCATGGTTGGCAAGGTTATCCATGGCACCGAATAGTGAGTTCCATTGGGCCGCTGTTACCGTGTTACCTGCTGTTACTGTTGAAATTGTCGTTTGTCCTAAACCATAATCACCTGATCCTGTTCCGATCATGTGGTTGATTCCGTAAGGTGATGAGCTACTCGCCGCGAACGAGTTATATTCATCATCTAAAATTGTGTCACCTGCTGTATACGCCATGTTATTTAACTCCTATTGCACATTGTACTAATTGTGTTATCTTTGTATATTTATCTACTAACAGTCTTCCTAGCACGTTAAACGGTGTACAATCGTCTAATTGTGCTACTTTTGCCACTCCAGGGGTGCTACTGCTAACAATACGATCACCTTTTTTGCCTGTGCCCGTAACTTTTACATCTACCCTGCCTTTTAGAGCAATCATTGGGTGCGAATCGTTGTTTCCGGCATCTTTGTTCATTAAAAATGCTGGTTTTTCCGAAACAACACCAAATACTTGATTAGATAATTCCTCTTTGCAAATCGTCACTTCTTTTTCACCACCCAATATCACAACATCGCCGGGCTCTGTTGCCATATCTGCTTCGTACCTTTCCGCCAAATCTGCGTATTGTGCCGATGTTGATGTTGCGTGTACTATGTTGGCTCTGATGTCTGTCAGTGTCGGTGCACTTAAATTATCTGTGGATGATCTGAATGCAGTCCAGGCACCACCGGCGTTGCCATAAATTGTGCTTCCGTCGTCTGCAAATGTTTCATCCCATACCCAATATAAATCTTCTTCCACAGGAGACGTTCCCACACCCCTATTAACTTTTAATCCTGTATGATTCGGCATACTGGCATTGTTGGATATATTTCTATTCAACTCGATAATGTTGTCCTCTACCGATAAAGTAGTTGTATTGATAATGGTCTGTGAACCTTCAACTGTCAATGTTCCTTTGACTCGTAGATCTCTTGGAATGATAACTGATGCTGTTCCACCGTCTATTGTTAATGCATTAGTTGACAACACACTGCCCGAATTGACATTTAATTTTATGTCTCCATTATTGATATTGTTTTCTAATATCAAATCATCTGCTATCATTGATAGAGATCCGTTAAGGCTTGCTCCAACAGATATTCCGTTTGTTATTGATAAACTTCCAGTTATGGCACCACCTGTTGTTTCTATGTAGGCGCTAGCCGATGTGCCATCTAAAGCATCGGAGTTAGTTGATGTACCGTGTAATTTTGCTCCGGAAAGAGATGTTGAGTTCAATGTGATCCCAACAAAAATTGTTGAGAATCCAGAAATTGTTGTTTTTGGTACAAACTGTACTTGACTGACTATTGCCACTATGATATCGTTTGTGATCATTTTTAAAATCGATCTATTAACACCCACACTATCTTCCACTGTGTCTGAAACTATTTGTGTGACTCCAGAACCAGATACTGAGGTTGGGCCGATCAATGTCCAACCTGAACCGTTGTACACATACAATTGATTGTTTGTTGTATCAAACCAAGTATCACCTAGGTTTCCTGATGTGGGTTGTGTAGAAGAATTTCGACTGCTACCCACCGGTTTAAATTCTGTTCCATTATAAACATTGACTTGGTTGTTTAAAGAATCGTACCATAACTGTCCTTTGATTTTATTTGCAGGAGCAGTGGTGTTAGAAAAATTTTCTAACATCTTGACAAAGTTCTCATTCAATCTTTCACCGAAGCCGGCATACCCTTTACCAAAAAGTGCTAGATCAGTTGATGCAAGATCAATTGTTCCATCTTGTAACACAATTAATGTTGTACCGTCTGTTTTGTTTACTGTATATGCCATAATATTAGTTGTCTCTTATCTCTGTTAAAAATGCAACATCTCCCAATAATTTAATTAAGATTGTTGCAATCTCTGGTGTGATCACTCCACGAAGAATTTCTTTTTCGCTTTCACTCAATACTTCATGTATATTTAAATTTATATAATCTGCTGTTTGTTGTTTAGTGATCATTTTAATTACTTTTATTACCCGCTACTTCTTTTAAAAATTCTACCTCGCCAACAACCTTGATTAATATGTCTGCGATTTCAGGATTAAGCATGGCATCTATTTTTGACTCTTCATCACTAGTCCATGCTTCAGACCAGGTTGAATCAATATATGCTGTTACTTCTGCTTTTGTTGTCATTTTTTATAGTATCCTTACTGCTATTTATTAGAATAACGTTTGCTTATTTGCTCATCATCCTGTATCCAATCCAATTTTTTATAGGTGTTACCTTTAAGGTCTTTAAGATAGGTTTTGACTGCATTTTCAGTTAATTCCATGCCATGATATTTGGTATATCTTTTCTGTAATGCTTCTTGTCCGGTGGTTGTAAACACTAAATCCATTCCTTTGTCCTTTGCCAATTGAAATAAGGAGTCGATACAGAGTTTGAGACCTGTGTGTAGATCTCTTTTATTCGCTTCTTTGTTTCCTACTACCCATTCCATGAAGGCAAATCTCGTACCTTTACCTATGTACAAACCACCTGCACAAATTGGAACTCCGTCTTTTTCAATCATTATTCCGTCCGGGGGTAAAACTTCTTGAGGTACCACTCCAAACTCATGTTGATTCCACCATTTGACCAGTGTTTCGTAGTCTTTTTTTCTATGCCATTTTCTACTTTTCATATTTCTGAATCACTATTTTGTTTATATTATATTTGTTTGTTGAAAAAACCAAGTCAACACATTCTGCCACATCTGTTGCTTTTAGTTTGGGATAATCTTCCCACAGTCCTTTTGACATTTCTGTTCTTACTGTATCTGGGCATATGTCATGTACCGACATTGTTCCTGGTTGTAACAATTCCTGTTGTAATTCTGATATATAACCTATCAATTGTTTTTTCATTTTACAATACTCTATATAAGTTTTAGTTGTGTGTTCGGAATCTTGACCTGCTGATGTTCCTGATGTGCTTGTGATCACAGCAACTTTTTTGTTCGAATATAGATATTTTCCATAAATTCTTTTTAATAACTCTAATTGTCCTTTTTTGGCGTATGCATTGATGACGATCAAACGACAATCATCTAATTTTTCTAATATTTCATTCTGTTGTTTTTCTAGATCAAAACCGTTGCTTCGGCTAAATCCAACGACAGTATAATTTTTTTTCTTGTATAAATCAGAGATGGCTTTACCAATTCCCTTGGTGTGACCCACTATTGCTATCTTATTTTTGATTTTTTCTGTCCTCATAAACTTTTACCAAATTGTCTAAACCCTCAAAACATTCTGAATAATTTTGATAATATTCATCAAATTTTTCTTTAGTGTATTGCGATTCTTTATAAAAGTCAATGAGTAATGTGGTTCTATGTCCTGGATTGTTGTTGAATCCATTATGTAACTGCAATCCAGGTTGAAAAACATATGCTTCACCTGTTTTCCATGTGTATAGTTCTTGTTTATTGGTTTTTAAATTTGTTACCCACATACCACTATCGGAACCTCCACCGTCATCGATACACAATTGATATCTCCATCCTCCCTCGTTGTCTGTATGATTACCAATTTTGGTATTTGGTCCAACTGTCATAAATGCTACATTTGTTTTATAGGGAAATTTTCTTAGTATCGAATACAACATAGGATAGTCGTTGTATTCCTGTCCTTCATGCTCACCTGATTGTATTCCTAATGCTTTCCATTCACCGTGAACATAATCCCCGGGCCTGTCTGTGTCGGAAAAATCTTCCGGCAATCCCCTAACACCATCTGAGAAATCTTCAGGATCTAAAAAAACTTTGTTGGGCTGTGACTCAAATTCGTATTTGATTTCTTGAAAATGTTTTTCTAATTTTTTAAAACATTCTCCTTGTTCGCCGTGGTAAAAACTTTTATCAAGCATTTAGTATATTAACATTTTTATCATGTATTTGTCTATCATGATTTTGCCAATTACTGAATATTCCTTCGCCGTGATTTATTAATTCTTGCTGTTCGCTTAATTCGAAATAGTCGGTAAATTCTATACCATTAATAATTATTCTTCTATTTTCTGATCCAAACACATAAACTATATGCTCGTCATCACCTAGCGATACTCCGTGTTTACTGTTTTCAACCCTTGTCCATTTACCGTCTTCTTTGACCATGTGTGTGCCTGCAACCTTGATTCCTTTGTAATCGTATAAATTATCAACCAAGAATTTACCAGTGGCAAAAACAAATCCTCCCACTGCTACCTCGTCTTTGATATCTACCTGTTCAACTGGTTTGAATGATCCATCTGCCATTGTGATCATTGTGCCTGCCAAGAAACAACCACCGCCACCAGATCCCGATGAAGCCGATGTAGAATTACCTGTTGAATCTCCAAAATCTGCCGAAGTGGGAGAAAATGTAACTCCCGAATTGAACATTGCTTTCCATATTCCACCAACTTTTGTGTAAGCGGCAGTTATGGTCTTCCAGGCACCGTCAACCTTTGTGTACATTTCGTTAATTTTTTTCCAGTCTCCGCCAACTTTTGTGTGTGCGTCAACATTGATATTAAAAGTTATTCTTACTAGACCGTTTCCTCCTGATCCTCCACGACCTCCACCGTATGCTATAGACGAAGGATAGTATGGTGATCCTGTGCCACCTGGAGTTGTTCCAGAAGCCAATGTTACTGTTCCTCCCGCACTGGTTCCTGTGTAACCACCTTGACCACCTGTGTCACCACTTGCTCCTGCTCCACCTCGGCCTCCATTGGCTCCGCCGCCTCCGGCTCCGCCACCACCTCCGTCTCCAGAGTGTCCGGCACCGTTTTCTCCCAATGTTCCGGGTGTTCCTGCTGTGGCCGATGTTGATCCTGTTGCTGACGCTCCTATGCCGTGGTTTCCACCACCGCCACCAGCACCACCACCGCCTGCTACTGCTATTTGTGTTCCACCGATAGTGATCACAGAGGCTCCGCCTCCTCCACCACCAGCACCTGACGAACCTGCCGGTCCAGAATTACCACCGACTCCGCCTGAATATCCTGTTAAACTTTTTCCGTTGGTACCACCTGCCGCGTTACCGCCACCAGATCCTCCAGCGCCTCCGCCACCAACACCAATTTTTATCGTCTGTCCAACCAATGCACTTACATCTATACCTGTTGCCACAACATAAGATCCACCAGCACCCGTACCTCCTGGATTCCTGTCGGCACCGCCGCCGCCTCCGCCGCCGCCCCATAATTCTATGTCTATCGTGGATGTGCCTGGCAACACTGTTGCCTGTTGTGTAGTACCTGTGTATGAAAATGTTTTGGTTATAGTTGGCATTGTATTATGCCTCCCTTACAAACCAAATGTCTCCGTCTGAAGTTCCGGCATCGTTTACGCCGGCTGACGGTGCCACTAAACCAATGTATCGTTTTCCAGCAATGTTATTACTTGCATCTGTATCTGCTCCACCGCCTGTAGTGACAGATCCGCCCCATCTGCCAATTGATTCAGCAACTTGTCCTGTGGTAGGAACGTTTAAATTTGATGTATCTGTTGTGGAGATATTAGAACCAACAGCACCCAACTGTAAAGTTGTGACTTTCACAAGTCCTGCTGATGTGGTCTTTAAAACTCTCTCTGGGTTAGAATGTCCATCTGTGACTGCGTCAGTCAATGTGATGAGTTGTGAATATGTTCCTCCTTCACCTGCTACCCAATTGTTATCTGACACTCTGTAAAATAATCTGGCATCGTCGGTGTCTGATGTTTCTACGATGATTCCAGCATCTGCTTCTGCATTTCCTGAATTCAATTTAATGAAAGCATTTTCTACCAAATTGATTTGTGATGATAATTGTTCGTATTCACCCGTGATACTTAAATTTCCTGTGATTTTAACATTACCTGTTATATCAAGATCCGCTGTTGGCGCCGATGTATGAATTCCCACTCTGTTGTTTGTTCCGTCCAGTGTGATTGGTGTTTTATCACCACTTGAATGTTTTACACCTAAATTTAAAAATCCACCTTGTGACTTGTTGGCAATTGTGTTATTGATACCTGTTATAGACATCTCTAATCCGCCTGCAGGACTAGATACATCCGACACCAGTGTAATTGATGTTTCTGCTGTTAGTCTACCATCTAGTGTTTGATCGGTGTCTTTTCTCATCATGTTACCACCAGCAATGATTGTCGCTGAAGCATTGGTTGTATCTGATATATCCACTGCCGATGCTGATGTTGTTGATCCGGCAAATGATGCTCCCAGTGTACTGTTTAACGTTAATCCTGCTGTTATTGAGGCAAATCCTGTTATGGCCACTTGAGGTGTAAATGTCACATTTGATAATACTGCAACTCTGATTGCTCCGTTGTAAAGAGAAGATATAACTCTTGCAACTCCGCCGTTGTCGTTGATCGTTTCAATTTTAAATCCTGATTGTCCTTGACCTGATGAATAAACTGGTCCTACCAACACCCAAGCACTGCCTGAGTAGACATAAACTTGATCTGTTGTTGAATTGTGCCATAGGTCACCTGCTGATGGTGACGATGGTTGTGTTGTCGTGGTTCTGGCACCCCCTGATGGTTTAAATGATGTTCCGTCGTAAACTTTTAATGAATTACTGACAGTGTCAAACCATAACTCTCCTTTTAGAGGAGCAGTTGGAGCCGATGTAGATGCTGAATTTTCTAATAATTTTACAAGGTTTTCGTTTAATAATTCACCAAAACCCGAATAACTTTTTCCAAATAGTGTTAGTGATGTTGTGTTATCAATCGTGCTGTCTACGATTGTAGTTACTACTGTACCATCTGTTTTGTTAACTATGTATGCCATTTGTTTATATTTAGCACCTTCCTACTACAATATTAATTGCGCCTATTTCTGCGGAATCGTAATCTTCTAATGCTTTTCCTATGATTGTTCCAGGATCGGGCGAAGATATTTTTTTAGCCACACCAGGTAATGTGTTGTGTGTTCCTAACATATCACCTTTTCTAATGAATCCCTGTACTTTACATTTGACTTTTCCTAACAATGCCACTGCTTGGCCTGTAGCATTTGAATTCATTAGATAAGCAGGATTTTCACTGATTACCCCTGCCACTCTAGTATCATTTCCTCCATTACATTGAGTAATTTCTTTGTCTCCACCAAATATTACAACAGTTCCTGGCTCGTACTCGGCATCTGATTCGTATATCTCTGCCAAGTCAGCGTACTGCGCCGCCGACGCTGTTGTTGTGAGAATATTTGTTGATGGATTATAACTTAGACCACTATCTGTATATAGACTTTGCGATCCTGTTCCTGTGACAAAGGTCGGATATACTGTTGTATTTTCTGTGTTCTTTGCCGTGACGGTGACCGCATTTGCCGTTGATGCTGTTCCTGTTAAATTTCCTGTGACGTTACCTGTTATTGTACCTGTTGATGTTATTGTACCTTTGACATCAATGGAACTAGGATATGTCGTTGTTCCTACTTCAACTATATTTTCTGCCGCATTTAAAGTCAATATTGGTTTTATGATACCACCATCTGTGATTTTAAAAATTATATCTTTGTTGTTTTCGATGTTACTGATAACACCTTCGTATGTTGCCTGTGATGTAAATTTGAAATTGTTCTGACCTCCAACTGTCAATCCTGTTGTATCCAAAGTTACCCCGGCAGGTTTTAAAACAAAATCAGACGCTTGATAATCACCCACTGAATCAGCATTTGTTGCCGTGCCATAAAATTTATATGTGGACGATTTAGGTAAAGATGTGCCAGGCACATATTCTGTTCCTGGTCTGTTTATTGTGATACCTTTATAGATTGTATGAAATCCTGCTATCGAAGTTTTTGGTTGGTAGTTGTCCTCTTTGCTGAATACTGCAATAGTTGTGGCATTGTCTTTGAGTTGTTGCAATTGAACATCCGAATCATCTGATGCTTTTTTTATATCATTGAAAAACAAACCCGATGCTGTTGTAGAAGCCGGGCCTACCAAAACGTGTTCGACCCCGTTGTTAAAATATAATTGTTGTGTTGATTCTTTTACCCAAAGGTCTCCTGCTGTTGCCTGAGATGGTTCTGTGTTTTGATATGTGGCACCGCCCGCAGGTTGAAAAGATGTTCCTGCATATACTTTTAATTTACCTGAGGTTTCATCGAACCAAAGTTGTCCTTTTACTGGTTTTGTGGGTGCTGTTGTGTTTGAAAAATTTTCTAGCAAGTGTAAAAAATTTTCAGCAATGACCTCTCCGTAACCGGAATAACCTTTTCCTACTAACCTTAAATCTGTCTGATTGTTTACTGTTCCGTCTGACACCACGAACTGATTTGGTGAAGCAGAACTATTTGTTTTGTTTACTATGTAAGCCATTTATCTTATTCCGTAAATGTTGTTAATGACTGAATTCTCAATGTGTAGTCAATTTGTATTAGCCTATTCAAAGATTTTTGTACAGGGTGGAATATGACATGAGTCAATAATTTGTTTGTTGTTCCATTTTCTGTACCTTCCCAACTTACTAATCCTAACTCATCAAACACATAATCACCATTAAAATTTGTTGTGTTATCAAATGCGGCTTGACCTGTTGGTTCTCCATAATCCAGTGTACAAGTCACCACTATGTCTGTGTACTTGTTTCCTGCTGTATGTCTTGTTTCAATTTTATTTCTCGTTGTGTCTTTATTCGATGTTGAATTATCATCGATTACTTTATAATAAGTTTTGTTATACAATGATGCATTTGTTCCTGTGGTATTTGGTGTTAGATACGTGATTATTCCTGTTTCGTCCACTGATGTTCCTCCATTACCAAATGCCATCTCGTGTATGAATCCTGTGCTTTTGTTGGCCAAACTTTTTGCAAGAGATATACTCATATTTTCATAATGGATTGCATTTCTTTTATCCACAATCACTTCGCCGGATGTTGGATCCCAAATTTTAATATGCCCTTCCATTTTGATACCACTCTTGTCTTGAGGCTTTTTTTCTTCTATTTTTATGTTTTTAGTATTTTCTTGATCAGTCATCTTATTGTATTTATTCAGGTGCATTTGTTGGTTCTCCGTCTATGAATTTAGCCTGTATTGTTGTAGCATTTTGTAAACCTGTTCCATCAGAAGCAGAGTTTTCGCCCTGTGCATACCATACTTGACCACGTTTTTGTAATATTTTTACCTGTGTTCCAGATGCAGGTGCTGACGATAAAGTCACTGATGCTGTTGATCCGTCCACAGTGTAATTAGTTGTGCTACCATCTTCGCCAGTGATTAACAATCGTTGACCACCAATGAATATGTCTAATTCGCTGGCAGAAGATGGTGCATATGTTGTGGTAAATGTAACTGTGCTACCGTCACCTGTGTATGTTTTGATGTGTATAGCATCAGCATAAGGCACCGTTTGTTGGGCTCCTGCGTCTACCACTTTTGCGCCGGAGGCATGTGCCTTAATTCCTGTTCCGAGTGTTCCTCTACGTAAATTTCCTAATACATTTCCATTCTTGTAAAAATATTCAATTCTTTCTTTGTCTATGAACACCACTCCCGGTTTCAATGTACTACCATCGACCGGATTCAACCTGCTACCTTCCTCAACTGTTATGGTTTCATCACCAATATCTAATGGTAACGACAGTTTTGTCGTGTGTGTTTGACTTATTCTTTTGTAGAACGTTCTATTCAACATATCTTTAAAAATTCTATAGCCAACAGCATTGATCGCCGAAACTGCCTTGAAGTACATCACATCTATCCTGTCTGTGAGTAGTATGTTTCTTGAATAAATCTTAATCCTATTTCCTTCCACTAGATAATCATGTCCTGCTACCAAGGTCTCGCCATTTAACCAAACAAAAACATAATCACTCTTTGTGGGAGTATTTTCTAAATAAAACTCGCCGGAGTATACTCCTTCAAAAACTTCTCTCTGTTGAGTTGCTCCCAAGGCATTGTTAAATGTCGTGACTGTCAGAGTACTATTTTGTGTTAATGATAACCCGTCGGTTGCGATTTGTGTAGGATCTAGTATTATGTCAGATCCTTCGTTGTAATAATGATTACCTATCAAGGTTGTGATGGCTATACTATCTGTCGATAACGGAACTGATAACATTTCTACACTCTGTGTGGCAGTGTTTATTCTATAATCCGAATATAATACTTTTTGTCTGCCATTTACATAAACTTTGATTTTTGTTAAATCATTAATCGATGACGTTGAAGGAGATATTAATACTCCAAATCTATAAACACTTACAGAAGTGTTCGAACCCGCATTTGATGATGCTTTCAAAGATAATGTGTTTCCGGTAATGCTGGATGAAAAGTTTAACTGATTTGTTCCGCCACTTGTTGTTATTGAAGGATCAGCATTCAAATAAACATTAGTACTTCCGTTGTGTATCAAATTGACTTGATGAATCGATGATTCTCCTGTGTCGGTATTTTTACTAACAATCACATAAAATCCAGCATAGTAATTAGTAATCAAGAAACTATCAATAGTTTGTTCTGCAGATCCAATAACAACAGATCCACGATTGTTGGTACCATCTGATATTTCATCATGTTTCAATAATATTCTATAAGCACGAATCTCTAAACCAGGTTCGTGTCCTGTAACTCGCAATCTCACGTCGGTTCCTGAAATGTCTGCATCAACGCTGACAAGATCATTACTACCTGTATTCACGTTATTAAACTCACTAACAAAAGCATCAACGTCATTATGAACTGCTAATACTTCCAAATTAGAATATTCAGATTTACTAGAATTTTTAACTGATATGAAATATTTTGCTCCTCTGTATGTGCTTTTATTCCAACTGTCAAATGTTATTGTAGAACTATCAGTGGTTGATCCAGTGATCGTGGATTCTGTACCCAACGCCGATGATGATGTGCTGGTACCTAATCCTATACGAATGAATGACGAAGTGTTCGAATCACTACTACCTGTTCCGTAAACTTCTAAATTCGATCCATTGATGCCAGTGCTGTATGTTGTATGACTGCTGGATCCAGTGTTGACTCTGAACGCATCTGATATTACTGCGATTGTGCCGTTGTGTGTGACGGACATCACTGATGTTTCGTAATCACCGGAAACTATATTTTTATTCACTGTCAGATACCAAGCACCATCGTAAGTTGATGTTGGTATGGAATCCACTACTGTTTGTAAAGTACTGATATTTTCTTTTGATCCTGTTGAAACTGTTTCATAACCAGAAGAACTTACTGACAATCCACTTGTAGAAAATCCTCTGTAAGAAAAATTCGATGTCGACCCATCTCCTATGTAATATCTGTTATCCGGACCTCTCAATATTTTTCCGTCTAACTCCACCATTGTCAAACTGTCATAAGGTCCTACTGCCCCTGGTGGATAAGTCAATCCAAGTCTCACTGTGCTTCCGTCATATGTCAATGACTGTGTTCGTAATTCGTAATATGCTCTACCCGATGTTGATGGTTTGTTGAATGACGCTATCTGTACCAATTTTCCAGATGCAGGTGGATTTGCTGTTGATCCATCACCACTATGTAAATCAACTGTTATCAATTTATTATTAACAGTTGTAGTGAAATTTGTTGTTGGTGTTCCGTCTATCGTAACATATAACTGGCTGGTCGTTGCACTGACTGATTGTCGTATGATGATGCTGGCACCATCAGACGGTGCGTCTTTTAGTGTAACAAACGATGTTGTTCCATCAACTGTGTAATTTATTGTGGCTCCGTTGACTCTATCTAATATCACACCATCTATGAAAATTGTCAAATCACTGGCATATTGTGGTGCACTGACGTCTGGACTTGTTGCGAAAACTTTTGTGCTACCGTCACCTGTGTGTGACGTATTATATTGTATTTCTTTGGATTCGAAATCATTTCTTGTTGATGTTGAAAAACTAGATGTTGATCCGTCACCAGTGAAAGTGTCCAGCACCATGTAGTTCACTCCAGAAATAGCAAAACTTCTGATACTGATCGTTTCACCATTGTTGGGTGTTGAATTTAAAGTTATTGTTTTGTTTCCCACGTCAACTGTGTAATCCGTTCCAAGTCTTTTTACCACACCGTTTATAGATACTATAACCGAATCTTGTGTACCCGGATATTGTCCTATATCGAATGTGTCTGTTGTTCCGTTCGCGATGTAATTTTTTTGCATCACAAAAGGCACACCTGATTCTGGTGCTGTGTAAACTTTGATGTCTACTGTATCAAAAATACTACCTGGTAAATTTTCTTCTGGTGCGTAACTGGTTTCCGGAGTTATGAAAGCATCGCCTTCTAGGATTATGTCACTAGGCGATTGGCCCAATACCGATTTTAAATTTCCGCCTGACACTATGCTGTCTAATGTGTCATCGTCTGTGGGAGTTAACACTCCATCCGAATCAAAAGGAATCAACTCGATCAAAGTATCTGCACTTGCTGGCAAGCCGTCATCGCCTCTAATTGTAAATGATGTTGTTGAACCATCACCTCTGATCACTGTCTTGAATTGTCTCACACGTTTTTTATTTGCTTGAGCAATAATAGAACCAGTTCCCACTGTGGAATCACTGATGTCAGTGAAATACACTGTGTAGACATCAGTTGGTTGTGGTGCCATTTCAAAATTGAATACGATTGTACTGCCATCACCGTAGAATCTAACACTCTGTGCCAATCCGTAAGTGTCCCAGGTTTGATTATACCAGTCGTCAACGTCCCATCCTTGTGATTTGTCAAATGCTAAACCTGTGACCATCACTCCACCATAATCCACTCCTGTCATGACCTGAGATAACTCGTTTCCTGGCATTCCTGATTGTGGTGCGTATAGACCTAATGTTCTTTCTGCCGCTGTGATGTATGATTCATCTCCTCTGAGTTTTATTAAGTTGTTTAATCCTTCGCTAAATTTTATAGAACTTGTAAAGGCTGTTTCAACTTTGTAAAAATCATTCTCATACCTTAATAGATCACCAACAGAATAACTTGTATCCTTGGTCCAAATCAAAACATTTCCTGTTCTTTGTACCCTGTCAAATTTAATTGTTGTTTCTATATCTCTCACTGCATCATTTTTTAATACTGCATATGCTTTTGCTGATGATGACGGAGTGTTGTTGTTCGTGCCGCCGCCGGTGATCACCACTGTTGGTGTTGCTGTGTAATTTGATCCCGGTGTTAAAACATCGATCCTTGTCACTTTTCCTCCGGATATGACTGCCCTAGCAGTCGCTTGTAGTGTGTCCGCTGTCGCATATGTGTTGTATAAAGAACTCGCTGATGCCTGTGAAACCGATCGACCAGTTTGAGGAATGTAAAATTTTATACCTGGGTATTCCTGGAATGTAAATTCATCACTTAATCCTGTGCCACCCGATTGTGAGTCTGCTAGATTGGCATCTGCCACCGCGGTATAGGCCGGATAGAAATATCCTGATGTTCCTGATGTTGGTCCTGACAGGCTCAATCCGTTCACTTGGAAAGGTCCTGTGGTTGTTGTCGCGCCGCCCACCAATGTGATTGTTGGGGCAGTTATATAACCCGAACCGCCATTGATAACTCTTATAGAACTGACATATTTTTTATAATTGTTTTTCCATTCGTTGTATGGATAAGAATTTAACAATGTCAGATCTGCTTCATTTGTCAATGATAAGTTTCTTATGACAGAACCATCATAAATTGCTGGTAAATCAAAGTCGGTATTTGTTCCTTGTTGTGTGTCTAACTTTGTGTAACCCAATTTATATTCTCGAATTTTTGTGTGGAAAGGTTTGACTTCATTGATGTATGATTCCACATAATTCTCTGTTCCAATTTTGTAAGTTTTTCTTTGATCTAACGGTCTTAAAAAGTTAGTTACATTTATAAATGATGTTTTTGCCAACCAATCAACATATATTTGTTCTTCTAAAACTTTTCTTAAACCTATAAAAAATATGTTATTGTACTCAACTAATAAATCACCTATGAAAATATCATCTCTCAATGCCTGTAATATTTTTCTTAATTCTATTGTTGGTTCATCGTCAAAGAAGTTTCCATCATATGTGTCCAAACCAGCAAATCCCGATGCTTCAACTGTGTAGTCATACAGAGCTCTAGAAAATTGTATTGTTCCGTTTTGGGTGGCGATATTATCCCATCCTGTATTTGTTTTTACAAAAAGTTTCCATCCTCCGGTATCTGCTAGAGTGACTTTAATAATTTTTCCCACATCTACCGATAGAGTGTCTAATTGATATTGATACGTGACAGTTTGATCAATAATGCTATCAACCGAATAACCGGAAGCATACCAATCTACATAACTGTAATAGTTGCTTGTTTTATAAGTTTGAACTTTGTTTCTGTTCCACTCAGTTCCCGACCATTGATAAACCGCCCAAAGATTTTTACTGTTGACTTCATCGCTTCTTACCAACACATTCAATACTCCGCTGATGTCATTGGTATTGATGTAAGTTAAATCTGCATATGTATCGACTGCCGTATCCCATTCTCCCGAAGTACTAGTAGGTTCCGGATCTTGCGAATCTAGATTTTTATAATTGATACTGTTGGCAATTTGATATTGTGTTAATATTGAATTTGTATATTGTATTATTTCCTGCACAGCATTTAATCTGTTGACATACCAACTTTGTCTAGGTCTTATAGAATTTCCGTATCTCTGACTCAAAGGTAACGATAGATCAGGAATTTGGTTTCCATAGATATCAGATCCTGTTAAACTATCCCACCATTTTCTTTCAATTTCCTCTGTTGGTCTATCTAATTTATCTCCCTCTTTAAATAGTTTCCATACCGTGTGATTGTCTCCATCATTTAAATTATTTTTATAATTGATGTTCAAGACTGTGTTATTAAGTACCAGACTGTTTTTTACATTCAAAGTAACAAACGAGTTGGAAGAAGTTATTCCAAAATATTTTATTCCAGATGATAAAGGATCTGCTATGACTCTCGAAATATATGCTGTTGAATTTTTTCTTTCCGTGACCTGTTTGTTTAACTCTGGTAAAAATACCGAATTCCTTACCCAATAATAATAATAGTTCACAAAAGTTTCTGACTGAGGATTGTATTTTTGTTTCAAAGTCACACGCTGGTCATTGTTATCTAAAGGCTGTCCTGATATGCCCAATGCCAAGCCTGCTGGTGTGTCTGCTCTTACAGACCATTCCGATGGTAACAATGTTGACTCTACCCATTCGTAAATATCAATACTGCTGTTCGGAAACATTCTTCCCCAGTTTTTAGATTTATATTCCTGGCTACCTTGCTCGTACCATATCCATCTTACTTTAGATAAATCCCACCATACTTCGCCTATGTGTTCTTCTCCCCATGCTTGTTTCCTATCAACACTAATCAATTGTTCTGTTGATTCAATATTATATGTTGCTGGATCCCATTCAGATTTGAAATTTATTTCTCTGTCGGCGACACCTAGAATTCTGCCTTTTACCGGATCATAGTAATTCAAATAATCAATTATTTTGTTTGTGGAACTATCAAAAATAAAAGACGATTGTATTTTTCTATTATCTATGAGTGTGCTTTCTGTTTCTAAAACTTTCCAAGCGTAAGATCCCTTGGTTTTATAATCGTAAACTGTTACTGTACCTCTATCAACTTGTACCGTTGAACCATCTGTCGATAATGCATCATCATGAGAAGATCCAACCAAAATTACATTGTCGTTTATGACCAATCCACTGCCAAAACGATCATCACTGCTCAATGTTGTGGTCGTTAATTTATCATCAATAACAAATTCCGAATCATATTTTGTTGCCGTAAATGTTGCTCCGGATGATCTATTCTTTTCAACGATGGCCGTGTCCTGTAAATCAAATGTAGTTGCACCAAAATCAAATTTCATTTCAGTAGGTGTACTAAAACTTTCAGCACCAATCAATAATCGGTCACCTGTTTTATTGATTTTAACAGTTGATCCAAAACTCACATTGTTTATACCTGTGTTAGGCAATTTAATGGTTTGTTTTAAAGTATAAGTTTCTGATGACGACTGATCGTTCCATTTATAATAATAAACTGCGCCTGTGTTTGCCACAACACCATCGTCTATGCCGGGAGCCGACACAATCAAAGTAGTCCCGTCACTGCTCATCTCCAACGAATCTCCAAATTGAGTATCATTACTGCTACCGTCAGCACTGACTCCTGTCAATGTTTGTCTATGAATAAATGTATTTTCTGAAGTTCTTTTGAATATTTCAACTTTACCTGCAGTTTCTGGATTTTTAGATCCTATAGCAATTATGTCGGCATTGTCGTTTACCGCAATACTGTGTCCAAATCTTTGGCCTGCATCGGCATCTGTACTGGTCAATGTTGTTGTTAATGTCCATGAGGTGCTGTCATCTGTGTTTTGCCATTTATATAAAAATACTGATCCTGTGTCAAGGTCATGTCCTGGAACAGTTACAAAAAGATATTTAGGAGTTGTTGATAACGTAGAATTTTCTATCGGTTCTGCCAATGCTGTTGCCCAACCAAAATTCCAATTGGCAATGCTGGTACTACCTTCTTGCTCCGGTGTTATCGTTAATTGTTCTTCGTATACTTTTGTTGTTGTGTTCCACTTATAAATTGATATTAATCCAGCATCATTATAAATGCTACTGTCACTTATGTGTCTAATATTGGCTTGTGGTGCACCTGCGACAACAAAGTTCTCATCAGAACTCATAGTTAAACTATCACCCAGCCTTGTGGTATTATCTGCACCTTGTGTCGTTGTAAAACTACTTGTTAAATTAAACGTCGACGTAGAATTTGATTCTCTTCTCACAAAGAAATTCACAGTACCTTGTCCGGATTGAGGAGCAGACACGGCAATATATCTTCCATCTTCACGTGAAACTATTCTGTGGCCGAACTCCTGATTTGCTGACACTGTCGGTGATGATAAAACATTCGAACTGTAAGGATCAGTTTTTTCATATATTTTCCATTTTGAATTTTCGTTGTCTACGAATACAATGTCGCCTGGTCGTTCGTTTGTCACATCATCGTCTCTGTATTCATCATAAGAGATCAACGAGTTAACATTGTCCATGCTTGATATTCTGACACTGATAAATTTATAAACAAGTCCAAAAATTGACAACGTTGATTCGTCTGCCAATATATCTGTAGATATAAATTGTTCAGGAGTATCGAATGCAAAAGTTAGTTTATTATTTGCTGGAATTGTGGACACAGCATAGATACCATTCATTGTGTCACGTGAACTGTTTTTGATGGCCAGTATGTCATTCACGCTAAATGTATGAGTTTTATCAAACGTTATTTCTAATTCTGTATTATCATTGACTGCTCTGACTGCCACTATTTTTAGATTTGCGAAAGTAATTCGTTGTACGTCCCAATCGTTGTTTTGTTTTTTCGCTATCCAAACCAAATCATTGTTGTTGATTTGTGTTATATCCAGATTAAAAAGATCGTTTATGCTAAAAGCAGTATGTTGCACATCGGACAATCTAGGAAATCCTGCAACTGGAAATTTTTGTACTGTTTTTCTGTCGTAACCTTCTTGATTGTAATCGAAATAATCAAATGTGTTTGCTACCTCGTACTCTATAGGAGTAGAATAAAACTCATTTCTATTTACTCTGGCAGATTTAGTCCAGTTCAGGTTTTCTAAACTGTTATTTGTGAACTCTATACTTTGTATGTTATTTTTAAATGTATTTTGTGGCATTGAGATCTGCAAACTTTGTGTCGCATTAAGATTACCAAATTCTCCAGACTTGATCATCCATTCCGGATACACATTTAGATCAATATTTTCATCATAAAACTTCGCCTTTGTTAATTTATTGATTGCGTTTTGTGTACCTTTTTCTTTGATGAACCCTTGATAAAATTTATATTGTGAGATATCGTTTGTGAATAGATTGTCTAGATACGTTCTTGATTGATATCCTATTAAGTGTTGTGCCAATCCCTGTTGTGACTCATCAAAATTGTTTGTTTCCAAATTATAGAAGTCATTAAATTGAGAAATTTTATAATCAAAGTTGGGAATTAATTGTGGAGCAGGTTTTTCATCTTTTTTGATCCAATACTCTGCTGTGAATTCATTACCTGCATTATGATTGCTCTTGGCAACATAGAAGCCTGCATTGTACTCGACAGTGTCTCCGATTTGATAATCGGTATTTGCTGTCCACATACTTACATAGGCCTCATCAAAAACAAACCCCGGTGCGTAATAATCTCCATTCCAATTGGCTGTTTTCCAACCAATTAATTTTAAACGCTGTTGTCGGAAACCTGTTTGTAGTTGAAAAATTATATCAGAAAATACTGTAATGTTATCAAATAACAGTATGTGTTCTTTCTGAACAGCATTCATAGACACATTGTATATTCCATCTAACGTTCCTTTTGTTGACATTTCAAATGTGTTACCTATACGTTTTGTACTGATAAATGATTTTGGTATTTTCTTACCAGCAGAATTCAATACACTGTATTCTCCAGTGGTGTCGTTTAATTTGTTGATTACGCTGTTGTTGGTTTCGAGGCTGAAACCGTCTGCTCCCGGACTTAATGTGATGGCAGAACCGGGTGCCCATCCTTGCGTGGTCCAATATAAAAATTCTTTTGCCGATAATTCCCAATTGGATATCTCTTTTAATTCATTTGAAAACTTATCAAAAATAAATCCTCGAGACTCTAAATATTTTCCATATCCTAATAAAAAATCAACAACTTCTTGTTTGTTTTTGAACACTGTTCCATAAGGTATAATAGTTTTCTTATTATCGAATATCTGATAGGCAACCACTTGTTCATTTTCAGACGATAATAAATATTTTTTGCCATTTTTTACCGGAAGAAAAACATCGAAGTACGGTTTGGCAGTATTGTAACCTATAACTTTATACCCCCCTTCAAGTGTGCTTCCGTCAATGCCTGTTGCACTATTGAGTTCCACAAGAACGCCTGAATAATCATAGGACTCTACCGGATTACTGGATCTAAACAAGAGTTTATAGTTTTCCTCAGGTATAAACTGAGACCCCGCAGTTGATCCTGGACTTATACTGTCTGTCAATATTTTTAAATTATCTTTGTCAGTGAATCCTCCTAGTTTGTATCCTAACTGAACATTTAAGTTTTTCATTTTATCATAAAAGAACTTTGCAGGGTCTAAATTTTGACTAATCAAATAGTTTACGACAAGAGGTTGATAACCAGCCGTGCTATATCTTGTCGTGGTTCCAGTTATCGTATCTGTAATTGTTTCTAAATGATATTTTACATTTTTAAGAGTTTGGATTGTTTCTGTTTCGGAATTATATAAATTACCTTCCACTGTGGCGATTAATCTACTGTTGTCTAAATAATTTCCAAAAAATTTAGCAGGTTTTGTCAATGCCAACATTTTTATAATAGAGAAAGGATACTGAGAACTTCTTCTCCATGCTGTTTCTCCAGGTGCCTGGTCACCAAATTTCCATTTGGAAGTTGTTCCGTTGTAGGTATACTCAGAAACTAATCCTATAGCGACTGGAGATTTTAATGCTCCAGTATCATCGACCGGTAGATAATTTAACAAGTTAGATCTAATAAATCGAGCATTCGCGGAATTGTTCGAATTGTCAAACCCGTTTGCTAGGTCGGTCCACAGCAATGTATTTCCTGATGTATATGGTGCTGGTCCATATGTTTCTTCCCACCACGTAGGTTTTTCACTGTAACCCAACATTTCCCATGGAGCAATATGTGGTCTATCTGTGTCATAAAATAGTTTGAAAATACCTCTCCAGTGTCCTGGAAGGAATTGTTCATTGATTGTATCTTTCGACTGACTGTAATTCCATGTAAATTGATTTGAATTGTCGTAAAAATTATTTTTTTGATAATCAACTGAATTTTTACCTGCCCAAGCAAAAAAATCTCTGCTCATGATATCATCAATTTCTTTTGTGGTATATTCACTAGTTGACATAAAGGCTGAAGGCCTTACATCTGTTTCTTTAAGTAAATTATTATTGTGATTTATTTTGCAATTATTGTATATTCTTTTTTCTAGTTCTAGCAAAATATCATCTCTGTAATCATTATAAGCAATAGTTTTTGAACCATCATGTCCCACTATCACATTTTTTGTTTCAATATATGTGTTATCTTGTATGATCTCTGGTTTGTATTTTGGATACATTCCAAGTTTTGTCGGTGTTGGAGGTATAAAACTTCCTGTTGTATCAGTGTAATCTTTTATTTTGATAACATCACCTGTTGAAAGTGTTGTTAAAATTTTAACACTATCGTCGGTTGTGCTGAAAGTGTAGTCTGTTCCCACTAATAATTGTGTATCATTTTTATACAGATACACTGCCCTATTACTAGTTTTTGAAATATCAAAAAGAGAATCAATGGCGTAATCCACAATTGTGGGATCGTTGACTGTATAAGTTCTTGTTGAAACATTTGCTCCATAACCCACCATGTCCTCATAAAAGAAAGGAAACGAATTGTTTTTTTCGCCGGCCATCCCTTTTAAAATTTCATCTACTCTATCTGCGGCATTTTGATTATATGTTGTTCCAACATTGAATGTAAGAAAATTTTCTTTGAAACTTTGATATTCTCGAGAACAATATTCTATGGCTCTGATAGCGTTTGAGTTTTCGTCTATGAGAGAAAAGACAGCCTGCGGCAAAGGCGATTGGTGTTGGATAATCGATCCTCCCAACGCTCTAAAACCTGGAAGATCTCTAAGATTGCTCGATCCCGGAGTTTGTCCAATGATCTCATTATTTTTTTCATTTATATCATTTAAATGATATAATATCTGTCCGTATGTAAAATCAGATATCTGCTCGTTGAGTGGATTTATCGAAATATTTTCGGGAATCTCATATAAACCTTTTCCATCAATTTTTTTTGCTGAGCTCGACGCATGAACCAACACGATATCGTTCACATTCAAAGCATTGTTGAATTTAATATATTTGTTTGTTGTACCATTTACCAAAGTGAAATCAGATGTTATTTTTTTAACATTGTTATTCACTGAGACTGTGACTTCAAGGTCGACTAACGAATTACTATTCTTGTAAAAATCTATAGGAAAGAAAACTTTTTCTTCCGGTGTCACTACAAAAGTTCTCACCACACGCTGTTTACTTTTTGCTTTTAATTTCTTCCAATTGGTTTGACTACGATGTTTGTTATATTCGTTCTGTACGTGTGTGTGTCCTGTCTTAAAAGATTTAGTGTAAATTGTGTTGTTTATATTGTAATCAAAACTATTAGTCGCTAGATCTGATGTGAAAAGTATGTCTCCGACATTGTTAATTGTTTTGTATTTTACTTTTAATCCCAGCACAGAATCCAACACCGCAGAATCACTTGTTTTATAAGAAAATAATGTTGCACCAGAAAATGTTGAATTGGGATATGTTGTTGTGTTCGAAAAAGAAACATGATTACTATCATAGAGGTCAAACAAAGGAGATTGATTTAATTTGGTTTTGTTTTGTCCAGTTTGCCATTTTTTCGTTGAACTGCTATAAAAAAATGTTTTTCCTTGATGGTTTCTGCCATACTCGGCTGTTACTGCTTCACCGTCGATAGGATTTGTGTCTGAATCTTCGGTTAAATTTAAACTGGTCACGTCTTGACCTTGTACTTTCACGAATGAAACTTTATAAATCTTGTTATTAATTAAGGGATCTTTATCATTGGCTATCAGTATTCTCATTCCTTCCTGTATCTCTACACCGTCGATGACATATCCTAATTTGTTAACTATCTCTGAAAACACGTCAGTTGTCACTGTGTCGACCAACGAAACCGATTTTTTTGCTTTGGTTCCATGGTTATATAAAATCAATCCCGAGTCGAACTCTATGATTGGTCTTTTTGCTCTGCTATCTTGATCTAGAGATGCTGTATAACCCAATGCAGTGGCCGTCTCTTCTATGACAGATTTATGGAACCATCTGTTGTATCTGGACCACGAGTTGCCGTCAATGGAACTTCTTTTGATTGTTATATAATCTGGAGTTTCTGCTCTAAAAAAACTTACCGCATACGGTCTATCTGCATATGCAACTTCATCATACAACTCTGTCACTTCAGAAGAATAAGAACCTGTTGGCAATAAGTCTGTGGTGTCTGTTAGTGTGATAGACTGTCCTACTCCTTCAACATAAAATTCTCTATTGGCATACGGTTTTAAAGTAGTGTCAATCACATTGCTACCAAACTTAATTTTCATTCCATTTGATAATTTTACATTCGAATGTGTTGTATAATTTTTTGTACCTATGATCTCTTTTTCCGGATCTATTTTAGTTGTTTCCTCTACTGCCTGAATTTTTATAATGCCATGCATGGCACTGTGATTTCCACACTGATAATGTAAGATATCTGGTGCATTAGAAGGAATAGTAAATGTCAATGTTCCGGCATCTATGCCGTTATTTCCAACTCCATTGTTATAAAGTAGAGAAGTGCTACCGTCTACTGAGATTCCTCCCTTGAAAGGTTCGGTCATTATGTAAAAAGGATGACCCGGATTATCCACATGAAACTTATAGGTATTACCCTTATACAATGTTATTGTTGGATTTAGTTCTGTATTTGAAAGATTTTGAAATACAAAACCCGATTTTCCATTTCGAGATACTATTAGATCTATAACTGCGTTTGGTCCGGTGGTTGATATTGTGATTGGATTTGGTCCTTCGGGCAACCAATAATACTCTCTGTAATTGATAAGTTTATCATAGTCAATTGCTGGATTCCATGCATACACATCCTCACTGTTTAGTCTGCTATGATCTGAAGTATTTCCACCTAGATATTTTATTTGATTAATATAATCGTCATATGTTCCAGTAAATTTTACTTGATCCTCTGGATTGATAGATGATGTATCTTTATCTGTGTATGTTACTGTTGGTTCAAGTTGATAATTTTGTCTATCGTTGCTTGATGCTTCTATATAACTGTCCGTTGCTTCTCTGGTATATGAATAATCTCTTCCGATAAAACCGTCGAGCCTTTCAAGTTTTCCCGGCTGTATTAATTGATCAACTGTGCTAGATAAAAATCTATGGTTTGTGTCTGTTCTATAAAATGCTGGAAGATGAGCAATAGATCTTCTATAACTGATGCCTTGTTTGTCAACAACAACTTCAGAATTTTTTACACTATTAATTGGAGAATCTGCCATCTTTAGTACCCTGTGCCACTACCCGAACTGCCAGTACCTGAGGTCGAAGTAGTAACTGAGGTTACTGCCGATGTTGAATTACCGCTGGTGGTTGTTCCGGTAGTGCTAGTGACAACTGTTCCAGATGCTGATATTTGATTTGCTCCGATGGCATCAATTATAACCACATCATCCACTGTTGCTCCGCTTATAAAAATTTCGTCGGACGCTCCGCTAATTTGAAATAAAGATCCAAACGATTGTCCTGCTTGATTTGGAACTATGATAACTGTTAATAAATCTGGAGCGAGTTGATTGTGTATGTAAGCCGCTAATTCTGTAAAATAAAAAGTGTCGCCAAAATCAAAATTATTTAAAGCAAAAAATTCATTGATTGCTTGTATAACTTTGGTTTTGATTATGGCATTTGTAATGTTTGAACTTGCATTCTTGACCACTTTAAATGTTGCTTGGAAGGCCTCATCTGCTTGTGATCCAAATAAAATTTTATATTTGACCGGGTGATAAATTATTTGATCAGATAATCCTTTCAACGAATTAAGTGAATTCGAATAAGAAATTCGTAATTGGTCCGATGTTGAAGGTTTTGGTTGTGTTCCACCTTCTCTTAACCATGTTCTAAATAATTGATCATACGATCTCTCCAACAAATAGATATCCATAATATTTGTTTGTGCAGGATCTACTCTAGTTGACTGTCCAACAAAATGTTTGTATTGGAATTCTATAGAACTTCTTCCAATTCTCGCAATATAATTTGTGTTCGTTACCAAAGATGTCGTTGCTGAATCGAAATGTTTAATCGAGTCATTGGAATAAAAATAAAATAACTGTTTGTCTGCGTAATTTCCAGGTAATATTATGCTTGATTCGTTTTCCGTCACAATAAAACTGGTTGCATCTTTGGGTCTGTATCTTTCAATATTATCATAACTGATATATTTTTCAAAAAATACATACTTGGAAGCAACATTTTGTGATGGTTCCACAATAATATCAAAAATTTCCGGATTATCAACTACCCCATCGTCGTCTTGATCAAAAAAACCAACCTTAACTTTTCTATTATCTTGATAACCATCCGATTCGGTGATTGTGTCAACCACTTGCCAATTGATTGGATAACCTATCACTGTACCGGAACTTGGAACAGTATTACTTTTAAGAATTTTTACTGTATCTTTTACTGTTTGTCCTGAAACATAATCGTAGATTTTATCTGTTTTATCATAATGAAATTTATTTTCCGATACCGATTCAAAAACATAATCCAATGATCTATACTGCACGGTATAAGTGTTACCATCGTTAGTAAGTTTAAACCACCAACTATCATCTGAATTGGTCAATGTGTTTGTGCCCGCATTGTTTAAAGAGAATGTGTTGGATGAACCTAAATTTGACGAAGTAATTACTTTCCATTCTCCGTCTTGTTCGTCGAACCTTAATCCAAACTCTTCGTAGGTTTCAATTCTATTCTGTATGTCTTCTTTCAACTCTGTAGGTAACAGGGTTGTGAAAGGAGGAATCACTGCTGATAAAACTGCATTCGAAGGAATGATATCATTTAACGTTATAGGTCCAACTCCTGATTCTAAATTTCCTAGACCGGAATTTGCACCATCTCCCACCACATTCGAAATCTTTGCCCATGCCCTATCTTCTGCTACATCGGTCGTCGACGATACCAATACACCATTTAAAAATTTTCTTGTGTCGGGTGAAACAAATTTTATCAATGCTCCCGGTTTTGCGTGTTTTAAGTTACTGGTTGAAAATGATCCCACAGTCAATGGACCGCCTGCTACAAAATATCCAGTATTTGTATTAGTGCTGGTTGTTGTTGATACCCAACTTGCCGATAATGTTGATAAATCTTGTGTTCCATATTTTTGATAATAAAACTGTCGAGAATATGCATCAGATAATTTGCTTTCAATTTTGCTATTGATCACATCTAAAATTTCGTTCCTGTTGGTAAATGTAAAAGTAAATTGTGGTATGGACTCTTCTCTATAAATTATTCCGTCATCAGCAAAAGTTGACACATTGGAGTACGCACCCGTTGGATCAATCACTTCCTTTGTTCTAGATATACCAGATGCAGATCTGTTGACTGATTTTACTTTTATAATTTCCTGTGATACTGATAAAGGTACAACATTGTAATCTTCTGCTGTTATCATTCTGTTTTGAGAATAATAAACTTGCGATGCTTTTTGTTTGATAGAATCATTCGATTCTGTTGCTGATGCATTGTAAATGCTTTGTTGTAACGAAGCCGTCACAGTTAATAACTGATTAGCACCAAACTGATCAACATATGGAATTGAAAAAGATATGTCTGCCATATCATTTGGTTGTATGTTGTATCTCGCATTGTCCGATGTTCTATAATAACATCTAAATGCTCCCGATGGAATATTAGAAAAGTTTCCGTCACCAAATACTAAATCAATCTGATCATTATTTTTTGTAATGACATTGTAGATATTTCTAATATCTTTTGATAAACTGTTGTAGATTACATTGTTTCCTGTCAACGAAGGTATCTGTGTCCACAATGATTCCAATTGATCGAAATC
>Ga0255757_10000059_pt1 | contig 98780 bp, 81 predicted proteins | sample 071ome_27_FD_179957 | JGI IMG/M metagenome (GOLD analysis project Ga0255757, IMG submission 179957) | Coastal salt marsh microbial communities from the Groves Creek Marsh, Skidaway Island, Georgia - 071409AT metaG (version 2) | ecosystem: Environmental > Aquatic > Marine > Intertidal zone >...
GTCTTGTAAAACGGTAACTGGACCAAAGGCTCGGTCGACACCTTCCACCTTGATCAGTTCACGTGACATAACCCAAGCCGATTGACTCTAACTTATGGAGTCACCGTTCAAAAATTTTGACCGATTTTAATTATCGCAATATTGGAAATACTCGGCAAAACGCCATATTTTGCTTCTCATCCGACCGAAGACAATATACCCTCATATCTGCCGTGTAGGCGGAGAGAGTATTCTCATCCGGTGGAAAATGTGGAATTGAGACACGACATACGTCGTGTTCCAGCCGCTCGCGACTGGAACACTGAATCCGACCTACAGGCTCGTCTATCCACAGGTGCAAAGATATGGATAGTTGGTGATATCCACGGGCATTTGGCTACGTTTAGGGCTTTGATTCATAGATTAAAACTCCGGGATGAGGACAGAGTGGTCCTTCTTGGAGACATGATAGATAGAGGGCCAAATTCTGCAGGAGTAATCGAGTATGTCAAAAATCATCCACAAATCATTGCCATCAAAGGAAATCATGAGCAGATGGCGGTTAGGTCCTTACAGGGTAGGGCGATAGAACTAGACCCTACATGGTTAGCAAAAGGTGGTTCCTCAACCTGGGGGTCATACATAGTTGCAGCAAAAGGTGATCTACACCAAGCTAAACTAACCTTCGCAGAAGATTGTGCATGGATGGCTGATTTACCAAGCCACATCGTGTTGGATAAATGGCGCTTGGTACACGCTGGATACCATCCTGAAAAGGACTTAGATACTCAAGACGAGAAGAATTTACTTTGGATTCGAGGAGCATTTTTCCGTCATGATAAGCCGATAGATGAACAAAGAACCGTCATTTTCGGCCACACGCCCACAAAGAAATTTGGCAAGTGTGGTTCAATTGCTAATTCGAAAATAATTCTTGATGACGGCAGACCTTCATGGAAGGCTTTGGATGTTTCAGCTTTCAACCATCGAGCTCCTGGAATTGTAGCATTCGATTTACAAAAAGAGGTTGCTGTAAAGCAAAAAACTCTCAAGAGTGAGTATTGGTGGACAAAGACGAAAGCGAAAGAAGCGCCTATCTCCGAGTTTTACGGTTTAGTTGAATTACGACGCAGGTCGAGATATTATGAGATTACAGAGGAAAAATTCTCACGAAAATTACACGTGGCCGGCGCCACCCATCAAATTAAATCACCAGTTTCATTCAGAATAGTTCCAATGAAAGATAAGGGAATCAAAACTGATTTACCGCTTTCCGGTAATAAATATACTAAATATGTCAAAAAATACGCATGATTATCCTTGATGCATCCGGACAAAGGTAAATAAGTCTAAATGTGTATGTCACCACATGGCGAGAGAAATCACCGACCAAACCAAAAACGCCGCTGAATCTCTAGTCAAGGCGACAGTGATCGTTTTGGACAGAGTGAACGTACAAGCTTACCTAGACAGGGCGTCTAGAGAAACATCAGTTATGCTAGGTGGAAATGGCATCGTCATGGTAAGTTAAATCAGTTCAGTAGCAGATAAAACGCGAAGCAGAACTGTTGCGGATGTGTCTTTCACCACGAGTTATTACAAATTTAAACGCACAACTAACCCTAAGTTGGTCAATGAATTTTGCAACCCTTCTGCTGGGTTTATTTCCTTCTTTGTTAATCATGTCGAAAATTTCATGCGCAGCCCAGTAAGAACCGAGAATAATTATGCTTTGAATATCGTATGAAAATCGTGTCAAAATGTTCTGAATTTCAGTCAAGGGGTCTATTCTATTACCCAAAACAGGGTCATCCATTAATTCTACAATGTCTCCAAACATGCAAATTAAATCATCCAAATAAATCACTGCTCGTCTTGGTGATGGCCCATCCCAATCTCGGGGTGGCCAATTGTCTGGTACGATAATAATCGGGTCGCCGTCACCATAACATTCGAAATCACTTTGATTGCCTGAGATAAACTTCTCTTCCAAACACAAACTATTGAAATCAAATAGACTCGTGACGCTCTCAAAATACTCATCATCCAAGTTATCTATTGGCGGAGTTTGATATTGTCCAACTTCATTGTCACTATTTATCGATATATTTCTGACCATACAACGAACATCAGGGGAGGTCCTTTAGAAGGTTGACGATTATTATCGAAGAAATTTGATAATATACCTGATGTTACTATCCAAAGTATCATTGCTATTCACTTGTTGAGTGGAATATGGACATTGCTACAATCTCGGCTGCGACTGTCATGTTCATCCTCGGAGCAACCTCTCCTGGTCCATCTCTTGCGGTCGTACTGCGAAATACGATGATCGGTGGAAGGTCGAGAGGGTTATCTTGCGCAATAGGGCACGGATTGGGTTTTGGGTTCTATGCTGCAGCTGTCGTTTTTGGATTGGTTACAATAATGGTGGAAATGCCGGCATTATTCACCATTCTACAAGTAGTAGGAATCTTATTTCTATTGTATCTTGGATATGGTATATTCAACTCTGAAGCGTCTAAATTAGAGTATGAAGGTGGGAATAGAGAAGGCTTTGTGGAGGGGTTTTTTATTGCCTTTCTGAATCCCAAAATCGCAGTATTCATGCTTGCCGTTCTGTCTTCAGTTCTAGAACCTGGAATGTCGAGTGATACGAAATGGGTAATCGCAATCTTGGGAATGTCAATAGACACGATTTGGTACGTGCTTGTAGCCTTACTGCTTTCGAATTCAAACATTCTTACCAAGATAGAAAATAATCAAATTTTCATGAACCGAATAACTGGTGTTTTGATGATAGGTTTAGCGTTCTGGTCGATTGCTAAACTGCTATTTCTATGACAATCAATACTATTGAGGTCTTGCTATTGGCAAGTTCATGCCAGAACTGCCCGAGGTCGAAACTGTCCGCACTGGACTTTCTTCGTCATGGGTTGGCAAGCGTATAGATGGGGTAGATTTGCGTCGTGATGGTCTAAGGTTTCCATTCCCAGAAGGACTCGAAAGCAGACTTACTGGGAGAACTGTAACGGCCGTTCGGAGGCGTGCTAAATATCTGCTAATCGATTTGGATAATGGAGACATCCTTCTATCTCATCTCGGAATGAGCGGTAAGTGGACGCTTGACGCAAGTGAATGTGAAGGCAAACATGACCATGTTGTGATTCTCTTTGATGATGGAAGTATGTCTGTCTACAACGACCCAAGACGATTTGGTGTCTTGGATATATTTAGAGGAAATTCACACAAATTACTAGACCATCTTGGCCCCGAACCCCTTCAAGAATGGACAGGCCAAGACCTCTATCAAAAACTACAGAAGAGAAAAAGTGCCATCAAAATCTGCATTCTTGACCAAAAGGTGGTGGTCGGAGTGGGCAATATCTATGCGTGTGAAGCACTGAACAGAAGCAAGATCTCCCCAACAAGGATGTCAAATAAGGTCAAGAAAAAGGAATGTGATATTTTAGTCGCAGAAATAAAAGAAATACTTGCTGAAGCGATTAGAGTAGGCGGTTCCTCTTTGCGAGATTTTGCGGGGGTTGACGGAACTCTTGGTTATTTCATCCATCAATTCAAAGTCTACGATAAGGAAGGCGAAGAATGTCAATGCGGGGGAACTATCGAGAGACTGGTTCAAGGTGGTCGCTCCACTTTCTGGTGTAAATCTTGCCAGAAGTGATCAGTAATTTTCAATCACCGTTCGTAAATCTTGCAGGAATAGGTCCGTTGGGAAATCATAGTCAGACCAAACTACTCTACCAAGGGTGTCTGTGTCGAGAATATATGTGGGAGATGGGTGAGCTACTGTGTACCCTTCGCTCGAGTTATCCTCTTGTTCGACAGGGTAGACGCCGTATGTTTCATACACCATGTCAAGGGCACTACCAGAGCCAGTCAGATGAGGCCAGTCATATCCCATGTCCTCACTCCAGTTTCTTAGTCGCTCTGGCGAATCATGTTTCTTGTCAACGGTTACCGAGACGAATGTTACGTTTTCAAGTTCAGATTTGGTAAGGCTTTCCTTTACCATTTTCAGATTCTGACTTGTTACTGGGCAGGTGTTGTCACATCTAGTAAACACAAATGCGAGAACAACAACTTTGCCTTCTTCATCAGCAAGGCTCCATAAATCACCATAAGCGGTCTCAAGTGTAAATTCATACACTGGGCTACCGTTTAGGTTTCGACCGTTGAAAGAGATTTCTTCTTCGATTGATTCTTCAGAAAAGCATCCCGGAATGATTAAAATTAGACAAGCGAAAAGCGCCTGGAACTTCATTTTACCACTCAGTATTCTCTCCAACCCTTTCCACAATTCTTGCAGGTTAGCATCCTTGTTTCGGGTTCATCAGAAGATCTTGTTTGTTCAAGATAGGAGAAAACTTCGACTCCGTTACACTTAGGGCACATGTAATCACCGGTAGTTAGTACTCCTTTCATCTGGTCGGAGTCCTTGATTACCTCATACTCTCTGGTTTCGGCTTTACTCGAAGATTGAACATCTCCAAGGTCAATCTCTTTACCTTGGATTTTCATTTTACCAACAGGGCCATTGTAACCACATTTGTAGTTTGTACACTCAATTTCTCCGTTTATTGGAAAAGCCATCGTACCGCATTCTGGGCAGAACATGACCAATGAAGAATAACTCTCTTTATCAATTTTTGTTCTATATACCAAACAAATCATTCAACAATAGGGTCCTTTTAGACCATCATATGTGGCTCTGGTATGATTGGAGGTCGGCTGCAGTTTCGGATTCCGATGGTAATCTAATCGATGTCGAGGAATGGGACGGTTGGAAGGATACCGATTCTGTCTGCACTAGATTGGACATGATTGTTCATGGAGCGATGACGCCCGAAGCGGAAAGATTGGCTGAAAGATTCCCATCTGCTCGAGTTTTAGTTCACGGTTCAGAAGGTCTTCCTGAAGCGGACTGGCCTCTGCCCTCTGATGAAGCACTTCAGGCAGTAGACAAAGCGGCCATTCTGCTATCAAAGCGTGGCGTTGACGCCGCAGCGGGCGACCCTGACAGAAGATTGGAACACATATTGAGGGCCTCGGATGAATTAAGGTCAGCGTATGTAACAATCGAGGGCAGGCTAGTAGAATGGGTTGGCCTTTTTCTTCCTGAAGCACGGTTTGAAAAAGACAGGACTGGTCTTGCAAAGAAGGTCATTGATTCCTCTTCATTAACAGAACTAGCAGATGCGTTACAAATCGGTATGCCACCGGTTGGGCCTACTGATGCTGAGTGGAATAGCTTGCATGATTGGGCAGTTAGCGTATGGGAAATCAAGAATCGTCTAAACGCCATGGAAGACGTCGTTAGGGAATTAGCATCATCGCACTTACCATCATTGTCACTTTTAATGGGACCTATATTGGCTGCGAGATTGTGTACCGAAGCACATGGTAGGGCTAGACTTGCACGCTTACCTGCTGGGACAATGCAAATTCTAGGAGCCGAAAAGGCATTTTTTAGTCATTTGAAGACTGGTGCCCCTTCACCTAAGCACGGACATATTTTCATGCACCCTTGGATTTCTCGGTCCCCAAGGTGGACTAGAGGGAAAATAGCGAGAATGGTGGCTGCAAAAGCAACCATAGCGGCAAGGTGTGATGCTTACGGAGGTGCCGTTTGGGACCAATCAACTGTAGATGCTGTAGCGGCTAAAGTTGAAACAATTAGAAGTGAAAATTCTCAACCTAATCGAAGGTGATAGGTTGGGCAAACAACGCAGACTTTCTTGGGCTGTCCTCGTTGATGGACGGGCGATTTGGACCAAGAATGCAGTTCCAAAGACCTCACAGTATGGAGAATCACTTCGCAGGTTTAGGGGAACAGAGTACAGGAGATGGGATCCGACGAGGTCAAAATTAGGAGCTGGCCTTTCTCGAGCAAGACAGACTCAATACGAGTTATTGCCCAAAGAGGGTGACACCTGCCTATACCTTGGAGCAGGGCATGGAACATCACTATCTCATCTTCACGACCACGTGTGTGGGGAAGCAAACGAAAAGAATGGCAGAATCATTGCTGTAGACCTATCTCCTAGGTGTCTCAGAGACCTAGTTCATCTATCCAATATTAGGCCCGGCCTAGTGCCAGTTTTGGGAGATGCTCGTAATTTTTCAGGGTGGGGCGTCATGGTTTCAAGGAAGGTGGACTGGTTGTTTCAAGACGTAAGTCAAGCAGGACAAGCAGAGATTTTCATAAAAGCGGTCAAGAGGTTCTTGAAACCTGGTGGAAAGGGTTTGCTTTCCCTAAAGGCCGCCTCTGAAAGATTAACAGAAGGTGGGGAAAAAGCCGTGTTTAAGCAGGTTAGAGAGCAGTTGGATAACGCAGGTCTAAACATTAGAGAACAAATTGACCTACACGGTTTAGAAGACAATCATTGCCTCTACTTTGTTGAGTATCAGTAGTCGTTTTCGACCCTCGGGGCGAGGAAGTACTCGACAGTACCTGCGCCGTCAGCGAAGTCGAAATTGAGTTTCAGAGGGAAATTCTCTCCAAACCTGACGTTTACATTTTCAATACCTTGGAATACCTTTGATAGCGGAATCAGGTAAGAAAGTGAGTATTGAGATTTTGCTGCTTGAGAGCAGTCAAGAGCTACAAGGTCGTCCTTGGTGAATTCAACATGAACCTCATCGATTTGTTTGACGTTGACTGAAAATTTCTTATCATCGAGTGAAAGTGTTACCAATTCGCCAACTTGCCTACCCGCTCTTAGTGCTTGAGCGAGTTCTGCTCCGGAGATTGTTACCCCACATGGCAGTTCAAGGTCTGGAACATTAGGAGGGTTCAATGTGGAATTGTCCAGTGGTCTGATGTTCCTATCAATTCTTCCGATGTTAACAGTAGCAGTGCCTGTGTCGTCGTTGTAAGTTAGGTCAACCATATCGGTTGCACCCAAACTTAGCATGTCCTTCAACTTCCTAATCTCCAATCCAAGATTGGTTTCGTCAACTTCCCAAGTATCGAAAGCTGCACTATCCACTTCCATTTTGATCATCGCTACATGCGACGGGTCAACAACTCTGACGAAAAGGCCGTTTTCTTTGAAGTCTAATCTTGCTTCTTCAACGACTACACCTAGTGTTTCTACGATGGTTTTCATCAGGTCTTGACGGGCTGTAATGTTCAACATGAGAGCACCCCTACGGTTTCACTGCGATTTCGGAGGCTTATGAACCTTCTAATCCTTTAGCACCCCAAAACGCGCGGTTTTAGAGTATTTTATTTAGTCAAAAAACAATGAGATGACTTCATCAAGGGGAGGTTAGTAGGCGTTTCATGGCAGAAGTATCCCCCCTGCTCAAAGAAGATGGGGAACCGTTCAAAGTCGCCGTCCTGATTCCCACCATTAACAATGCAGAAGAATTAGATATCGTTTTGGGCAGACTATCCAAGCAGACCTACCCTCACTTTGAAATCGTAATCTCCGATTCAAAATCAAAAGATAACACGAAAGAGGTCTGTGAAAAATATGGCGCAACATGGATTGATGACCCTTCGAGGAATCGTGCAGACGCTTGTAATTTCGCATTAAGGCAAATGGACCACGACCTCGTATTGTTCACAGATGATGATACAATCCCTCCTCTTGATTGGGTTGAAAAATTAGTTCGTTGGTTCAAGGACCCTGAGGTAGGTGCTGTAGGTGGTCCAAACTTCGCACCTGACGAGGACCCGTTCGGAGCCAAATGTGCGGATGTCGCATTCTGTACGAAGTTCATGACCGCCGGTACAAGATATGGTGCTCAACCCAAAGGTGAACTGGTTCCAATTACCCACAACCCCGGCGTTAATTGTGCCCACAGAATGGCTAATCTCAGAGAGGTTGATTTCTTTGAAGAAGGATGCATTGGAGCGGAGGACGTAGTTCTCGACGCCAAGATACAGAGAAAAGGACACAAGTTATTCATCGACCCTGAAAACGTAATGCCCCACCGAAGAAGAAGACCGTTCAAACCTTACATGAAGCAGATGAGGAATTATGGTTACACCAGAATGGTAGCAAACAAGCGGTGGCCTGAGATTGCGGAATGGTCTCATACCGCAATTGGCTTCTTCCCCTGGTTGGTGGTACTTGCTGGTATTTCGACAATATTCGGAGCCTTAACAGGTGGCGCTGCTGCTGAAACTTGGTTCACTTTGAGTGGAGAATGGGATGTCTCAAGAATAGCGTTCCACATACCGTTAGGACTTGCAGGCCTCTATGTTGCAATTTCATGGCTTGGGGCAGCTATTGGAACAAGTCCGCACCGAAATATTGGGACCGTATTCTTCGCACCGTTGTTCGTATTCCTTGCCCATTGGGCATATGGCGCAGGTGTTAACAAAGCCTGGAAAGAGATTAGACAAACCGGCGGTAAAGCTGGAGTCGGCGAACAAATCGATGACAGGGTCCGTACCGCTTGATTAGGATTAAGCAGTGCAAAGAATAGCGACTATCATGGCGCAGATGGATAATACACATTCCAGTAGCGCTGACGATGCTAGAGAAATTTGGTTACTGATAAGAGGGTGGCTTGGAATTATTCGGGTCTTAGTCATTATTGGAATAATCATAATCGCTGAAATATTCGAAGAAGCCATTGTTTTCAATCTCTCACTATCGGTGTGGGCAATAGTTGTAGGTTTCCCACTTTTCCTACTGATTTCAATCGTAATCATTCAGGGTGACAAGCGTTTTGCGCCCGACCTAGAAGAAAAGCGCCGGGACAGGGTTAGGAAGACAGCTTGATTACAACTCACCAGTCTGAATTTGCCACTGACTTGCATATACTCCGTTGTTTGCGATTAGTGATTCGTGGTTACCTCTTTCAACGATCGCACCATCTACCATTGAGATGATTTCTTCCGCATTTCTGATGGTTGAAAGTCTGTGAGCAACAGCGATTGTTGTTCTTTCACCGCCACTTGCGATTAGATTTTCTTGGATTCTCTTTTCAGTCTCAGCATCAAGTGCGCTTGACGCTTCATCCAAGACTAGCAGGCTCGGATTTTTCAATAATGCACGAGCGAGTGAGACTCTAGCTCTTTGGCCTCCCGAGAGCATGGTTCCTCTGTCGCCAACCATCGTTTCAAGACCCTCTTCAAATTCCTTGACAAACTCTGCGGCTCCAGCCATTTCCAGCGCCTTCATTATTTCATCCTCATCCGCTTCCCGGTTGTATGCCACATTTTGCTTGATTGAGCCAAAGAATAGGAACGGTTCTTGACTGACGAATCCCATGGCCGCTCTGACTGAATCCAAAGTCAAGTCTTGAACATCGATTCCGTTGACGAGAACTCGTCCCTCTTGCGGTTCGTAGTATCTCATCAACAACTTCAGAATGGTTGTCTTACCTGCTCCAGTGTGCCCCATTACACCTAGGAATTCACCCGCAGAAACCTTGAATGATATATTCGCTAATACTTTTGTTGAAGTCCCAGGATAAGTGAAAGTCACATTTTCGAATTCAACGGAGTTGATAGGGCCATCAAGGACCTTGGCATCCTCCTTGTCAGCAATTGTAGGTACCAAATCAACCAGTGCGAATACTCTCCTTGCACTCGCTTCTCCTTTCTGTAACTGGTTGATTAGCATACCAAATATGAACATAGGCATTGTCATCCTTGTTGAAATCAAGAGGAAAGTTACGAGCTGTCCAGTGGTTATGTCGCCCTGTTTTGTCAGGTATCCACCAACTGTCACCAGAAGACCAAATGCTATACCTGCGATTGCGTAAAGTCCAGGAAGGTATCGATTCCTATCACGGCTTGCACCTATCGCTTGTTCTCTGTAGGCAACAGATTCCTTGTCAACTCTTTCTGCTTCCCAGTCCTGAGCGTTGTACGCTTGGACAACAGCGATTCCAGATATCACGTTCTCTAGAACGGCCGTAATGTCACCAGTGGACTCTCTCTGCTGTCGATACTTTCTCTGAACCCTCGTAGAAAATAAGTAAACGAGTGGAATGATGAGTAGGAGTGGTGCGAAAAGGACCGCTGCGAGTTTCCAACTCATTAGAATAAGAATTAGGAACGCAGTTCCGAAAGTGACGACGATTCGAATTATTGAAGTTGATGAATCGCTAATAACATCCTCTAACTGATTTACATCAGCGGATAGTACACTCATCAATTGGCCAGTCTGGCGTAGATCGTAGTAAGAAGCCTCCATATCGATTAGAGATTTTGTAGCGTCCAAACGCAAATCGTGTTGAACCTTGTAGCCGAGGGTTTGCCAGCAATATTCGCTTATGCCTTGGAAAATTGCTAGGCTTGCAAACCCGAGGAAAATTAAGATGCCATATCCGTATGCGAGATTATCGCTTACGATTGGGAAAAGAGAGTTATCAAGGAAATCTCTGAATCCGCCAAAAAATCCTTCTGTGGAAGCGCCAGAATAGTAATCGACAGCGAAACCGATGAAAACGAATGGAAGTAGGTCTGCAAATCTAGCCATTCCGTTTGCTAAAATTCCAACCAGAGCCCTTTGTTTGTACTTCATTCCGTATGGAATTACTCTCCAAATCTGTTTACCAAGGATGTCCACTTTTTCTGAATTTAATTGTTCAGGAGACAAATGTTGATGTTGTGCTGAACGTGGATTTCCTGCTCCCATATCTGTTGCGTTCCCGATTTAAGTTATGAACTTGCGTTAGATACTTTGATGTTGAACCCTTTACAGTGTATCAACATGCGAACTGCCGTTGTCGCGATTCTGTTGGTTTTCTCGTCATTATCTGGCGCTCTTGCGTGGAATGTTGAAGTCGAAGAGGGACTTCCTATTAATTTCAAAAATGGTGTTGTGAATAGCATTCCAATCGAGTTCGTTCCAGAGGATAATTATCACGGCTTTTACGTGCTAACTCACGAATATCCGGTTCCCACCGAATGGGTTTGGGAACTAGAGGCTGCTGGAATTGAGTGCTGGACCTTTGCTCCACCCTCTGCGTTCCATTGCGAATTAAACGGGCACACACCCTCTCAACTCGAAAGATTAGAGGTTGAAGGTATGATTCAGATGCCTGAATTTACCAAACTACATTCAGCGGTTATGCCGTCTATGAAAGGAGAGATGGACTCCTATCTTATAGCGGAAGGAATTGGAATTTTCAACGTGGTTTTGTCTGGTGAAGAACTTCCAGAGTATATAGGATTGCGAGGAGATATTGAGGTCCTTAGCCATAATGACAGATGGGCACAAGTAGAGGCTAGGACCAGTGGAGTTGAATGGTTGGTCTCACAATCTGAAGTCGAGTGGATAGAGCCAACTTTTGAATTCATAACAGCTAACGACGAAGCGGCTGATATCATCTCCGCAAAGGTCCTCTGGGATGCGACCCAGATGGCTGGCGTAAATCCTTCATGGAATGCGTTGGACGGTACAGGAATAGTTGTCGCAGTTGCAGATACTGGACTTGATAATGGGATAAACAACACAAATATGCATCCCGATTTTAGAGACCACATCCAAGGTATTCATGCCTACGGAGTTCCCTCTTCAATGCAAACATACGTAAATGCTCCATACAACGATGGCGCATCTGACCTTGATTCGGGACACGGCACTCACGTTGCAGGTTCAGTTCTAGGAGATGGTACTCAATCATCTGGCTCTATCAAGGGAATGGCTCCAGAAGCACAACTGTACATGCAAGCGACTGAGGTTTACGTAGATTGGACTACATATGCTGAAAACACTTACGGGGTAACCGATGGGTACTCGCTACAGGGAATACCCACTGATTTGAATACTCTATTCAATGATGCTGCATACAACAACACGCACATCCACACTAATTCTTGGGGGTCCGTAGCAGCGGGTGAATATACTGCTTCATCGATGCAGGCTGACTATTCAGCAAGAAACCATTCTGAAATGTTAATCCTTTTCGCTGCAGGAAATGAGGGTGAAGATACCGATAATACTGGCGACGGTGAAGTTGACTTGAATAGTCTAATGTCTCCGGCATCTGCCAAAAATGTGTTAACAGTAGGTGCTTCAGAAAATGATAGAACTTCCTTTACTGCTACATACGGTGCATGGTGGGGTAGCACATACAGTAAGAATCCAATCAGCTCTGATAAGATCGCAGATGATTCAGAAGGAATGGCCGCATTCTCGAGTAGAGGCCCTGCAGAAGATGACCGCATCAAGCCAGATGTCTCTGCGCCAGGTACATTCATCCTATCGACAAAAAGCCGTTCAACAACAGATACGGCCTGGAGTGCTTACTCAAATTCTGATTATACTTACATGGGTGGAACTAGCATGGCTACGCCAATAACTGCTGGTTCTGCAGCCTTAATTTACCAACACCTAATCGATAACTTAGGCCATTCCAACCCCTCAAGTGCGCTTGTAAAGGGCATCATAACAACTAGTGCTCATGACATGGCTGGCCAATACGGTAGCTCCACAAACGGTGCTGGAGAACCGGCACCAAACAATCACGAGGGTTGGGGCTTAGTAGACTTAGATAGAGCAATCAATACTACATGGGTTGATGATGAATCGGTTAGCACCGGGGATTCAAGGTCTTGGAAATTTACCGTACCGAGTAGCGCACCCGACCTAAAAATTATGGTTTCATGGACGGACCCAGCAAGTTCACCATCCAACAGCGTTCATTTGGTGAACGACATTGATTTTGCACTAAAGAGCCCAAGTGGAGTTTGGACCGAATACGGAAATGACAGAGACAATTTGATTGGAACAGTAATATCTTCTCCTGCGTCTGGGCAATGGGAAATCCACGTAAATGGTAGTAGCATACCTACCGGGCCACAACACTTTGCAATGGTTATCGATGCACCTTATTCCATGATCAACCTGTCCGCTGACGCAGACGGGGACGGATTTATCGACACTCTCGATGACTGTCCAAATACTCCAGGTCAATCAAACCAAGACCAGGATGGTTGTCCTGATGGAGATGGCGATGGTTGGTCAAACACCGGTGATGATTTCCCTAACGATGGTACACAGTGGTCAGACACAGACAGCGATGGGTATGGCGATAATCCAAGCGGAAATAATCCAGATTCATGCATTTCCTCGTTTGGAAGTTCTAGTTTAGACAGATATGGTTGCCTCGATACAGATTCTGACGGATGGTCAGACCCTGACGGCGTATGGTCGACATTCCAAGGCGCTGATGCTTGTTCAACAGTTTGGGGTAATTCTAGTCTAGACCGAAACGGTTGTCTCGACGATGATGGCGACGGTCAATCAAATATCAATGACATATTGGTAAACGACAATACTCAATGGTTGGATTCAGATGGTGATGGATTCTATGACAATCCTAACCCTGCTACGAATTGGGATGATTGTCCTTCTGTTTCAGGGACTTCCACAGTTGATTTACAAGGATGTTTAGATTCCGATAGCGATGGAGTTTCAGACACTAACGACCCTTGGCCAAATGACCCATCTCGTTCAATAGATACGGATAATGATGGGTATGCAGACAATGAGGACGATTGTCCTAGCTTTGCAGGTAATTCCACCGAAGGGTTGGTCGGATGTTTGGACGCAGACGGAGACGGAAGACCTGCAGAGTTTGATGCATTCCCGCAAGATATCACTCAGTGGGACGACACTGACGGCGATGGTTTTGGAGATAATCCAAGTGGCAATTTGGCAGATGATTGTCCAAATGTGGCAGGGACCTCATGGCAAAATTCGACATTAGGATGTCTTGACAATGATTCTGACGGTTGGGCTAACCATCAAGACCGATTTGAAAACGATAGCACACAATGGCATGATGTAGACAATGATGGCTTTGGCGATAATCCTGGAGGCTCTACTCCTGACGCTTGCCCGTCTACATTTGGTAATTCTACGGGTGGAGGAGTCTACGGTTGTCCTGATTCTGACGGCGACGGTTGGGCCAATTCAGGAGACGCATTACCAGATAACCCTACACAATATCTCGATTCAGATGGAGATGGATACGGTGACAATCCGGATGGTACAGATGCTGACGATTGTCCATTGACTTTCGGAAATTCAACAATTGACAGGACAGGATGTTCTGACACTGATGGTGACGGAGTTTCAGATTTGAACGACCATTTCCCCTACGACCCTACCAGGGTCAAGGATACTGACAATGATGGGTTTGATGATTTGGAAGATGATTGTCCAACCACCTCCGGTACCTCTCTAAATGGCTCGGTAGGATGTTTTGACGCCGACCAAGACTCTTGGGCTGACCAAAATGACTCATTCCCAATGATTTCTTCACAGTGGAATGACACTGATGGAGACGGTTATGGTGACAATCCTAACGGAACCCAACCGGATTCCTGTCCTACGGTTTCCGGTACCAGCTCCGCAGATATGTTCGGATGCTTAGATAGTGATGGTGATTCTTGGTCTAATACAAACGATATTTTCCCAGACGATGGGTCTGAATGGATCGATTCAGACATGGATGGCTTTGGAGATAACATGGATGAGTGCCCAACTACCGTTGGTACTGCGACTGATGGTAATGTCGGATGTGTCGATTCCGACGGGGATGGTTGGTCTGACAGCGCAGATTTCATGGTGAATGATGCGAGTCAGTGGCAGGACGCTGACGCTGATGGTTATGGAGATAATCCAGATGGATTCGAAGGAGACGACTGTCCAGCAGAATACGGTTTCTCGTTTAGAGATAGAACTGGATGTGCAGATGACGATTACGATGGTTGGTCAAATTCTGCTGACGCATTCCCAGACCTTCCAACCCAGAATATGGATACTGACGGCGACGGTTATGGTGACAATAATTCGGTAGGAGCAGAACTACCCGACCACTGGCCATTGGACGCTCAGAGAAATGTCGCAGAGATATTGTTCTCGTGCAGTCCAGATGAATTCCAAGTCGATGTCGCTGGAGATAATTTGCTCACATTTACCTGTTCAATTACTAATTTAATTCAGAATAACCTAACACTTAGAGTAGACTGGAAGGCTCTGAATTCCATCGATGCCGGATTAAGATATCAAGTGCTTGTAATTGAGGGCGAAGGTGAGAAAACCGTAGCGTTCTCAGGAAATGTGATAGATACTGGAACTATTCTTTCAGTCATCGAAGCGAAAGAAATTGGAGCCAGCGCCTCACTTTCATTTGTTACAATTTCGATAGAATCGATTAACTCAACTAAGGGTCAAACCTTTTCTGATGCTGAAAAAGCATTCGTGTTAGAAGATCACGTTCAAGAAATTACTGCCGTGGGCGTCTGCATCGTACTAATCGCCGGTTTGGGCATAAATTCAATCCGCTCTTCTAAGAAGAAACGGGCTACTAGAAGGAATGAATTGTTGCAACGTCGCTCCAATAGTTACAATCACGAACAGAATCTGTTTGGCAGAATGCCACCGCGAATCTGACCGAATTGGCTAAGAATAAGACGCCCTCGGAGGGTTTGCTACGCGGATATGGTGAAGTGGTTATCACCTGAGGTTTCCAACCTCATGTCGTGGGTTCGATTCCCGCTATCCGCACTCTGAATCAACAAGAAACCGGTGCGTTCAGCTAATCTCGAATACAATTCTGAATTCTCGATTCCCGCTATCCGCACTCTGAATCAACAAGAAACCGGTGCGTTCAGCTCATCTTGAATTCAATTCTGAATTCTCGATTCCCGCAATTTAACTCAAAGCAATTGGTGCGGTTGCTGACCATTCTGCAGAGGGCTTGTGCCAGTCTCTAACTTGGTCTGTTTCTAATCTTAGTTGAATGCCTTCTCCGTCTTCAAATTCTAAATCCATCAGTGAAAAATCGACTACTAATTCGTTACTTCTAAATGTGTCATCGAATAGAACCTCTTGTCCAACGACACTTCCAGATTCAGTTCTTTCGAGGATTACTCTAACATGGCATTCTTGCAGAGGATTTCTTAGAGTGCATGATTCACTACTTCCATCGTGTTCGACCTTTACGTATCCTTCCATGGACATCTGCCCTTCTTGAGCAAGTAGTTCGATGATGGTGTCTTTTGCTGTTGGCGCACAAACGCATTCCATGTTGTCAACTTCAGCTACTGCTTCCAAATCCACGGTCACTTCGATTTGGCTTGTTTTCACATCATCAGCCGAAATTGAGGTCGCAGTGACTGTGTAAATCCCCGGATTTTCGAATTTATGGCTGGTAATTGCACCAGTTCCTGTTGTTCCGTCTCCGTAATCCCAGGTAATCGCACCGTTTTCGTCGTTGACACTGAATACGAATTCATGAGAAATGACCGTAACGACCTTTTCTTCATTGTTATCTCCTTCATCGACTTCTACCAGCGTGTAATAATTTACTCCTTCAGCGAAATCAACGTTCGCAGTAAAGGTATTTTTATCATCTGAAAAACCAAGAATTTCAAGAGAACCAAACACTGCTGAGAATGATATCATTGTCAGTAACAAGACACCTATGGTAATGCCAATCATGGTTCGCATACTTGAACAACAAATCTTCCCCTTTTGAACTAATGTTTGTTAACAAGAGAGTAATTACAATATTATGGGAGATTTGTGATGATTAAATTTCGAATATCCAACTTGTAATTTTGTAATCAGCAAACGATGTTTTGAAGTCCTCTGTTATGGTGGACGTGTTCATGGAGACAAAATATCCTGTGCCTGCAGATGTTCCAGATGAACTAATTGAAACCTATATCGATAACATGGATGCTGCAACTTGCGGAACAGGAAAAATGAATCTGTTCGCATGTGACCAAAAAATCGAGCACTTGAATGACGATTTTTACGACGGTGGAAACAAAGTCCCTCTTTCTTCAAACGACCCAGCTCATCTGTTTGAGATTGGCGCAAAGGCACATGCTGAGGGGACAATAGGTGTCTTAGCGGGTCAACTCGGTTTGATAAGTCACTATGCAAGAGATTATCCTGATGTTCCTTATCTGGTAAAACTCAACTCAAAATCCCATCTTGTAAAAACAAGCCAGAGAGATCCTATGAGTCAAGCACTCTGGGATATGGATGATGTTGCATCTCTTCTTCACAACGGAATTAACGTTGTGGGTATTGGATATACGATTTACATAGGTTCAGAATTCGAGCACGAAATGATGACAGAAGCATGTCAATTTATCCGCCAAGCACACGAATTGGGAATGATTGCCGTTGTTTGGATGTACCCAAGAGGAAAAGCGGTTTCAGATGAAAAGGACCCGCAGTTGATTTCTGGAGCGGCAGGAGTCGCTGCATGTATCGGAGCAGACTTTGCGAAGGTAAACTATCCGCGAGCATGGGAAGGCATGACTCAACCAGAAAGTCTCGGCATCGCTGTAGAAGCGGCCGGAAGATGTGGAATCATTTGTTCTGGAGGTGGCTCACTTCCTCCTGATGAGTTCCTAGGCCGCCTTGTCGACCAAATGCAGGTATCTGGATGTAGAGGTGCGGCGACTGGAAGAAACATTCACCAAAAGGGAACAGAAGATGCGGTTAGAATGACTGCAGCTTGCAAGGCAGTAATTTGTGACGGGGCTACTCTAGAAGAGGCGCTTGCGATTTACAATGGTCAGTAATCATTGAACCATTCCGCATGAAGTGCAAATACTTCCTACTACTAATCCTCCGCAAAACATGCAGATGTCTGCGGAAATTGCGAAGATTTTCACCATGCTTATTGTCTCTTGATGAGGTCGCTTGTCTGGATGTTTCCTTTGTCATCAAGGATTAGTGGCTGGCCTTCTGTCCATCCTGGGCAGTTGTCAGCAACCCATGTTCGAGTAGCCCATTCGCATATGTCGTATCCGCCGGATAGAATTCCTGATCTCTTGATGTAACCTACTTTGACTATATCTTTGTCTTTGGAAAGAACATTACCCAGTTGTTGACTGGTTGTACCGTGTCTCATTGTGCTGTTTATGTGTTCAAGAATCTCAGCTGTGTTTCTTGGTCTGTCACCTAGGAACTTCTTGATCTTCTCTCGTATTCTTACTGTTTTCATGCATCTTTCCTCCTGTCATTTTTACGCAGTTCCCCGGTTCGGAGTTCCGCTATAATGAAGGAGCGAAGCAACACATATAACTATTGCTGAAAATTTCATTTGAAAGTTACATGAAATACCGTGTTTAGAGGGTTAATTGGCAGTTTATTTGTTAAACTACCTGTAATAATATCAAACTCCAGTGGAAATATGTAACTATTTGTAACTAAGAATGTGAAATATAGTGAAAATGTTGATAAATCTGTGTTACCAGCGAAAACTGGTGACAATGGCCAAACCCAAGCGCATTCGTTCCAATTACCAAAGAAGGGTATTGGATTGGTTAACAGACGGTGGTGGCACCGTTTCGGATGTGGCTAATGCTCTGAACCTTCGAATGCCACACGCTTCTGCTGCATTGAAGCAATTAAGAGAATCGGGGGATGTCGTGAGAGATGAGGAAAACATTAGGGGTTCATTTTACCGAGTAACCTCACAGGGTTTGTCGAGAATTGAATCCGATGAACTCTACCGTTTGTTGGATTTAGTTCAGTGGCCACCTCCCCCAAATGCGGCGGGGATAGTTCTCGGTAGAGACGGTTCTATGCTACTACTTGGTTACGCTTCTAAACCGTCAGGACCGCTTCTGGGACTGCCTGATAGGCCTATGGACATTGAAACTGAAGGAGTGAATATCTCCACTGGAAAAGAAGGGGCGGGCAAGATTTGGAGATGGGCTGTTCAAAGGGAAGATGAACCGAGATGGTGGGACATTGGGTCGAAAAGGAAAACTGATGCGCCAACTGAATCTACTTCTCTGACACTTGCCGCCTGGATGGAGCGACCAAAAGTTATGGGTGTTGTAAAAGCGAGGCTACTCGATGAAGAATCCGCTTGGCCATTAAGCGTAGGTAGTTGGTTCGAGGAATTGCCAGATGGGTACTGGCCAGAGCTACCGAAGATAATGACAGAGGGTGAATTCACAATCGGGAATGCTGGAAATTCAGGTCCTAAAGTAAGCCCAAGGGGCGCGATTCTAGCAAAGATTGGAAAACGGAGCGATAAATCTAAGATTTTGTCATCGATTCCAAATTACACTGTGAAGATTGCCGATGCCTCAATAGTCGGCAAATCACAACAATCGCTACCTTACGGTGTCCTAAGGAACTGGCTGAAATCTATTCATCCAAGGCTTAGCGATAAAAAATTACAAGCAAAATTCGAGAAATTGAAAAAAGAAATAGGAACGGTTTCCAACTCGATAACGAGAAAAGTCCTCAACGATTTTCCTGGTAAAAAATGGACGAGGTCGGGAGTCGATTTTTTCGATACGACCTCCATAGCAGTTAAGGGAGCAAAAGCAATAGTGGAGTATGCTCTTGAAAATTGTACGGCCCCAATCGCTCTAGATTGGAGATGGTCTTCTGACGAGGGTCTACTGCAAAGATTTGTCAATGATAATAATGGAAAATTGTTGATTTCTGATAGAAGTAAAGTTGAAACTCATTTCACATTAAATCCCACTTCTGTAGAAGGAAAGTTTGAGTTGATAACCAAGGACAGACTCAGACTACCAATAAGCATGGGCACTAGACTTTCGCCACCTCTCGATTGGTCGCCACCAAGAGGGCCTGCAGAATTAGTGCGGGGTAAGAACAGATCAGCAGTTGACATTGAAAATGAAATAGATGCAATTTGGCAGGCTGTGAATCTTGAGAATGGAGATGACAAATGGGCCGACAAACATGAGAATAGATTTCCATTAGCCTCTTGGATTGCTTCAACTAAGGATACCCATCAATCGAGATGGAGGCGAATTGGTCACCTACTGAAACCAGAATGGGCTGCTATCGCAAATTATTCCACATTCGATGACGAGGATATAGCCGAACTAGCAATTTTTGAAGAGGACGCACTTGAAGATTTGATACTAAGAATTCGGACTAATCCGTTAATTGTGCAAAATCTTAGTTTGGAAAACCCCGCAGTAGCAACAGCTATCTTGCTTTCAAAGGAATGGTTTGACTATGAATTAGACGTAGTTTCTGCATGGTTGGAGCATCCGATTAGGACAGATGAAGTTTTGACTAAAAACTGGAATAGTGAACATATTACAAAATTGGCAATGGTTTCGCCTCACCACAATCTGTTGTTGAATAACTCAACCTTCTCGAGAAGTGAAATGCTTGCGATTATGGAGGATGTGAACCATACATTGTGGAAAACTAAAGCGAAAAGTTGGCTTACTTCCTGTATTTCTTCCAATGTAGGAAGAACCGCTCTAGCAGAATTAGAATTGCCCTGGCCGGTTATTTTGTCCCAAACCGATATTAAATCTGAGGACCTAAATCTGATATTTCACATGCCAGAAGGAATTGGAAAGGATTCACTGTTGGACGTTTTTGAAGGGTTGGAAGCCTTTGAATCCGGAAAAACTCCCCCTGTAGGTAGAACACATCCATTTGCGGGCTGGCTTTTCCAAGACCATGTCCCAGTGATGCCGTTTGAATGTGATTCAAACCTCGAGGTCCACATTGCGTTGCACCGTCGTATTCAAGGATGAGTACTCTTTGCGCAATTTAACCGCACATGCAACATCACAGGGAGAACGTGCTGTTCGATGAACTGTGATACCAATGATGCGGCTACGTGCCATCGTCGAAGACCAGGGTGACTCGAAAGGGAATGACTTCTGATGCAAACCGATGGACTATGTGGTCGGATATGGGTCCTCGCTGGACGAGAGAATGAGAGTGAGACAACCACCCGGCTGCACAGACGCCCTGACCCTGGGTCAAGCCTCCGAGGAAACGATGAAAGGGGCTGTTACGGGTCGGGGCACACTTCTTTTAGCGATTTATTGAAGTGCCTTTGAAACTCCTATACAATCATGGCGAAGTTGGAGAGGTGTCTTGTTGGAGGCACCTTCGATAGATTCCACGAAGGCCACAAGACACTTTTGAATTCAGCTTTGGACAGGGCGGAACTCGTTGAAGTATGGATTACGAGTGATGAAATGTGTTCATCAAAATCCCCTATTATCGAGCCTTTTGAAGATAGAAGAGAGGCGATATTGCAGTGGGCGGGTGAGAGAATATCTACCCACATGTTAGAAGATAATTTGGGACCAGCTCCTTACAGAAAAGACTGTGATTCGATAGTCTGTACTCCAGAAACTCTTGGAAATTGTCAGATGATCAACGAAAAAAGAGTTGCAAGTGGTTTATTGCCATTAGAGATTATCGAAGTCGGCCACGCTATTGATGAATCTGGAGGGATAATTTCCAGTTCAAGAATTAGGGCGGGATTGATAGATAAAGATGGTTCATCTTGGTTGAAAGATGGACAAAAAACAGAGACATACTATTTCCACAAAGCACTAGATGAGGAGTTAAAAACTCCTTCAGGTCAATTATTTAGCGGTCCGGAAGAGCACCCTGAGGTTGCTATGTCTTCAGCGATTGAAGATTTAATGCCTGGGTCTGTTATCGCAGTAGGAGATGTATCTGTAGCCACACTTCTGGAAATGGACATGGTGCCAGACATAGGAATAATTGATGGTATGACTAAACGAACCGAATTATCCGACAAAGTAGACACGTCGGTATTTGATGTTCTGATATCTGCAGAAAATCCAGCAGGCCAAATTACACCATCGCTAATTGAATCAATTGAAGCGGCTCTTCACAATGATAGCAGAACCTGCATCGAGGTTGAAGGTGAGGAGGATTTAGCTCCTATGATAATTCATCTTTTAGCTCCCATCGGAACAAATGTCTTGTATGGTCAACCAAATGTAGGAGTGGTTTTAGCGGTAACAGATTTGAAAATGAAGAGGAGATGCAAACATCTCCTTTCATTATTCGAGGTGAGAAATTGACTTCGGTATCCATAGCAGTTTGCGTCAGAGATGGTAAAAACTGGATAGACGGTTGTATGGACTCTCTGGTGAATCAAACCCATGATAATTTTGAAGTAATTCTCGTCGATGATGGTTCAACCGATGGAGGCGAGGAATTAGTAAAGAAATGGGAATCCCACGAAAAGGTTACAACGATTAATCAAGGGAAAAAGGGACTGTCTGCTGGAAGGATGGCCGCTCTTGAAATAGCGACAGGTGAATGGTTTGCTATTACCGATATCGATGTTAGACCGGAATCTGACTGGTTAGAGAGGCTAATTGAAGAATCTAATTCACGAAAAGGTGAGGAAATAATGGCTGTTACTGGAAGGACGATTTTCCAACAAGCAGATGACACAATTTCCAAGATCCGTTCTATTGAAATTCAATCAAAGTACAGATCCAGGCCGAGGTTGACAAATTTAGCAAACGGTCCGTGTTCAATGTTTAAGCGGAGCAGGCTCTTAGAGATTGGAGGTTTTGACCCTGATTGGTATCACGCAGAGGACATGGAGGTTTCGTTGAAACTTCTTGAACTTGGTGGAGTCATAATATATGCGCCACATGCGGTGGTAAATCACGTTCCTGAAACAGGTCTGAAGCGATTCTTACACAAGCGCAGAAGAGATGCAAGAGCGCACGTGAGAATTCACAGGCGATACAAGCAAAAGAAGTATGATTTCATAGGTTCTTCTTGGACCGTTCTTTGGTTTACACCGATGCTGGTGCTATTGGCATTGGGGCTATTCGAGTATTCTCAAAACCTAAGACTCTTTGATGATTATCTTTCAATTGATGCAATTTACAATTCTTTGACAAAGGAAGTGTTATTGCTATTGATTGGCCCATTATTTTGGGGCTTTGTGTACTTCAACAGTGATATCCCGAAATCTGGCATTAGGTCCAAATTTGTTTTACTCGCCTGGTCGATTTACCTTTGGCAAGGTATTCTTCTTGGTTACATTGACGCTTTACTCAAGAGGAATGGTCACTAGATCATTCTTCAGCAGGTAGTGTTGACATCTTTCTAAATGTCAATCCGACTGCAAGTAGCGCGATAGAAATCGAATAAACACCCGGGTCTATCCAGCCTGTGTACATGATTCCCCAATAGAAGTAGAAAATCATGCTTAGCATTGTAGCCCATGTTCCAATAATCAAATTCCATCCGCCTTCTTTTCCGTCGACTAAATCATTATACCAATCTGACTTGATCATCGAAGTCAACCATTCGCCCATTCCATCTTCAGCGGACAAAGTCTTGGACCCTAGGTAGATGAATCCAGCACAAATTAGGATGAATATTGCATCAGATGCAACAAATAAAGGAGCGGTGTCTTTGTCACCAAATGCCGCGTTTGTTAATTCGAATGTAAGTAATCCGCCCCACGAAACTCTGTAGTTAGGGTGTATGTAGCCAAGTATGTTCAGAATCGCCAGCAATAGACCGAGGGAACCCAGCCAGAAATACCAGTTTGCTAGCGCCTTAGATGGATTTGATAGAATCGAGATGAAACTCTCATTCGCATTCTCACCGTCAGTGCTCATGGGCTTTGCGAATTTGGTCGCGGTTATGAGGCTTCGGATGATTTAAAATCCGAAAAATACCTAAAGTTGTGATTGGTATCTGTATTTTGATTCAAACACGTCAAACAGAATTGGTTCTGATTTCGCCATCACTTCAATAGGATCTATGTTGGTTGGAATACACGAATTAATTTCCTTACTCCTTCCATATCTGCCTCTTGAAATTGTCTTTGCTGTAATCAATCCCAGCATATCCAAATTTGAGATTAATCCAGAAACTCTTCTAGCAGTCAAAAATTGCTGACTCACATGGTTGCATGCTTGCTTGTATATGTGGTATACTTCTCCAGTCTGAATGTTTCTTAGGCCGTGCTTTTCGTTGATTAAAACGGAAGCGAGTACCAGTTTTTGTTGAGTTGGAAGCGTCCTAATCACCGGTGTGACTTGGTCTGATTCTATTTGGGCTTGAGCAATCCTAACGTGAGATTGTTCAACTACATCGCTACCTTCTTGTTCAGCCTTTTCAGTTGATACTCGAAGTAGGTCTAACGCACATCTTGCATCACCGTGTTCTTGAGCTGCTAATGCGGAACACAATTCGATAACTCCCGGAGAAATTGCATCTTTAGATATTCCGACCTCCGCCCTTGAACGAAGAATGTCTTGTAGTTGCTCCGCATTGTATGGATTGAAGACAATATCTTGTTGGCCAAGACGACTTCTTACCCTTGGGTCTAGGAAGTCTGTGAATTTTAAGTCGTTTGAGATTCCGATAACACAAGCTCTCGCATTGACTAACTCTGCGTTTAGGTTCGTCAAATTGTATAACAAATCATCGCCTGACTTCTTTACCAAGTGGTCGATTTCGTCAAGGACAAGAACGTATACTCCACCTTTCTTGTCCATTCGCTTTACTAGTTCTGAAAATACTTTGTCGGTTGGCCAGCCAGTAAATGGGATGTCATCTAACTCGTAATCTTCCAATAGCGCATTGCCAAGGTAGGATAGGACCCTGTATTGTGTGTCGATTTGCCGACAGTTCACCATAATTGGGAATGCATCTCTTCCAATTGATCTTCCCTTCAACTGAAGTTGCTCGCACACGTATCTTGTGACGGCGGTTTTTCCGGCTCCTGTAACCCCGTAGAGAATCATGTTTGATGGGATATGGCCCTTCAGGGCTTCAACAAGATTGAACGATAAATGGTCAATTTCTGAATTTCTGTGAGGAAGTTCTGCAGGTTGGTGAGTGTGGCGCAGTACTTCCTTTTGGATGAATAGAGTTTTTTGGTTCAATATTCCATCGAAAATATTTTTGCCCAAAAAATAACACCTGCCCATTTTATCTAAATCGTTTCAACTGATTCCGTCACCATGCGTGATGCCTTCGGGGAGGCCGAGTCCACCATATAAGTATACTCCCACATCAAAGGAAGGGAGGAAGATTTTGCCATAGTTTGCATTTTCAATTGGAGGTATAAAAAGAAACACATTAATTGCCGACATTATATATAAAAAAAATACACTGGGAACCTAAAATTTTCAATTATGGCCAAGAGATTTTTTTTGTTGCGGGAGAAAAAGATTCTTGTTTTGGTCAGAAATTTACGCTAATCGTAAAGTTTTGTATGTAAAATTCTCAATTCCAATTGGAAATGAATAACAATTCAATAATGAATCTAATATTTTTGACAGGCGGTGTATTTTTTACATCAAAATCAATGTTAATTAATCTTTAGAAAAATTAACAACTTCTCCATTCGCGTCAAATTTGAAATTCATTCCATCGCTTCCGTGAATTATGTTTTCGGGGAACTGCGGTACATCCGTAGTCAAAATTTTATATCCGTCGTCGATAAATGTATGAGTCAACAAAATTTTAGTATTCACGCATCGTTCTCCAAGAACAAAAATATCCTTAGGTTTGTGGTGGTGTTCAGTATCTACCCAATCAGGAACTCCCATCTCAACAACTGCAAATTTACATCTCTCAACACGAGTCCAAAGTTCTTCACAGGGGCCTGAGTCACCAGAGTGTAACATTGACCACCCATTCTTGTGATTTAGCATCCAGCCATGGGGGTCAACCTCTTCATCATGTAATACTTCGAATCTCTCAAAAGTCCATGTGTCTGAGGTTGGTAAATCTACCCAGTTGATTGTCTCAACCATTTCTTCAAGTGAGCCAGGGTATGCGAGTTTGCACAATTCAGTCAGCCTTGCTCTTACTCCTTCAGAGCCAGCTACCGTGAGAGGTTTGAGATTCTCTCTATCGGAGATGTATTTTCTTTCGAGCAACAAAAAAGGAAATCCAAAAACGTGATCGCCGTGAACGTGAGTAATCAAAATAGTATCGATATCTGCGGGGCTCACTCTTGCTTTTCGCAGGCTTGCAAGCGCAGTTGGAGGACAATCCACGATAATGTGCTTGTCGATTAATAGGAATGAATGCATTCTTTCAGACGGAAGGAAAGCATTACCACTTCCAAGTAATTCAACTTCCACCATAAGGTAGGGGAGGGGAATCCTACCTATGAGATAATCGCACTAACATTCATGAAGCCGATGCAGGTGGGCGTGATATCTGGTGAGTACCATGTCCAATTGGAGCGCAAAAAATCCATACATGACTAAAGTCACTGAATGCTACGTATTAAACGGAAAAGGTTCCAAAAAAGAAACCCGGCACGTTGTTTTCGACCTCGGAGATTCCGGCATGGACTACAAGGTAGGAGACGCATTGGGTGTCCTGCCTGAAAACCCGCCAGAAACTGTTGATTTGTTAATCAAAACTGCAGGCTGGGACAAGGACCACAAAGTTACAACTCACAACGGAGAAAGAACTCTTCAAGAAGCCCTGAAGAAGGATTTTGAAATACACAGAGTTAACAAAAAGTTCGTCAAGTCTCTTGCTGGGAAAATTAACACAAGTGGAATCAGAATTACGGTCAAACTGATCGACAGATACAGAGAATCCGTTGCTGGGAAAGGAGGTTCATGGATGTCCGGTGACTCAAATTTGGAAACAGAATTACTTCCTTCAATTCCTGGTGATGACCCACTAGGTCGTGTTGAATTGTTGACCTCTGATGAAAAGTCCATGGAGGATTACATCTGGTCAAGAGACTACGTCGACGTGATTAGGGACTTTGATGTTTCATACTCTCCAGAAGAATTCCTTGACTTGGTTGACAAATTGAAACCGCGATTATATTCCATCGCCAGCAGTCATGACGCTCATCCCGGTCTGGTTGAATTGACAGTTGGTATCGTAAGATATTCACACCACGGAAGAGATAGAGGAGGGCTTGCAACTGTATTCATGGCTGATGAAGTCAAAATCAAGGATACAGAAGTTGGAGTATTCATGTCTCCAACAAAATCCTTCGTACTACCAGAAGACAAGAGTACTGACATTATCATGGTTGGTCCAGGAACTGGTATTGCTCCATTTAGGGCCTTTATGGAACAGAGAGTACATGATGGTGGTGGCGGAAAGAATTGGTTATTCTTTGGTGACCAATCCGCAAAGACCGAATTTTACTACAAGGATACGATCGAGTCATGGTTAGACGAAGGGCATCTTTACCGATTTACAACCGCATGGTCGAGAGACCAAGAAGAGAAAATTTACGTTCAGCACAGATTAAAGGAACACGGCGCGGAAGTTTGGGAATGGTTTGAAAACGGCGCCTACTTCTATATCTGTGGCGACAAGCAATACATGGCAAAAGATGTACATCGTGCGCTAATTGAAATTGCAATGGAGCACGGAGGAATGTCTGAAGACGATGCTACTCACTTCATCGAGAAAACGATGATGAGAGAACAAAAGCGCTACTTAAGAGACGTATACTGACCTCAAGGCGTTGGGATTTCAAAAGTAGGAAGCCCTCTTTGTTGGGCCTTTTCCAAGACTATTCGTGTCCATTTTGTTTCCTTACCTGGAAACCCAAGAACGTGTGTCGCGTGTTCTAAGATCTTGTCGACCAATGCTTCTGGAGCCTCCGGCCTACCAGAATCTTCCAAACCAATTCGAGGTTCATTCCATTCTTCAGTGAACACAGCTATCTCGATTGCATTATTATCTGCCCATCTTTCAGCTAGGTAATCTACCCCACTTGCTCCACCGCAAATTATCAAATCTGGGTGGTCATGCCACTTTATCCACTGGTCAAGTTGTTCTTCAAGCCATTCGTAATCGTAAAATCTTGAGTTTCCACTGATTACCAAATTCACAACTTTCCCGTCTTTGTTCAAATCCTTGCCTGCAAGGGTCCGAATTTTTTCACCACCGCCCGTACTATTTCCGCTCATGGTGAGAGAACTACCGGGTGACATATAAAACCCATCAAAAAATTGCGGTTTTATGGCCTTAAAACGGCATCTTGCTTCCGTAAAACCGTAACAAAAAGCCCAAGGACACGGTTCTTTTTGACCGCTTTCATCATAGATTAGTTCGGCTTGGATAGTGATATGGGATTCAAGCGCGTGTTGATTGCAAACCGTGGAGAAATCGCTTTGAGAATACTTCGAACACTTCGAGACATGGGTATAGAAGTAGCGATTATTCATGGCAGGGAAGATAGATTATCACTCCCAGTAAGAATGGCAGATGTCGCTTATCCAATCATGAGGACAAACCCACTCGATTCTTATCTCGACATAGAAGCGGTTGTTTCTGCAGCAAAAGAATTGAATTGTGACGCAATACATCCAGGCTACGGATTTTTGGCAGAAAATGCAAACTTTGTAAGAAGACTCGAGGAAGAAGGGATAACTTTCATCGGTCCTTCATCCGACGTTATTTCCCTTCTTGGAGACAAAATCGAGGCAAGGGCCGCAATGGAAGCAGCAGGTCTCCCTACCGCAAAGGGTAGCAGTGAGCCCATTTCTTCAGCGGACGTTGCATCATCACTCGCTGATGAAATCGGATATCCAGTGATTATCAAAGCAGCAGCTGGCGGTGGAGGAATCGGTATGCAGATTGTCCATTCGGCTGGTGAATTCGAGAGTGCTCTAAAGTTATGCCAAAGCAGGGCTAAATCTGCATTCGGAGACGACCGAGTATTCGTTGAGAAATATATTGAAGGTGCTCAGCACGTCGAATTCCAAGTCTTGGCTGACGGGAAAAATGCAATACATTTTGGAGAGAGGTTTTGTTCAATCCAGAGAAGGCATCAGAAATTAATCGAAGAAGGGCCTTGGCTTTCTGATGAGAAGAGAGCTGAAGTCGGCGCATTGGTTTGCGCTGGAGCAGAGTCTGTAGGATACAAAGGACTAGCAACATTCGAATTTCTGAGGGACAAAAACGGTGATTTCTACTTCCTCGAAGTCAATCCAAGAGTTCAGGTCGAACATACGGTTACTGAGTTGATCACTGGATATAATCTGGTAGAGTTAGGAATTCGCGTCGCTCAGGGTGAAAACCTACCCCTAAGTCAAGATGACATCAAGATTCGAGGTCACGCAATCCAGTGTAGATTAAATGCAGAAGATACCATCAATTTCGCCCCGTCTCCTGGACGACTATGGGAATGTCACTTCCCGTCAGGGTTCGGGATAAGATGTGACACACATGCCCATCCTGGGTATGAAATGCCGGGCTGTTTTGACAGCCTGCTAGCGAAATTATTGACATGGGGCCACGACCGTGAGGATGCAATTAGAAGAATGCGTACTGCACTTGATGAAACTATCATAACCGGCGTTGAACATCTAATTCCTCTACATCGCAGAATAATGGACGAGAGCGATTACCAAGCAGGAGACATTACGATTGCATATATCGAGGAACATCAAGAGTTACTGGGTTGATGTTAATGGATGTACTAATCGTAGGCAGTTTAGCATACGATTCACTCAAAACTCCAGTCGGTCAAAGTGAAGATGAGCTGGGTGGATCAGCGAGTTACGGTGGCTTTGCGGCTTCTTTTCATAATCATAGAAACTCAGGGAATGGCGTCTCAATACTTGGTGTAGTCGGTGATGATTTTGAGCCTGAACATCTGCAATGGTATGAAGAATCGAAGATTGATATTTCTGGGATTGAGACTGCAGAAGGCAAGACATTTCGCTGGACAGGTTCTTATCACGGTAACATGGCTGAGGCGATAACCCACGAAACTCAACTGAATGTTTTCGAATACTTTGAGCCAAAAATCCCCAACTCTCACAAGAGCCCAAAGGTATTGATGTGTGCCAATTTGCTACCTTCGATTCAAACCGCAGTACTCGACCAAGTTGCGCCGTCGAGACTGACCGTACTTGATTCGATGAATTTGTGGATTGAAATCGCAAATGAGGAACTTCTCAAGGTGATAAAGAGGGTCGAGGTTCTTATTTTGAATGATGGCGAAACCAGAATGTTAGCGGGAGATGACAATTTATTGTCCGCATCTCAGAAAGTCTTGGAATTGAAAAACGGGGGCATATTGATTGTGAAGAGGGGTGAACACGGAGTCATTGCATTCCACCCTGATGGAATTATCTCATTACCAGCATATCCTACAAGGAATCTCGTCGACCCAACAGGTTGCGGAGATTCATTTGCGGGAGCATTGTGTCAACATCTATCAAAACAAGATGGTTTACTGGACCGCGATGAATTGATTGAAGGATTAATTCATGCGACGATTACAGCATCATTCACTATCGAAGATTTTGGGGTAAAAAGTCTCAGGAATATCCAGATTTCTGATTATGACTCTAGGTATGAGGAGTACAAATTTATTTCAAATCTTAAATGAAAACATCATCCTCAATAATGATTTACAGGTCGGACAATCATGACGGTCCTCAATATCGCAATGATCGGGAGCGATGAATTGGCAAAATCAGTTGCTAAGGCTACGGACCAAAGAGATGTTCACACATATGTTCACAAGGAAAGTGGGCCAGATGGCGCTCGAATTCTATCTATAATAAGGCCAGCAAAAATGCCAGAAAGGATCAGGCCATTTTTCAATTCACTCTGCGCCGCAAGAGTTGGATTACTTGAGGTAACAAAAATAGATGCCACCTTCGGAGAAGTTCTGGTAGGTTTTGCATCTGCAGGAGTAGCCAAAGGAGTTTACGTGATAAACCCTCAAAACGGAGACTGGATTGACGAAGACCAGGTCAAGGGATTCATGACGCAGGCCGGTCTTACAGGATGGACTAAAGCCGGTAATGACGGTATAGAATTACGCTCAAGTTTGTACGGTTTGATGGATGAAATTTCAGGGGAATTGGAATCAGCAAAAAACGAACCGCTGGTGGTTCCAATCGACCAACATTTCAACGTCAAGGGAATTGGACTTGTCGCCATCGGGTATGTGCAATCCGGCTCGGTAAAAGTTCACGATGACCTGCACTTGCTACCAGCTTCTGGCCCTGGAACCGTGAAAAGTCTGCAGGTAATGGACGACGATGTGGATGAAGCGGTAGCAGGAGACCGAGTCGGTATCGCTCTTAGGAATACCAAAGAGGACCATCTCACAGGTGGATCGATAATCATCCATCCAGCGATTGAAGATAAGAACAAGGGGATATCGATACCACTTTGTCTCGAAAAACATCAAAAAAGCAGTTTGAATTTACAGGTTTCTCCCTTCCAAAAAAGAAAATTGGAGGTTGGAGATGTCATTCACATCAGTGTGGATTTACAATTTGTAGTTGGTAGGATAGAGAGTATTGGCGATCACCTAACGGTTACATGGGATTCTCCACTTTATATCCGCAAAGAAAATCCTCCTGTCGCACTTGTCGCACAACTCGATTCTAACCCAAGAATCATGGGAAGCGCGACCCTCTCTCGGCTAGAATAAAACCTTCTCGAAAAACGGTTGGTTACAGCGTCAGAAAACGGTGGATTCTTAACCTCAAGCAAAACTGAACGATATAGGGATGCTAATGGACACAAGGCCAGATGGCCCCAGTGTCATAGGAGCGGGGATTAACTTTCGTTCCTTGTCACTTGGGGGAGTAAAGGGTAAAGTCAGAGCTACTTTGACTGAGAACCAACTCTCTTTTGAATCCAAAACAGGGCATGCCTTGGACCTAAGATTAGACGCAATACGTCGAGTTCATCATCATCACACCACTTTGATTCCGGGATGGTTAGCAGTTGTTGGAACCATATTCATGTGGGTCGCTTGGAGAGGAGTAGCAGGTAAACTTCAAGCATTATTTGCCTCCCTTGGAATAGTTCTCATAGCATCCCATTTCATAACGAGAAAACCAACGATTACAATAGACACCAAAGCCAACGACAGTCACACAATTTTTGGTTCGGATATCTCAATGGTTAGACTAAGTTCGTTAATTCAGAATATGCAAAATGGTATGAGTCTCGATGAAGCAAAAATGAATATCGACAACATGGTTAGCGATTCTGATTACCCAAGAACGAGAGTACTTGAAAATCTTGAATTTGAACCTCAACCTGTGGAGTTGATAGCATCCCCTGTTATCACTCACTTCATCGATTCAATGAATCATGAGGAAGATGACGTTATTTCAGCAGAAATCATTAGCCCTGCTCAGAAAATTGACGACCTAGATATCGGAGTTTGGGACGAAGAAGAAGCTACTGAACCTCAGATATCTGAAGGTCTAATGGAAAGAGCCAGAGAGAATTTGCACACTCAAAGAAATAACGTTATGGAACATGGTTGGCAACCTGAACAGCAAAGGCAGCAACCATACAATCAGATTTATCGTGGAAGTTTCCAAGAAACATATGGGCAATATCATAGGCAACACGTACCAGCACATCCCAATTTAGTCCCTTCGCCATCACCTCCACCTTCTGAATTCCTACCATCGTTTTTTGGGGCAAACACCGCTCATGCGCCAATTCCGCAAACCCAGACATTTACTTCACCAGATGCACCCCTAAATGCTCCGGATTTAGACGAAGAAAAACCATCTTTAGTTGCTGCTGCTAGAAAATCAGTGGAAGAGCAACCAAAATTAATTGAGGAAACTCCAGAGTCGTCAAAACAAAAGTATCCCGGGATGAGTGCTATGACCAATAATACCGGTAGGGTTTTGAAATCACGAAAAGGTAGGTCTGGAAACTTGAAATCTGGTTTCGTACTCTCAGAATTAGTTCGCCCTATGAAGCGCAGAAGAAAGATATCCCAACAACGAAATCAGACAACTGAAACAACAGAGGCTCTTAGGGTACAAGCAAGAAACTCATCCAACGAGGAGATTGCCCAGAATATTCAGAATTTGGCCAGAAGCAATGGTGGAAATGTTGACGATGAAGAGGTCGAAAGGATGGCTTCTCATCTCGATAGGAGAAGAGAAGTTCCTACCACATTCGGCGAATTGGTAAGGTCAGACAGAAGCAAAAGCGAAGCAGTCAACGCAATTAAAAGAATAGAAGATGAATCATGATGACTTCTTTTGAATCATCAAGTCTCTGATACTTTTTGCTAATTCCCAATCATTTTGTTCTTCATCGTTACTAGGAACAAATTGTGGGATTGGGATTGGGCGCATCATGGAGTCTATTGCTACCATGAAGAAATAGCCTTGGCAAATCTCAGTTTTTGACCAATCCGATTTACTCATTGCGTATGCTGTGACCTTCGTACAGGCAGTTCGGTTAGATGTAAAAACAATTTTTGCTGTAACCTCGATAAGGTCTCCTTGCCTGGCCGGGGCTTTGAACTCTAATGTGTCAATAGAGATAGTAACAAACTCTCTGTGAGCAAATTTAGCACACATAATTCCAGCGGCTTTATCCATTAGCGATAGCAACCTTCCTCCAAATAGAGTATTGTATGAATTAGTATCCTGAGGAAATACTTCTTCGATGAGCGTTACCGGTTCGGTACTGTAAGGTTCCATGCACTCCTCCAGTTCCCAATAGAATTTGAAATCATGCTTGATATCTCATCAAAAGGTGAGATTTCATGAAATAGGAAACAGACGGGTTGTCATGTCAGGCGTTTGCGTTGCTCTTGTGAGCGGGGGGATCGACTCTCCCGTCGCTGTAGCGCGGATGTTAATGGAAGGGTGGAAGATTTACCCAGTACACGCATCCCAGGAACCTATCACCGGTCCAGAGGGTGAACAAAAAGCGATTGCCGCCCTTAAACATCTACTAGAAAGAGAAGGAACTTTAGGTGATTTAGCTAGGGAAAATTTAGTGAGAAAAATGACAGTTGTTCCTGTAGCAGATGCCCTTTCGCAATTTACCAAAAAATGGAATCACCCAGAGTATTTTATTCACATGAAGAGACTGTTTAACGAAATCGCTAACATCGTAGCGGAAGAATGTGGAGCAACTCATCTATTGACTGGAGAAAATTTAGGCCAGGTTTCGAGCCAAACATTGGGGAATCTTGGAGGTGTAGAAATAGTATCAAATCTCAAACCTCTGAGGCCACTTTTGGCTATCGACAAAGTTACCATAATGGGCATGGCAAGAATGTTGGGAACTCTCGAAATTAGCGAAGGTCCAGAAATTTGTGATGCTCTTGGCCCAAATAAGCCAACAACTGTTTCGAACAAAGAGTGGCTTGAAATGTCGGAAGAAAGGTTAGGTGGGCTTCAGCAACTTGCTTCTAGTTGTTATTCAAATAGAAGATTCGTTGATTTTTGATGTTTTTCCCCCCCTTTAGGGGGGGATTCACGAATGAGACTAGTTCCCGTTGATATTTTATGCCCGTCCCTATTGGACATGAAGAGAGGGTGTAACCTATGAAGGAAAATAAGAATGCAATAACCGCCTTGGTTTTTACTTGTTTAATGCTAATTTCCCCAATTGCCGGAGCAGCAAGTATAACCACATTTAGTGGAGGAGATTCCGAAGTCACAGTTGAGGTAAGAGACGGTCCAGATTTTACAAATATAGTGGACGGTACTGTTTCTTTGCCTTCTGGTGACACGGTGACAAGCGCAAGTGTAACCGTTTCAACAGACTTTGCTACTCATGAGACTTACACCACAATTAACAGTGATACAGCACAATATGTATGGGACCCTTTTTACAATATCGGACAAACCAATTTCTCTAATCAAGATGATTTCACTTACACCGAAGATTCGATTCAACTAGTCGGGACTGGTTTCACAACCGATTTCGAATCAACCGACGGTGGCTTCATTGACGCATCCCCTCCTAACGCTCAATTCACTACGTGGAGCCATGGGATCCACAACGATGGAACATACTTGAACAACGACTGCTACTCTGGAAACGAGTGCTGGGGAACAAATGCTTTCGACATTGACAACGATTATCGAAACGATAACGATAATTCAAGCTTCGAATACGAAATGATTTCACCCGTAATGGAAGTAGACCCGCTGTCATTCATTGCTAAGTTCGAAAGCTGGCACGGACTTTACTGGAATAAGTCTGGTACGTCAACTAACCCTCTAAGTTACTACTATGACTGTGCATATGTCATGGTAAAATCTTCATCAATGAAGGATGATGCAATATTCAACGACCCGAATATGGGAACTTGGACATTTCTACCATTTGACGCTCAAAACTCCTCGGGTGTGAATTATGCGAACGGTCTCTATCAGGTCGGTTCTGGTAATGGAAAGATTCAGACATGTGGTTCACTTTCGGGAACAGACTACGCACTTGGTGGAGAATCTACTCATCCAACAACTAACCCAGACGGCTGGGCGACTCTGGCTCTAAATCTGAAGGATTACATCCAGAGCGGAAAATATGTCCAACTAAAATTCGTCATGGAACATAATGCACAGATACCACCAAAGGTTCCTGAGAATTCTTCTCTTCCAGGCTGGTTCATCGATGATTTCAGACTTGGAAATCTATTGCCACAATCCGGTTGGATGACTGTGAAAAACTTCATGCCGAGGTCCAGTCCTAACCCAGGATTCCCTGATGGATATGGTGTTCTAACTATCGAGCAAGAAACAACCGCAACTAACTCGCTAACCCTAACAGCTATGAAGAGTGGGACCACAGAAGTCGTAGTTGACACAAATGGAAATCAAATGACTGGACTTGAGGGTCCAATTATCGAGTTGTGGGATATCGATTCCTCAGTTTACCCTGCCATCGATTTGAGATTTGATTTTGATTCCGGTACAGGAAGACTGTCAACCGCTGTTCTGCATGGTATTACAATAGGAACGAGAATTGGAACTGGATTTAACGGTAGTGACAACCCAGAAATTTTCAACGGTGTTTGGAATTCTCCGGGAATGGGTATGCTGATAGAGTACTCTCCAATGCTTGTAAATCAAAACGTAGGCAACGGCATGCAGACGAATAAATTCTCTCAACCAATTATCGCTATGACGCCTAGAGTTCTTGATGACTGTTCTGAATCCGCTGCTGTCCAAATCATCACTAGGACCGGACAGATAATGAACCTAACAGCTGACTCTAAGTACGTATTTGACGAGCCAATATTTGGATTCAATTCATTTGCATCATATCAAAACCCGTGTGGTATGTCAGAATTATGGTTCGATATAGAATTTGGTCATTCGGCTACTGGAGTAACTCTTGACGTAGCAAACGATGGTGATGTGGAGTGGGGAATGGACGACCCTGCCTTCGGAGCATTCGGTCGCCAAACAAAATTCTGGGCTGGAACCGTTGACGGAGTAAATTACGGAATGGATGAGGCTACTATGACATTGAACGTAAACGGTCAAGCAAATGGTGGTACATTCATGCTTCCAATGGGCGCAGACGTAGTGCAGAGTGAGATTGTCTTCGACGGAAATACTGCAGGAGATTTCGACATCGAGCTATCCTCCAGTGGCCAAAATTATGACTTTGGAACTATGCCGAACACGACTACAATCGCTTATGACACGGTTGGATCAGTCTTCAATTTCACAGATGGTTTGAACTCTTTATTGAACAACCCACTTCTTCAAGTCTCTCACACTGATGAATTTGGGAATGACTATGCTACGTTCAGATTCAACATTGAAAACGTAAATGCTGCAAGTGGTACACAAGTAACCGCAAAAGAACTTGACATTGTTTACAACTGGGAGAAAACACTTGGAGCTGCAAACAACATCGATAGAGAAATGAACCAAGGTATCGCCCTTGGTACTGGTACAACCGTAGACGTTCCATTTGCGCTTGATGCTTCTAGTGGCGGAGCTGTCAAACTATCATCACTTTCGCTCACCACTGATACGGGATACGATTCAACTCTTACTCTAACAGGAAGTCCAGAGGGATTGTATCCTAACGGAGACATTGTCGAAGCGATTTCTACGCACACCGTACAACAATCAACTGGTACATCTTTCGCAGAAGCAAGATTGAGAATGGAATCATCCAGTGGGCTTGTTGAATTGCAATTCTCCGAATTATCACTATTCGGTGAAGCATATGACCCTGATAACCTCGTAACAATGGAATCCTCAACATATCAGGTTTCTGGAGATACTATGGAAGTAACTTGGAGATTCAGAATTAATACCGCATGGGAGGACACTCCTGAACTTCGCATGTATGCGAGTCTTATCGCAACAAATGGTGTAAAGGGATTGCCTGGCGCAATTGTTTTAGCGCCTGAAAACGGAAACGCTATCGAAAACGACGCCGTGATTGCGTCCTTCGAATTGCAGAACAATGCTGGAGTTGTTCAGGATTTGACTTCTGCTAGTTCAAATCAGAATATTAGAATGATCGGAACTGTAAGGTTAGAGGGACTTAACGTTGCACCTGACCCAACTTCCTACAACTTGAGCCTACAAAAATGGGACGTTCAAACCATTAATGGGTCCGTTGTATCTCAATGGATGAACATTACCAACCTCTCCAATATTATTGGTGGAAACTTCGATTGGAATGTCAACCTTGGAATAACAGCAGCAGGTGTCGCTACATACAGAGTTTTGATTGATGGTTATAGTGGCGGAGACACTCTGTGTCCTCCTACTCCAATCGTCGCAGATGCTGACTGTGCAATTCCGTTCAATTTGTCTATCGATACATATTCTCCAACGCTAATCAACATCTCGGTTTTGAAGGCTTCAAATTACGACCCGTCAATTTGGTCTAATTGGAGAAACCTAGTCGATGATACATGGGTTCTCCCAAACCAGCAACAAAAGGTGAGAATCCTCGCACAGGACATACCTTCGCCACCGACATCTATCGATATGTACTACTGGATTGAATATGACCATGACTACGATGGAGATGGATTAGCAGACCCTGATGAATACACAATGGTTACGCTCAACAGTGACGGGAATGCTCCGATAGCTAACTACACCGGAACCTTCAGTGATGATGCAAACAAGGGACAAGACCCACCAGGTAAGGTCAGTATCTATGCTATTGGTAGTGACCTAGGTGGAAATGCAATCGACGGCGGAGGTCCAGGATTTGACAATGATTTGGTAACATATGTTTCAATGGATGCTAAGACGCCTAATATCAGGAATTTCTTTATCGAGGATAACGATGGAAACAGGTTACACAATCCAAGCGAAGGTGCTCCTTTCTACCAGGGTCCATGGAACATGACCATGTATGCCGGTAAGGAATACCACCTACTCGTAGAAGCAGCGGATGAAAACGGTTGGAGAGATATCAATTATTTCGAAATCGACCTTGGTCCAGAAAACATGGTTGTTTACTACTCGCCAAGAAACGAATCTGCTTGGAGCGATTCTGATGCCATTGAGATTGTAGAAGCGAGCAATACAAGCAACGGCCCAGAGGTACTCAGAATGGATGGAGGGAGACTAATCGATCCGTTCGAGGATGAATTCTATCTTGATTTACCGATAAGGATGAAGTGGGACATCACCGGAATAACAACCACCACGTATGTGCCACAACTCAGGATCAAGGATATGGATAGAGACCCGTCATTGATGTCCGAGTCTGGTGGTCGCCACAAGCAGAGATGGGTATACAGCGACGGTATTCAACTAGATTACAGAAACGGAATAACGCCGACCTTTGATGACATATCTGCTCCGTTCTCCTCGAACATTGAAATTGCATCTGTCTTCCCAGGAGATACTATTTCCTTTACCGGACAGTACGCATACATTGACGGAATCAACAATGGTGTTTACGTTCTACCAGAAGGTGAATTCACAGTTGAAATTACAAGAGCACAAGCGTTCATGGATGGCGACAAAGGATACCTTGCATACCCAGCAGGTGGTGCAGATGGTTCAAAGACGGACGGTCCTACTTTGCACACAATCAATGGTGGAGGATTCAGCATTAACATCACAGCACCTCCAATCTCTAACGATTATCAGTATTCATTCAGACTGGTTAACCTCCCAGATGGTGCTGTTGATTCAACCGATGCCATCTGCTCTGGTAGTAGCGCATATGGATGTGGCTCATTCTCAGTCAAGGTTGATGGAACTCCTCCTGAAGTTAAGGATAATACATGGAATGCAAAGTCTGGAATTAATGGTGAAGAACTTGGAAACACCATGCCATCATCCACCATGCACTGTGTAGATGTGCAGGCAGTTGTTGAAGAGAATGCTGCACTCCTTGCAGGAGAGGTTGACCTTTACTGGTCGTTCTACAGCGACGCAACAACTAACTTGACATGGCCAGTATTCGGTCAAAAATTCGGTATTGAACCTCTGACTGAGGAGTTGGATGTCAAGGTACAGGGTAGCGACTATCTTGTTTCTGCAGAATGTGTTGACCTATGGCCAGACCCAATCGATCCAACCCAAGCACAGATTACTCAAATTGACCTAATAATGTGGATCGAAGGAAGTGACTCCGCAGGATGGTCAATAAGAGGTGGAGGTCCTGATTCATCTGGAGGAATAAGTTCAATTTGGTCGTCTGAACCTGAGCACAATTCACAATACAGACTAGTGCATGAACAGGCTAAATTCTCGATTACTGAGGTAAGAATGACACCTAAAGCACCCGAAGTTGGAGAAGTTCCTGAATTGGAAATTACCGTTCAGAATATTGGTACCCAAGACGGAAACATCACACTTGAGATTCAGTCGGTTGTTGGCGGAGGATTCCCCACTACAGAAACCACTTTGACAACTAATGTAATAGCTCAGGGAACATTGAGCAACGTCTTCATAACAGATCTCGAGGAGTTTGCCTCACCAACAAGTGGTATGTATTTCCTAGTTGTAGACGCACAAACCAATGAAGTTCTGTGGAACGGTTCAGAGAATGGTAAATCATTCAATGTAGCTGTTGCTAGTGCTGACGATGGATTCTTAGCAGGTTCAGGAATGCTGATTGTAGTTGGATTAGGAACACTGATTCTAGTGTTACTCGTCGTTGTTGTGGTTCTCGCAAGAAGAAATTCTGGTGACGGCTCGTATGAATACGAATATGATTACGAAGAAGACAAGGATTATGTCGATATTCCTCAAGCATCTTCCCCAGCAGGACCGCCTCCAGCAGGTCCGCCTGTAGCACAAAATGTAGATCCACTAATGGCCGCGGCATTGGCAGAATTCCCACAATGGGACCAAGCAACTATCCAAGGTTACTTTGACCAAGGATGGGATATCGATAGCCTGAGAGATTGGGTTCAAAACAATCAGTGATTCCAGATGAATCTTGATTGGGAAGATATCCATTGGGAGGACCCAAATGGTGGGGTCATAGTTCTGCACGGAATATTGCCGACAGTGGTTTTGCCCAATAGCATGCGTCCAAGACACCAGTGGCATGGTTTAGGTCTTCTAGCATCGAGTGAAGAAGAAGAAATTTGGGCGGAAGAGGAGAAGTCGGAAGCCAAAGACCCTGGAATAAACCTAGACAGCGCGATTCTCAATGGTGGACTAGATAGTTTGTATCTCGAGATGCTAACATATGTCGAAGGATTGCAAGTAGGCAAGTTCCCAGACCCAGAGCCTCGACGATTACACAAGGCGGCAAGGACTCACGAGAGACCGGTTTTCTTCATAGAGCCTGGAATGGAAGATGATGATTGGGCAGATTTTCTAACAAAAGAAGCCCACGCTATGACGAGAATTAGGAAATTGATCAAGATAGTTTTCACCGCTCGGAGGTGGAGAAAATCAACAAAGAAAGTGAGGAGCAAGATAGTTCCACAACCGAATAGAGAACCTGATGGTCTACAAGCTGCAAGCGCTTTAGCAGCGACATGGTGGAAATTGAATCGGGAAAACTCTGACGAAGAATTGAACCTGCGCAAAGACCTCAGATTTGCTGGTAGGCTTCGAGGAGGTCTTCAACAATTAAGAGATGAACATGGCGAAGATGCAATTCTACTGGTGCCAATTCAACAAGCATGGAGAGAAGACATGGTGAAAGCACTGGATTCTCACCCTGCACCTGAGGAGGTTTCATCAGATAGTTCACTCTCGGATGGAGAGGAGGAGTGAAAATGTCTGCGGGAAATATCGATGTTAGAGTCGAAAATATTCTTGTTAGGTTTAGCGTAAGCCCTCCTATCGACCTAGAAGAAGCAGTCGAGCGCTTAGGTGGGGTTAAGAATGGCGATGTTATTATCAAAACACTTGATGCTCCACGTGCTACTTTAGTAATCGATTCCATGGGACGAATCATCGTTCATGGGACTCATAGAATTGGTGCTGCAAGGGCAGCTGCAAAAGAAATGTTATTGCGGATGGGAAGGGATGAATCAGGTCTTACCACAGAGCTAGGCCCGATTGTAGCATCATTTGATTTTGGAGAGGAAGTTCCTGTTCATAATTTACGTGCAAACTTACAAAGTGGCACTCAAACTTTTGATGATAGACTTGGATGCATGAGGTTAGAAGATACTCGTCACGACCTAGAATTATTGGTCTGGCCAAACGGCAGATGTGTCGCACTCAATGCTAGGCATCCAAATATGGTCGCAATGGCGGCGGTTCACTGGAAAGCGAAATTTGCAGACAAGAAATCGATGAAGGTGTAGGTGATGGATTGGAATGGACCAATCCTAGATGACCATTTCCATCTCAACAGAAACGGTCGTTTCCTCTCCGCAGCAAAAGACTTCCAAAAAGTTGGCGGGACTAATCTTGTAATGGTTCATTGTCCAGATTTTGCCTCTCCACCGACTACGAGAGATGGTCACAAGTCCTCCTATCAAAATACGATAGACATGGCTGCAGAAGTAAGAGAATTAGGGCTTGGTGTTAGAGTTATTTTAGGGCCGCATCCCGCAGCCTTTGCTCACCAATTTGATTCATTAGGTGATAGGGCAGAAGAAAATTACTGGGATAGTATTGAGACAGCACTAGAATTTGTACATGAAGGAAAAGCCCACGGAATTGGAGAGGTAGGAAGGCCACATTGGCCAGTATCTGATGAAATTTGGAGTCGTTCTAATTCACTTCTTTTGGATACGATGTCACTCGCAGCAAAAGAAGGCATACCCTTGCAGTTACACGTCGAAGGAGAATCCGACCAAACATATGGAGAACTAGCTCTGATGGCGGACAAAGCCGGACTTGCAAGAGAAAAATTAGTTCGTCACTATGCTCCACCAGATGTTTCAGCATCGAATACGCACGGATTGACACCGAGTGTTTTAGCAGGCAGTGGCTCGATTGAAGTCATATTGGATACCTTCGATAAATCATCTCATGGCTTCATGCTAGAGACAGACTACATGGACGATCTTCGCAGGCCTGGAGCGGTTTTGGGCCCTAAAACGGTACCTAAGCGAACAAAACAACTCCTGTCTGCAGGCTTGGACGAAGAGATTCTGTATAGGTGTCACAAGGACTTACCTGAGCACATTTACGGTCCCGAGTGACGATGCATTCTTGACCTACCTCTTACTCGCCTCTGCTGGTGGATGAATGAAAAGAGCGATTATTCTCACAATTTTCATGCTCAGTTTCGCATTTCCACTAAATGCAGAGGCCCAATTCGGACCCGGTGTAGATATCGAATGCGCTGACTCAACAATCGAAATCAATGTCCATCCCGAACAAAATCAACCAGTAAGTGTGGTTTGCACTGTGACGAACACAGGGGGTGCTGCTTCTGACATTGACCTTGACAGCAATGTCGATGGAAACGATTTCAGTTTGGTTTTGTCTGAATCTTCGATGTCTTTAGATGCTGGAGAAGATGCAGATTTCATTGCTACATTTTCCGCATCCCCAAGAATTGAAGTCCTTACTGAAGATTTCAACATTTCAGCTACAGTTACCACATTTGGAGGAGCGCCATTATTTGTCCCGGGCACACAACCAACAAATGAGGTTGGTGGGACTGTAAAATCACTTCCTTACTCAAGAGTGGATTTAGAGGTATCAAACCCCTCAACACGAAACATTGATACCGACGGTATTGCTGAAATACAATTCACTATTTTTAATGATGGCAACCGAATTGATAATTTGGAAGTTGAAGTCGTGAATGAAGATGAACTGCTTGAAGCAGGATTCAAATTCGAAACCGACGCTTTCTTCAGGGATCAAGTAAATCCAGGAACATCCTCTAAACAGGGGACAATTACCATTAAGGCTCCTTCCTCTGCTAAGAGTGAGATTACCGCAAATGTCGAACTTAGAGCCTATTCAAAACTTGACACGAGTGCAGATGCGGATGAAGTTAGTATCAGAGTAGTTGTTGCTGCTTCTAGTGGGACTACGGGTTCTATTGGAATTGGTGAGTTAAATTCGATGAGCCAAGATAGCGTTGCAACGATTGGAATAGTAGCAGGGGGCGTATTTGGATTAATCATGCTTCTCGTTATCATCTCGCGACTTTCAAAGAAAGCAGGCAAACAGAAAATCGCTGTCAAGGAAGCCAAGAAACAGGCGAAGGCTGACAGAAAGGCTGCTAAGAGAGGAGCGGCACCCGAAGTAGAAGATTTCGATGACGAATTTGATGATGATTTCGACTTTGAAGATCTCGGGGATGATGACGACTTTGACTTCGAGGATATTTGATTGATTTCGTGACCGAAAAACGGTCTCTGAATCGTATCATTAGGTGACTCAACAACGGTAACAGTCATAGGCGGAGTTGGAAAAGAGACACCTACCCTATAGGGTAGGTGCTTACAATGCTTGGTTTACAAGGTAAAGTCGCATTTGTTTTTGGTGTGGCCAGTGAAGACTCAATAGCATGGGCTATTTGTCAAAGTTTAGCAGAGGCGGGTGTCACGCTGTACCTCGGTTATCAAAAAAGATTCATGTCAAGAGTCTTCCAATTGAAGGATAAATTACCGGCAATTGCAGGCTTCTACCCCCTTGATGTAGCATCAGATGCAGATACGAAGGAATTCTTTGACAGTTTCAGTAAAGAGAATCCCGGTTTGAAAGCGGATATTTTGATTCATGCAATTGGTTTTGCTCCGAGAGAATGTTTTGACAGGCCGATTTTATTTGTTGATGATGACAAGATCAATACCGCATTTACAATATCCGCAAATTCCCTTCAGAGGTGTTTGAAGTTCGCTTTACCATACCTGAACCCAGGCTCGTCAACCATTACTCTAACCTATGCGGCTTCTACAAGATATGTGCCATCATATGGAATCATGAGCATGGCAAAGGCTGCACTTGAGTGCTGGACAAGAGAATTGGCTTGCCATTTAGGTCCAGAAGGTCATAGAGTAAATTCAATATCAAGTGGTCCGATTAGGACTATTGCTGCAAGTGGAATTCCTGGTTTTGACAATATACTCGACCACGTAGCACAAAATGCTCCTTTACGAAGAAATGTTACGCAGAGTGATGTTGCTGGTTGTACTGCCTGGCTAGCAAGTCCACTTTCGTCAGGGGTAACGGGGCAGTGTATTCACGTAGATGCAGGCTATTCGATAACGATGGTCCCATCGAGTATTATGGGGGAGTGAAAGTGTCTTTAACCACAAAAGACGGCAAAGAAGTAGATGGTTTAGACCAAGCTCCATTCGAACCAATCGCAGTAATTGGCATGGCGGCAATTATGCCTGACGCCCAAACAATTGAGAAATTTTGGCAGAACATTATTGACGCCCACGTGTCGATTAAAGAAGTTCCAACGAATAGATGGGATCCTAGTATTTACTGGGAAGAGAGCGGACCAGGCCAAGTGACTGAAGGTAAAACTTATTCTAAAATAGGAGGATTTGTTGAGAATTACGAGTTTGATTGGAGAAGATGGAGACAACCTCCCGGTTCAATTCCTCAAATCGACCCCTGTCAGTTGTGGGCGGTTAGCGTTTCTGCTGATGCACTGGACAATGCAGGATATGGCGAGGGAGGAAAAACCCTCGACCGAGCAAGAACTGGTGTTATATTCGCTAATGCACTTGGTGGTGAAAATAGGTCGGAATCAAATCTCAGGGTGTTTAGCCAAGAGATGAGAAAGATTGCTCTAGATAACGGTGCAACTCCAGAACAAGCAGAGGCAATGGTTCAGAAAATTTGTGAGGGCAAGCCCAGAATCAATGAGGATACAATGCCCGGAGAATTGGCTAATGTTGTAAGTGGCAGAGTTGCAAATCTTCTCGACCTCCAAGGTCCAAATTACTCTACTGATGCCGCTTGCGCTTCTTCCATGGCTGCTCTTCTAGATGCGTGCAGGCTACTACAAAACAGACAGGTCGACACTATGCTTGCAGGTGCCGCTGACAGATGTATGGAGGCTCCCACATACGCTAAATTCAGCGCAATCGGAGCCCTTTCCGCAACCCATTCAACGCCTTTTGATGCAAGAGCAAATGGTTTCGTAATGGGCGAAGGAGCAGGAGTTCTTCTTCTGAAGAGATTATCTGATGCGATAAGGGATGATGACGATATCAAAGCAATCATCCGAGGGGTTGGAGGCTCGTCCGACGGCCGCGGAAAAGGAATTACTGCTCCAAGTCAAAGAGGGCAGGTTCAAGCGGTAAGTAGGGCATATTCCCAAGCAGGGTATGCTCCATCAACTGTGGAATTAGTCGAAGCGCACGGGACATCAACAAAGGTAGGAGATGCTACTGAGTTATCCACGCTATCCATGCTTTGGACAGGATTGGATGGTGGAGACCATATCGCTGTTGGTTCGGTCAAAAGCCAAATTGGTCATCTAAAGGCGGCAGCAGGTATTGCTGGAATAATGAAAGCCTGTAACGCTCTATATTACAAGACAATTCCTCCAAGTGCTGGATTTGTAACCCCAAACCCTACTGTTGAATGGGGGGAAATCCCTTTCTTCGTTCCAACAGAAGCGAGAGAATGGCCTGAGCCAGACAACCACCCAAGGAGGGCTGGCATCTCCGCTTTTGGATTCGGAGGTACAAACTTCCACGTTGCTCTTGAAGATTACGTGCCGGAATATCATTCACAACTTGCTATCGATTGGGATAAGAAATGGCAAGCATATGTGGGAGTAGAAACAAAATCTAATTCTCTCAAAGCAACCATGACTCATGATGAACTCAAAGCTGTTGAAGGTGGAATCCTACTAATTTCAGGAGATTCTACCGGAGATATATTGTCTAAATTAGATAAATTTAGCATCCCTGTCAACAACTTCGACACCGACCCCAATGGCGCTAGATTGTCGTTTGAATTACAAAATCACTGGACATATGATGCGAGTGATTCGGTAAGGATGGCAATCATTGCAACCAGTTGGGCTGAATTATCCAAGAGATGTGATTTAGCAACAAAAGCGGTTGGAGACAAAGAAAAATGGGGATTCTTATCCAGCCAGGGAATCTTAGTCACCGATGAAAAAGCAATGCCTTCCTCGGCAAAAGTAGCACACATGTACCCTGGGCAAGGTAGTCAATATGTGGGGATGACCCTAGATTTATACCAGAGATTTTCCGGTGTGCAAGAGGTTTGGTCTAGGTCTGACGTCACTATGTCCGATGTTCTAGATGGGGAAACGCTTTCCTCTTTTGTATTGAGAGCCAATCTCTCAGATGATGAAAAGAAAGAAGCCGAGCACAAACTGAAACAAACAGAATACACTCAACCTGCAATGTTGACCGCAGATCTTGCCATAGAGTCCGCATTGAACGCTTTTGGTTTCAAACCAGACATGGTTGCGGGTCACAGCCTAGGTGAATATGCCGCACTGATGAGTGCTGGAATTTTAGATATGGATGGCGCACTTCGAGCGGCAGCTGCAAGAGGAACTGAAATGGGTAGCGTCGAAATAGACGACAAAGGACTAATGGCAAGCGTAACAGCGCCCTATGAAAGAATTGCTGAAGTTATCGAGGAAGTAGATGGATACGTTATAGCCGCAAATAAGAACTCTCCAAAGATGACGGTAATAGCTGGTGAAACCGACCCTGTAAAAGAAGCGATGTCTAAATTTGAATCGGAAGGTTTCCAATGTGTTCAACTAGCAACTAGCCATGCATTCCATTCCAAAATAGTCGCTCCTGCAAACGAGCCACTCAGAAGATTCCTAGAAGGACTTGAGATAAGGTGGCCAACAATTCCTATCACCAGCAATGTAGATGGTGGCTGGTATCCAATGGACGATGGCGGAGACTCCAAAGAGGCGATTTTATCTAAACTCGCTCCGCAAATGGCTTCGAGTGTTGAATGGACGAAGCAAATCAATTCGATGTACGAAGCGGGAGCAAGGATATTCCTTGAAGTTGGGCCAAAGCGAGCACTGACCGTGTTTGCGACACAAATTCTCGAAGATATGCCTTCGATTTCAATAATGACAAATCATCCAAAAACGGGAGGGATTTCTTCTCTATTGAACGCCATCGGCACGATGGCTTTGGCTGGAAGAATCCCTGCTAAATTGGGTAGCGATAGCCCCCACCTGACAGAAGCGTTCAGGGCAGGCCCTGTCGAATCAGGTGATGGAATTTCGAAGCCATCCTTGCCACTAAAAGAAAGAAGCAGACCACTACCTTCCAAAGGAGGGCAGGTACAAACCCATACTGTCACAGTGTCTGCGGAAACATCTGTTGACCCCGACACTGCAAAGAAGAATCTGGTTGGTGATTTAATCTCCGCTCACTGCGGTTATCCTTCGAAATTCTGCCAAGGGAATGTTGACATGAGAGCTGTTTTGGGCATGTCCGACAGTCAAATTCAATCAGTTATACAGACCGTACACTCCAGTTGTAAAACAGATCCTGATTGGGATGTTTCACAGGCAAAAACAGTAGCAGATATCACGAGATGGATAGTTGGAGCCCCTACAAAATCAGTAAGCAAAGGGATAACCAGAACCGATAGCAGAGGGCATGACCCATTCGTCATAACTGGAATTTCACTTGGTTTACCCGGCGGAGAGAGAGTATTCGACGAAGGAAACTTTGAGAAATTAGTCAGAGGTGAAACCTGTATCTCTGAAGTTACAAATGAGTACAAGCAAAGATTGCTAGATAAGAATCTGGTGCGTCTAATCAAGGGCAGAGACGGTAGCGTTGGCATGGAAGCTGCCAAGGAATTTGGCGATATACCTCAACTTGCTGGTGTAAAGGCTGCATTTGACCCAGACGCAGAATTTGGAATCAGTACCAAAGTTGCGGCAGCATGGGATATCGCTACCCAACTTGCCTGCGCTTCAGGACTAATCGCTTTGAGAGATGCAGGAATTCCACTTACTCCTGTTGAACAAGTTGGAAAGGGTGGATTAAGATTGATAAAATCCTGGGAAGTTCCATCCATTTACAGGGAAAGAACGGGTATAGTGTTTGCATCTTGCTTCGCAGGTCATCAGATGGCGGCGAAACACGCCAAGAAAAATGGAGATGACGGAGAAGGAAAGTTCGACAGAAGGTATCTATTCCAGATTCTAAACATGGGTCATTCTCAATTCGCTCAGCATGTGGGAATTAGGGGTCCAAATACAACGATTAACCTTGCATGTGCATCTGCAACCGCCGCTTTTGGAGTAGCAGAAGACTGGCTTGCCAATGACCGTTGCGATAGAGTTGTAATCATCTCTGCAGATGATGTCACGGGAGACGACCTATGGGAATGGATAGGGGCAGGATTTGCTTCAAGTGGTGCCGCAGCGACAAATAATGTGGTTGAGGAAACAGCACTACCATTCGATAAGCGAAGGAATGGTCTGATTCTTGGAATGGGGGCTGCCGCATTCGTAGTTGAAAGAAAATCTGAGTCAGATGCTAGAGGTGTCCAACCTATCGCAGAGTTATTGGGTACTAGAATTTCTAATTCAGCATTCCACGGAACTAGATTAGATGTTGATCACGTGGCTCAAACAGTTGATAATTTCATGACAGAAATGGAGAACATGTGGTCTATTGATAGGCATCAAATTGCTAAAGACACAGTATTCTTCTCCCATGAAACATACACTCCTGCAAGAGGAGGTTCAGCTCAGGCTGAGGTCAAGGCTCTCAGGGAAACATTTGGGGCGAGTGCAGACGAACTAGTTATTGCAAATACCAAAGGTTTCACGGGCCACCCGATGGGAGTAGGCATTGAAGACGCTTCGATGTTTTATGGCCTACTGACAGGAAATATTCCACCTATAGCCAATCATAAGGAAGTAGACCCAGAACTTGGTAATCTGAATTTGTCGAAGGGCGGGTCCTATCCTAACCTTCGGTATGGAATCCGGTTTGCCGCCGGATTTGGAAGCCAAATTGCGCTTTCTCTAGTGAGGAAATTCGAAATTCACGGGGAAAGAATCGACAAACAAAAATTGATTTCTTGGAATCAATCATTGGCAGGTACACAGGAATTAGAACTCCGTATTCTGCAAAACAAACTCGTTGCGTACGTAGACGGTGAAAATAATCTGCATGGTGGCGTACAAGGAGACGTCTATGCAGTAGCAGACAAGTCACAGCCATCAGCACCTGTAGTTCAGCCAGTAATAAAACCGGAGGTTGAGCCTCCAAAACCAGCACCAGTCGCAAAACCAGCAGTGGAAACCGTATCCGTCTCGGGAGATGTTAATCAGGCTGTAATCGACGTGGTGGTTAAGCACACAGGCTATCCTGCAGACTTCGTTGAACTGGACCAGGACCTCGAGGGTGAATTGGGAATTGACACCGTTAAACAAGCAGAAATTATGGCTGATATTAGAGAGCAATTCAACTTGCCAGTCGATGAGGATTTCATTCTTGCTGATTATCCTACCCTAAATCACATGATAGGATACATCCACAAAATGACGGGAGGTGAGACGCCTGCTTCTCTAGCAGAACCAGTTCCTCAAACGGCGCCCGCTGTTGTAATAGAAGAATCAAAACCAGAACCTCCAGCACCTACGGTAGGTGCAAATTCTGGAGATATTCAGCCAAAGTTGATCGGAGTTGTCGTGAAGCATACTGGTTATCCTGAAGATTTTATTGAGATGGACCAAGACCTCGAGGGAGAACTAGGAATTGACACAGTAAAACAAGCGGAAATTATGGCGGATGTCAGGGATATTTTCGATTTACCAGTGGATGAAGATTTTGTCCTTGCAGAGCATCCTACACTGAATCATTTCGTCGCTTATATCCAGAAAATGACTGGGGGAGAGGTTTCGATTACTCCAGTTAATGCCCCTGAACCTGTTCAACAAGAAAAGGCAGTTGAAAGCGTGGTGTCGGAGTCCAATGTCTCATCACCAGTAATTGCAGATTCAGGTGACATCCAGCCAAAATTGATTGGTGTAGTCGTGAAACATACGGGTTACCCTGAGGACTTTATCGAGATGGACCAAGACCTAGAGGGAGAACTTGGAATTGATACTGTAAAGCAAGCCGAAATAATGGCCGATGTTCGCGATATATTCGACTTACCTGTAGACGAAGATTTCGTTCTTGCCGACCATCCAACTCTGAATCACTTCGTTGGGTATATTCAGAAAATGAAGGGAGGAGCCATCACGACCGTAGTAGAACCAGTCGTGGAAATTCCAAAGCAACAGGCTACGACCACGACACAAAACAAAGTAGGTACAAGAAGATGGCAAGTTGAGGTTGAACCATGTCCAGCAGTCGCAGAAGGCCTACCTATCTCTGGCACCATAGTCCTAACTCAAGATACATGGGGAGTAGCAGATTCACTTGCTGACAGATTATCAGGCAATGGAATTAATGTAGCAAAGATAGGATTTGAATATGGAGCAAAAACGCTAACAGAACAGGTTGAAAACTCTGGACATACTTACAGACTTGACCCGTTGAGTGAATCGCAAATCAATGAGGTTACAAATAAGTTGACAGATGTTTGTGGGATAATTCACTTAGCTCCACTATCATTGACGACCAGTAAGTGGGAATCTGAAGGACCTTCCAATCAGGTAGCGCTTTCCTCTCAGGCATGGTTTGGATTGTTGAAAGGATTAGACAATCAACTTGGCAATCTGAATTCTGGAATCGTAGGTAGCGTAACGGCTTTGGATGGGAGACACGGTAATAGAGGAAGCAAATTCAATTCATTAGCCTGTGGAGCCTCTGGCGTAACAAAATCATATGCGTTTGAGAGAGAAAACCTCAGATGCAGGGCTCTCGACATTCATCCCGAATTATTGCTAGACGCTTCAGCGGCTGCAGAAATTGTCGAAAATGAAATGTTGAATGCTGGTGGAGAAGTTGAAATCGGAATCGATAGAGATGGCAGAAGATGGACAATGGTTTGTTTTGCTGAAGATTTAGTAGAGGATATCCAACCACTGCAAAGTGACGATTTGTGGGTCGTAAGTGGTGGTGGATCAGGAGTTACCGCTGCATCAATAATCGGGGTTGCAAGTGCGAGTAATGGATCGGAAGCTACCTTCATACTTCTCGGAAGAAGTAAGTTGATTGAAGAGACATCTGGATGGCTGGATTGGGATGAAGAACAACTCAATCAAAGAAAGATGGCTCTCAGAGAGGAGTTAATGTCAAATTCTGAATCAGGTAAAGTAACTATGGTTGATTGGAATAATGCCTGGATGAAATTTACTAGAAGCAAGGATATCTATCAAACAATCAGAGAAATAGAATCTACCGGAAACAAGGCAGAATATCATACTGCAGATGTATGCGAATCCACTGCAATTAAATCCGCAGTCGCAGGAAGGACTGTAACAGGTATCGTCCACGGAGCAGGTCTTGAAGAATCGAAATTAGTAGCCGACAAGGAATGGTCTAAGTTTGATTTGATTGTAAGAGTGAAAGTAGATGGCTGGAAAGCGTTGATTTCAACGACTGATGAAAATCTGAGATTTGCCTGTGCATTTACCAGCGTTGCGGGTAGATTTGGAAACGGAGGTCAAACCGATTATGCTGCTGCTAATTCAATTCTTGACGCAGAGATGGCGAGATTGACGGCATCTAAAAACTGTCGAGCCGTAGCAATCGGATGGACTGGATGGAGAGATGTTGGAATGGCAACACGAGGTTCAATAGAGGCAGTCTTCGAGGCAGCGGGAATAGAAACTCTTGCAGTCGATGATGGTGTAGAGATATTCGTCAATGAAGCACTTGCTGGTGGAAAGCGCAGGGTAATTGCATGTGGTTCTCTTGGTCTGATGGACCGCTTCAATGCGTTCAGAGATGCACCTCTAAAATTACCACCAAGCATGGCTGAAATAATATCTGACCCGAGGAGATTCCCATTTATTGACAAACTCCTAGACCTAAACGAGGGTAAGTCGCTTACTTCTCAATCCACACTTTCAACAAAGGAACATCCTTTCCTAATCGACCACGCAATCGATGGAGTGCCTTATCATCCGGGGGTAATGGCGCTTGAAATGTTTGCTCAAAACGCAATGCTATTGCTTCCAAGACACTGTCTAGCAGGATTTGAGGATGTCAAATTTGGCCTACCTGTAAAGATAATGAAGGGTTCAATGAATGTTAGAGTTGAAGCAAAACTCGCTAAGAGTGAAGATGATTTGCGATGGGTAGAATGCCGTTTAGTTTCAGACTTAGTTAATTCAAAAGGTGAAGTATTTGGTGAGCCGAGACTGCACCATGAAGCAAAGGTTCGCCTCGTAGCTGAGTGTGACGATGTTTGCCCATTCCTGCAAAACGAAGTTGATGCTTTACCCGATATCGGAACGCCCGCAGATGGAAAACTACAACATCATTCGAGTTTCATCTACTTGAGATATTTCCACGGCCCGAGATTCCAATCACACGGAGGTGTCCTAAGAGGTATTGACGGAGGTGTTGATGGAATAGCATTGATGCGACATCAACTACCAGCCAAAGACCAATTTTTACATGAGGCAGAAGGAGATGAAGTTCTTCTTGAATCTCTACCAATGTTGATCGAGGCAGGTTTCCAGAACGCCGGCTTGGCAGCAATGGAAAGTGATGGATTCTCAAGTCTTCCAATCGGAATTGAATGGTCGACTATGCTGAGAGTTCCAGATAAAGATGAACGATTACGAATGCGCTCTGTAAAGACCGCTTCAGAGGATGCTGGAATCACGGTCCACGACGTGGTAATAGTCGGGGAGGATGACGCACCAGTTCTCTCTCTCAAGGGGTTGAGATTGAAAGCAATGGGAGAAGTTCCAGAAGACCAGAAGTTCACTCTCGAGAGGTGATTTTTTGGAAATTATGGACCCTATATCGGGACCTCGCATGCTCCTCGCAAGAAAAAAAATCTCAAATTGTGCGAGTAGTCTTGCTGAAGATATACCCCGAGCAACGCCAAAAAGGCTTGCAGACCATAACTCAGGCAGGTCATTATTGGAAGAATGTCTCAAGGAATGGGGAATTCCAGTCGACCTGATCGAAGTATTGCGGACGGAAGAGAGAGCACCATATCTTTCGTGGTTGAATGGGGTATGGAGAAATGAACCGCTTCCCGGCATAAGTATCGGTCATTCCGGAGATTGGGCAGTGTGTGCAATCATCGAGGACGGTTATTGGGTTGGAATTGACGCAGAACCGTTGAATCGTCAAATTCAAGAAAATGCATTCGATATGATGGCTAAAGGAGATGAACTTCAGATGCTAAGGGAGAACCCCGAGACGGCCATCAGAATATGGACAGAAAAAGAAGCGATTATGAAATCGGAAAGATTGGGGATGAATCTAAACCCGAGGAATATTTCAATCGATAATTACCATGTTCAGAGCTTTATCTTTGATGATTTACACGTCTCTGTATCTTGGCGAGATGCAGGTCCAAATCCAAGGACTGCGGAGGATGATTTACTAGATGCTACTCTCGCTGGAATGAGAGATAATCCCGACTTTTCAATTGGATGTGCAACCACGAGAAAAAATCTGTAAGCAAGTACAACATTTGATTAATGAAGTAATACACGTAATATTCATGGACAAGAGTTTGTGGAAGTGGATTTCTTCTTCTGCAGTTCTTGCATCCATGTGTTGTTTACCCTCTGTTGTACTAGTGATGTTTGGGCTTGCATCTGTTTCAACAGCAGCGGCTCTCTCAGATACTCTCTACTGGGGCCCATTCAGATATTGGCTATATCTTGCAACAGCGTTATTCCTAGCCTCTGGTTTGGTACGATACTTCCGAGCAGATGGAATTTGTACCCTTGATGATGTCAAAAGAGAGCGTCAAAAAGTCATCAACACTTCATTATTAGTGATAACTACAACAATTGTTGTTTACCTAATATGGAACTATGTCATTCTTGAGATTCTGGGAATTTGGGTTGGCCTTCCTTGGGAAGAATCCGCCTTCTGGAATTAATTTACAACCCATAGGTAGAATCCAATAATTATCGCCATCGGTATTGCATAATACATGACTCTTAACCAAACGGGGTCCTTTTTATCCTCATTTAGAAAATCAGAATCTTTTGTGATAGCCTCTCCAACAGCCGCAATCAATTCACCAACAGCATCAGGCATTATTCCACCTAAACATTTAGATTTCTTATTTCTGGAGTTTGGTCTGCAATAATGAATTCAAGCATAGCAGCCCACATAACAAATTCGATGCTCTTTTCCAATTCCTCTTGTCCACCGACCTCTGAAACCATGTTATCTAGTGTATCAGATGGTGAGTGATATGCACTGTAGTCTTCGTCATATGCGCCTAAGTGGAAAATTGTTTGGGCTCCTAGATTTCTGAAAGTAACGTGGTCGGACCTGCCGAACGTGTCTTCATGTACATCGAAAACGAGGTCAGAATGCTCATCCCAGTGCTGGTCACAACCAGCGCCATAACTTCCATCGATTCTCAAATCCATAGGTGCTTTCAGTATGTTTCTGTGAACGTGGTCAAGCACCGATGTAATCTCAACATCTTGGACCTCGGGGTCGGAATCAGGTCCGGACCAAGCGTGGTATGGGAACGGGTCACCGTTCTCTTTGTGTGCGGGCCAGGACATACCCATCATGTCCATGTTGATGTAGAATTTCAGTTCTTTATCTGCAGGAAGGCAGTAATCACATTGGTTGTTCGCAAATGCGTTCGAACCTCTTAGTCCTTCTTCTTCACTTGACCAGAGTGCCAAGAATGTGTCACACTCAAATGTAAGATCAACGAATGCCTTTGCATAAAGCATCATTGTAACGGTTCCAGCCGTGTTATCGTATGCTCCTTCATAGGTTCCTCCTCCCGGCGGGCCACCAGGTGGGGCAATGTCCATGTGCGCACCCATTCCTTGGACGCAGTCATCATTGCGCCCTTCCTTCCATGCAATTACATTCAGGCTTTCGGGCTGAGCAAGATTACCGTGGTCTGTGACTCTCAGTAAGTGGGTTTCATAGCCTAATCCATCAAAATGTCCTTGGAAATATGAAGCCGCTCTTTCATAGAAACCATTACCGGCGCCCATCCAGCGGTTGACATATCCGCCACATTGAGTTGTATCATCACAAATGCTTGTGATATAATCCATCTTTTGGAACCATTCTTGGCCGTTTACTATGTGGGTATGTTCTTCGGTTGGAACCTGTAATATTTCAGTTCGGCCTTCACTATCCATGAAAGTGATGTTAGCTTGCGTAACGTATGGAGTAGTCAAAATGTATCCGTGGACCATGAAATCGTCAACTCTTACACTGTGAGATTTTACGTATGTTCCATTTACGATTAGGAGTACGTCTGGTTCAGTCATAATTGCGTTACCTTCTCCCTCCAACGTAAAGGAAGTTAGATTACCCAATTTCAAAAACGCTTCATTCGGTCTCTTGTAATCAATAACAAAACTTTCTTCAATTATTATTGCGGTTTCCTCGTCATCTCCGAAGCACCCAGCCAGTGGTGCGATGAAGAAGATAGTTGTGAGAAGTATCGCTACCAGTGGTCGGTTCATGCTTCTCCCTACAACCACTTATTCTTCAATATAATGGGGTTATATGTACATCAAATATAGGGAGTTGCAATTACTTAGTAGCCACGACACTTAGACGTTTCATTGCAAATCATACAATTCTTTCAAAAACGCTAGTTCTCTCGGATATGTCATGGAAATACGTTCGTTGTCGCAAATTGATGTTCAATCAATTTGGGATATAAATGAACAAGGTCTTCCCGGAACTGGCCAGGTATCCAAAGATGAAATTTCAACACTACTCCACCTGTCTTCACACTCTATCGGCGCATTCAGGAATGATAGATTAATTGGTTTCGTCATTTGTCTTTCCCCAAGGAAAAATTATGGAAGTTTGAACTATGCTTGGTTTAATGAAAACTATGACCAGTTCATTTATGTTGACAGAATAGCTGTTTTAGAATCATGTAGAAACGAAGGCGTTGGTTCGATTCTCTATGAAATGGTACTTTCATTTTCGGAAGAAAACGCAGTTCCAATTGCAGCGGAGGTTAACTTAGAACCTCCAAATCCCGGTTCGATGCGTTTCCATCAAAGGTTTGGCTTTGAGGAAGTAGGAGTTCTACACCATCAAAGCAAATCGGTAATAATGCTGTTAAGAAAATAATCCACATGGTTAATCATGTGCCCTGTTATATTTTTTATCGGGATATAATTTAATTTTTGAACCCTCCAGCAAAGCACTGTGGAACCTTTTTGGGAAGATGTTGAATTTGAGAAGAAACTAATCGAGATTGTCAATTCGCATCGAAGGCCAGGACAATTGTACAGGGTATTTCTATTCGTGTGCGGTGTCTTTTTCTTTCTTGCTGGTTGGGCGATGTGGAATATTGCACTTCCGGCTGAGGGAGAATCTGCTAAGGTGGGTAAAAATTGGGAGACGTTGTTGTTTTTTACCGGTCTTCTCATCCAATTTATTATCGGCCCGTATTTTGCTTTCAGTTCATTATCGCAGAACGGTCGACTTTCTCTTTTGTATCCAAAAGAAATACGAGAATACTACGCTCTAAAAAATTCAATAAGAAGTAAAGAGATTCAAGAACACTATTGGGCCGCGCTCAAAGATCCCACTCACGAGCATCACAACGATATTATCAGATACAAATGGATGGATAAAATCCAGTGGAAACATCGCCCTCATGATTTTTTTGGAAGAATCCAATTCACGAAAGAGACCGGTGAAGTAACTGATGGCCACATCGTTCCAAAAACTTCCCCTGCTTACATTAACAGTAATTTTACTCTTGATGAAAACGGTAATCCCGTAACAACCTCTCCTTTCACACACCCAACCAGGTACCTAATTTCAATACCAAATTTACTAGCCGTAATTTCATTAATCTCTCTTTTACCTCTTTTACTCTCTATTGCTCTATCGGGGGACATCTCTGCACTGGAGGATGTATTTGGATTAATTCCTATAATATTATTTGGAGTAGTTTATACAATTTGGCGCAACACGCATCTGTTCGATTATTTATTTCAGAAAGAAAATAGCGACACTATGAGTGTCCAGGTATTGGAGGAAAGACTAAGCAATTTGCGAGACAAATATCTTTCGATTCGTGAACATGAAGAAGAGCAAGAGGCTATTGTAGACAGAAATTTAAGACGCAATGAAGCGACTAAAAGCAAAATTTCACCTACTTCTGCGATTATTATTTCGGTTTCCATTGCTACATTATGGGTAGGACTTGATTCAAATTCCCTGCAGTTCACATTGACATTTGGGTTTTCGTTAATGGCCATTGGTTTACTGGCATCCAAACATTTCAGGTTGACCCAAATTGCTCTCAGTTTCAAAGGATATCGCCTCTCGCAAGATTATATCTATCTCCTAGACGGTATTTACAGTAAAAAATTGAAGCGAAAAGAAATTCCCGAGCACTCCTGCGTTCGAATTGTTGACTTATACCCCTCTAATACTGTGAGATACTACAGGGGGCCAAACGTCTGCCTTCACCTCATTCGTCTAGTTAGAGATGAACCCGATATTTTTGGTAATATTGGTCAACAAATAATCAAACCCGGATTTAGGCTGAATGGTCATGATAGAATTTTTTTCGATGGGTTAGGCCCCCGAAATGAGGGTGTGGAATGCTGGGTTGAAGACATAAAAATCCGGTTCGAATTCAAAACTAAGGTCGAGCAGAGAGAATTTGCTGAAAGGCTTGCATCAGACTTATCTTTACCCATTCGAGAGCATTGGCGATGGAGCGAAGAGAAAAAATCTAATCTTTTTTGGGTTGGTTCGGATTGGAAATCTATACCCAAAAATAAATGAAAATAAACCCTAGAGTTTTTTTGAAAAATCTCTTCCGACGGTCGTGGAATAGATGTTAGAAGAATATCTCTACACGTGCAATGGGCAAGACCTCTGTGACGTATGTGTATCCAAGGGTACCTTTGCGAAAGCTCATTGCCCTTCGAAACTTGGAACTCTCTTCTCAACGTAAGCAGCGATTCCTTCCTTTGCGTCACTGCTGTTAAACAGAGCAGCCTGAAGTTCACGCTCTAGCGCAAGGTGGTACTCGAATGGTATTTCTGGTCCAGTTTGGCAGGATCTCTTGATATTACCAACAGCCTTGACAGCCTTGTTAGGTAGTGTGAATTGACTTGCCCAATCCAAAACATCTCTCCTGAAGTCGGTAGCATCTCCTTCCCATATGTGATTGATTAAGTTGCAATCCAGAGCGTCTTCGAATGACATTAGTTCACCAGTGACCATCATCTCAAGCGCCTTTGCTTTACCGATTAAACGAGTTAGCCTTGCAGTCCCTCCTGTTCCAGCTAACACACCAAGGTTAATCTCTGGTAGGCCGACTTTACCCGCATTCTTTCTTGCGATTCTAATATCCGCAGCCATAGCGATTTCAAGACCGCCACCTACTGCGTGACCGTTAATTGCACAAATGACGAGTTTTGTAGTCTGTTCAAAGCGCGATAGTGTCTCGTTTGCGTGCAGACAGAAATTGTACTTGAATCCGGGGGAAACGCTGTTTAGCATTTGAATTGATGCACCCGCAGAGAAAAATTTCGACCCGTTTCCTGTTATTACAATCACGGTTACATCATCGTCGAATCTTGCTTTGATAATTGCTTCATCGATATCTCTCATCATACCGTGTGTGTACGTGTTAGGGCCCATTGCATCTCCTTCGAGGGGCGCACCTGCTGAATCAGATGCTAATTCAATGACTGCGATACCGTTATCTGTTGTACCGTAGTTAACTAGGCGGTTTGTCAATGGTTCGAGTTTTAATCCGTAAAGGTCGCTCATACACCTGCCAAACAGATTCGCTTAATGAGTCAATCGCTGTTTTCAGAGAATGATGTCGTACCGCCACCTCTACGTATTGAATCCCACCTTTCAGCAATTTTCGAAGCCTCTTCAGACTGGGTCCAGATGTCTCTTTTGAGCGCTTTTCTAAACGGTAGTCGTCGAACACCTCGGCCGTGAGCCTTGGGGTCTTTCTTCAAAATGAATGGATTGATGAGATAGTAAATCGCCGTTTTGTAAAACTTAGGACGGAACAACTTTCCAATCCAAACCAACCCATCTTGTCTTTTATGTTGGTCTTTCATCCACGATTTACACATGAATTTGAAGGTCTTGTCTCCAACTCGATTCATCAAGAACCTGTTTGCGACAGAGGTTCTGACATACGGCATTAGTTGCTTTCTAACCTCTTTTTCATAGTTACATTTGCCCAATATGTCTTGAGCAGCAAGATAGCCAGACCAAACTGCCATCCGCATTCCAAATCCCCACATGAAGTCCTGAAGTCCACCTGACTCTCCAACGTAGTATCTATCGTCTTGGAAGTATCTCTTGTTGATTGTAAAGTCACCTTTTCCGCCAACTCTCTTGATAGGTTCCATATCGATGTCTGGATAATGTTCCTGATACCAAGCTATTGTTTCATTGAGGAATCGATCTGTACCTTTTTGTTTTCTCCACAAGCAGGTACAAATCAAACCGACTCCATCTATGATAATTAGATATGAATATGCCCCTGGTGCTAATTTGTCATTCAACTGAAAAGCGATATGGTTAGGATGTTTAGTTTTGAAAATTTCACCGTAGGCAACCGCTGAAGTTCCCTTGGGCCCGCAAGCAATAATCTGACAATCTTCTTCTTTCACCCGACTTTTGTAGTGTAATTTTGCTCCAGCTGCGATTGCCATTCGTTTGAAACCCTGGTCGATTGTGTGTTCAGAAGTCCCTCTCTCTACAATCCTGTATGCTACTTTTGGTGAGAATGTCTTGGATATTTCATCATCTGGATGAATTAAATCCACCTCATTAAATTCCGTATATTTGAATTCATCAGGGTCGAATCCCCATTCGCGTAACTGGTCGAAAAAATCTGCATCCATCGACCAATTTTCAAGTGCTTGAAAATCCCCATCAAAACGCTTACCAGAATCTTCTCTGACGTCGTGGACGTGAACTTCAACTCCTGCTCGTGCGAGTATGGTAGCAGTGGCTAATCCGGACAGGCCTGCGCCCTTAATTTTCACCGGACCCACCTCGGCCATGATTCACACACAGGCAAAGATGGTTTCAAGGATGCGGAACTTGTGCGCTACTACATGGAGGGCAAAATCATCATCAAGGAAGCGATTGAAAACCTAGATGTTGATGCTCTAAGGAACGAATTGGATACAGAAAACTGTGGCGCTATCGTATCGTTTCTCGGAATAACCAGAGGAATGGAAGGCGACGACGAAGTTTTTAGGTTGGAATTTGATGCTTGGCAAGAGAAACTGAGTGCAACCCTTTACGGATTAGCCGAATCTGCAATTGAAAAATTCTCAATTCACTCAGTAGCAATGGCTCACAGAATTGGGTCGGTTGGACCTGGAGAAAATATAGTCGCAATCCACGTAGCAAGCCCGCATAGGAAAGAAGCATTTGAAGGATGTTCTTGGCTTATCGACGAATTAAAGCAACAAGCACCACTGTGGAAAAAAGAAGTGCGTGCAAGCGGTACAGAATGGAAAGCAGGATTGGGTTGATAATATGGAAAAAAGCATACAGGGAGTAGTAGATATCAGCGAAAAACCGGTTGTCGAGCGAATTGCGTCTGCAACCGGAATAGTCACCTTGAATGACAAATCAAAAAAAGCGATAGTCGATGATAATGTCAAGAAAGGAAACGTGATTGAGGCTTCGACAATAGCGGCGATTCAGGCAGTAAAAGAAACGCCAAGAATAATCCCGCATTGCCACCCTATTCCGTTGGAATCTTGCAAAGTAGATTGGTCATGGGAAGGCAATGACTTACGCTGTACAGTGGAAGTCAAAGCGAATTACAAAACCGGAATTGAAATGGAAGCATTAACTGGTGTTAGCGCTGGTTTGCTTTGCGCTTTAGATATGGTCAAATCGTTTGAAAAAGACGAACAGGGCCAGTATCCTGAAACCACAATTTCGGATATTAAAGTCGTTCAAAAATTCAAGGGTCAGTGACCTGTGTTATTATTGAGTTAAAGCAGGTGGGAACAAATATGGCGAGAACTGCAGAGTTAGCACATCACTTCTTAGAAGCGGTAGACCAAGCGGCCATAGCAAGCGCATACTGGCGTGGTAAAGGCGACAAAAATGCCGCTGATGCTGCAGCTGTAGAAGCTATGCGAAAAACATTCGATAAAGTTCCATTTGATGGACGGGTTGCTATTGGCGAGGGCGAGCGTGACGAGGCTCCTATGCTGTTTATTGGCGAAGAACTTGGAAACCAAGTCGGGGTCGAATCAGCATTAAAGATAGATATAGCAGTAGATCCACTAGAATGCACAAATAATTGTGCAAGTAATTCACCAAATTCAATTGCAGTATTAGCTGCTGCTCCAAGGGGGACTCTCCTTCATGCTCCTGATTGTTACATGGATAAAATCGCTACAGGCCCAGAATTAGCAGGCCATGTTAGTCTAGACGGTGGAGTCGCATACAACCTTGAACAAGCGTCCGAGGTCTTGGACAAGCCGATTTCAGAAGTCAGAGTTGTAGCACTCGATAGAGAGAGGCACGCCCAGCTTTTCAAAGAGGTAAGGGAGGCAGGCGCTCAACTTCACCTAATGGGTGATGGAGACGTTTCCGCAGCATTATGGGCTGCCAGGCCAGAAGGTCCGTACGATATGTTGTTAGGAATTGGCGCTGCTCCTGAAGGCGTAATTACGGCAGCGGCAATACGTGGCATCGGAGGAGTATTCGAAGGCCGTCTAGTCTTCAGGTCCGATGAAGAGGCAAAGAGAGCCGCGAAGATGGTAAACGATGATTTAACAAGACTTTGGGATGCAAAGGATTTGTGCAGAAGCGACGATGCAATTTTTGCAGCGTCGGGTGTTTGTGATGGCTATTTGCCGGGAGTTGTAATCGGAGAGGATTCTATCAAGACCTTCGCCGAATTAATCGATGTCCAAGCAGGCACAGTTTCAAGACACGACAAGATACACCCATTGTGATACTATGGTAAACCAAATAAGGATCGAGGTTCGACTTCCAGAAGGACACTGGTCTGGAGATGTTTCAAGATCTAGGCCTGAAGCAGTATTGCGAATCGAAGAAACTATGCCACTGGGTAGAGGGAGAGGTACCGCTAGGTTTTCCACAACCTCAAATTTAGCGGACGAATTGGAAGCACATTCAGGCGTAGATGAGGTCAGAGAATTAGGTGGCAACCGCTTCGAAGTAGACATTGCTCCTGGTGGGGGAGGTTATATCAAACCGATTCGTGAAGTTGGAGTTATTCCTCAGTCTCCTTTCGAAGTAAGGGATGGTTGGGTCGACTGGACTATCGAGTGTTCCGCTGAAAAGAGTAGAGAATTGATAAATCTACTTCGCGAAGGCGACGTCCCTTACAGAGTTGTTTCAACAAGATCAAGTGGTTCTCGAATGCTTACCTCAAGACAGAGGATTATTTTTGACACTGCGATAAATGAAGGATATTGGGATACTCCACGAAGGATAACACTTAGTGCGTTGGCCGAATTACTCGATATAAGTAAATCAACACTATCCGTACATCTTCACAAAATAGAGGGCACTATAATCAACACATTTTCGGATGATGTGAGGAAGAACTCCTAACATGTTCGTGCGAACATGTTCGCAAATTTTACATTAGGTAGTTATCCATGCGGTAATCATGGGCGAACTACCTAAAACATGGGAAGAATGGATTTCAAACTTCGAAGATTGGCAAGACAGAGTCGGTTTCGATAGAGAATGGCTCGGCGATTTTGACCTTTCAATATTGTTCGATTGGGACAGAGCTGGTGACGTGATTGAATTTGGCGACTATTCAGGTCGGACAAAGTGGGAAAGAGCATTACAGGTCCCTCATCAAAACATCAGAGATGCACTAATCTCAATGATTACTGTGCAGGGCGATACCGAATTTGCTTCCGTTGAACAGCAGAGACACCTTCTTGCAAGCGCTCCTACTGATTATGATAGATATGCTGCTGCAAGAATTATGGCTGAAGAGCAGAGACACGGTTGGCAAATGGCTTACCTATTGATGACCTACTTTGGACAGCAGGGAAGAAGAGAAGCACAGAAGTTACTCGAAAGAAATGCACAAGATGGTGACAGGCTACTTGGTGCATTCAACAGGCCAATGCCACACTGGCTGGATTTCTTTTGTTACACAATGTTCGTTGACAGAGATGGTAAATTCCAACTTGGTATGTTATCAACCTCCGCTTTCAAGCCATTGGCTGCATCAATGGGTCCTATGCTCAAGGAAGAATCATTCCACCTTGGTACCGGATCAAACGGACTCAGAAGAATCATCAAGGCAGGAGTAATTCCTCTCGACATGCTTCAAAGATACATGAACAAGTGGGTCGCAACAGCACACGACTTGTTCGGAACTGACTCATCAACCTCTGCACACTGGGCATACGTCTGGGGAGTGAAAGGTCGCTGGGATGAAAGGAAGAAACTCGAAGGCGGAATTGATGTTGACAAACAGGTACTAAACGAAGAGAGCCGTGGTCACTATCACGATGAAATCGTTCGTGAGGTTGAGAAGCTGAACGGATATCTGCCAGAAGATTGCGGAGTCAAACTTTTCGTCGCCCACGAGAACTTTAACAGAGATATCGGGGCATTCGCTGGAAAGAAGTGCTACACAGACGGTACGGAATTCGAAGGTAGCGATGAAGAATATCAAGCATACTTGCAAACGGTTCTACCTACTCCTGAAGATGAAGAGGCGCTCAAAGAGATTTTCAAGCAACAGTGGATTGAAGACAAACCGTTGACTCCTCGCCAACTTGCTAGCGGAATCGGCGCAACTGCTTGAGGTGGGAACTTGATTCCTGTCTCTCTTTATGGGGCAGAAGAGGCTCGATTACAGGAGTTTTATTCAGCCCTGCCAGGTTTGGTTAGCGATGCCTATGAGGATAGGCCCTATCAGGAAACATTGTTTTCGATTACCGGAGACGATGTTATCGAGCACATTGGACTATCCGATACCTGGGCAAATCATACTCCGTTCGCTTGGCAAGAAGAAATAGCAATGGAGGTCGATATGGCTATTCAGACAATCAAGTATCCGGATGTTGGCCTTTTAGAGCACTTATTGACTCTGGAAAATATCGATTGTAAGAGAGTTTCAATTTGGATGCATTTTGAGACAAACGTGTACCCGATTTACTCTGAAAAAGCCTGTGAAGGGCTTGCAAAACTTGGTTTGCCCACACCATACAGGCCAGAAGACATTGCATCCTACGGGCTTTATGTCCAACGATTGGAAGGACTCAAAATCCACGCACCTGCTGACGGAATGCCAGAAATCGGTTTGCCAAGGGCAAGAATTCTTCAGTTAGGTTTGGAGCGATTTTAATGCAAAACGCCTCAGTCCACGGCAAGTTATTGCTCGTGGCCTTTATCTGGGGCATAGGTTGGGTTGCTGGAAGAGTAGTAGCACAAGAGATACCTCCATTTACTGCGGGATGGATTAGATACATCATAGCAGTTGCGTGTTTTCTCACTTTTCTTAAAATCACCAATCATTGGAAATTACCGAGTAAAGACCAATGGTATTCTTTAGCTCAGATAGGGTTTCTCTCCACTTTTGTTTATCAGGCATTTTTCATGTACGGGATGAAATATACTGCTGCGGGCGATGCTTCGCTAATGATTACATTCAATCCGTTGTTCACCGCACTTCTTGCAATACCTTTCCTAGGAGAGAAATTCGACACACAACTTGGTTTGGGTGTGTTGTTGGCTTTTAGTGGTGTGGCGGTGCTTGGATGGTATTCTCCTAATGTAGACATACCCAACAACGAAAGATTACTCGGCGATGCACTAATTGGATTAGCCGCACTGTCTTGGGCAGGTGCAACCATTTTGATGAAGAAATTAATGTCTGGTGAAAATGCATTATCTCCGCTACATCTCACAGTTTGGACGAGTGCAATTGGTTTGTTAATACAGACTCCCGTCGCTCTAGTAGAGATATCTTATGTTGGATTCGAGATCAATGTATCTACTGAAGCATGGTTTTGGCTAATTTTTCTAGCCATTGGCTCTACGGTTTTGAGCTATGTGTGGTTTGCAGACGGTATCAAGAAAATAGGTGCGGCAAGAGCCTCATTCTACGTTTATTTGGTTCCTATCTTTGGAATATTCAGTGGATTTATACTACTTGATGAGAAATTAGGTTTCTCCCTAGCCATATCTTTCTTGTTGATTGCAGGTGGTGTGTATCTTGCTCAGTCAAAGCAAGCATCATCAACTCGTGACGCTTAGGCTACACCATGGGAATAAGTTCAGTTGCTGTAATCGGTGCTGGGACTATGGGTGCTGGTATAGCCCAGGTTTGCGCTCAAGCAGGTTGGAAAACCAATCTCTATGACGCATTTCCAGAAGGCTTGGAAAAAGGAATTAAATCCATTCATGCATTTTGGGATAAAGGAATAGAAAGGGGAAAAACCACTCCAGAGCAAAAGGCGAATTGGAGCGAAAATTTGTTTGCACTATCATCTCTTGAGGAGGCCGTTTCAGATGTAGACCTCGTAATAGAGGCTGTGCCAGAAATTCCAGATCTAAAGCACAAGATATTCTCTGATTTAGGTAAGCTGACCAAAGATGATTGTATCCTAGGGACAAATACCTCTTCTTTATCGATAAAGGATATCGCAAACGCCTCAGGTCGTCCTCAAAATGTCATCGGCATGCATTTTTTTAATCCAGTCCCAATAATGAAACTTCTAGAATTGGTGAAGCATGATGAATGTTCAGAAGAAACTATCGCATTTGCAAAAGAAGCCGGTAAATTGATGAATAAAACAACAATTTTGGTAAAAGATGTTCCTGGTTTCGCAACATCTCGACTTGGAGTTGTTCTTGGGAACGAAGCCATTAGGATGTTGGCAGATGGTGTAGCCAGCGCAAAGGATATCGATACTGCGATGGTTCTTGGATACAAGCATCCAATGGGCCCATTGGCACTAACCGACCTTGTTGGTCTTGATGTAAGAAGAGACATTTTACTTAACCTGAAAGAATCATTTGGAGATGATTCTTACACACCTCATCCTTTGCTAGAAAGGTTGGTTTCCGAAGGTAGATTAGGGAAGAAATCTGGTAAGGGAATTTATGACTGGAATTCTGGTTCGGCCGAGGAAACGTCTCTGCCAAATATGGAAGAATGACGACTTTTGTCAGGCCAAAAATAGTAGAAATTTGCGGAAAAATTCTAATTGGATATTTAATAATCCAATTGGAAAATCCCGACCCAAATATATTGATTTTACGATGTTTTTGCTTTCAGATACTTGCATTTAATTCAACGATTTTGAAACCGTGATTTCTCTATTAATATCGAACAAGATGTTATCAATAATGTGGAATTGGAGTTAGCATGGATATTACAAAAGAAGCAATCAGGACATTTACATTTGTAGCAGGTCCTCTAGTCCTGATCAGCTATGCATATGCACTATCCCGACTAGATGACAAGATGGCTCTGTGGGGAGGAATCCCACAATCCTGGATAACGTACATTGCGCCGTTTATGTTCTTAGCAGCAGCAGGCTGGCTGGTTTACTGGTGGGTTGCTCTATTCCAACTCGATGTTTCCACATTAGAATCACTAAGGTGGCCGTGGCAAGAATCCGGTGATGGTATGGGATTGAACAGGTTGTTTTGGGCATATGCACTATTTCTGATTCCCTCTGCTCTTTGGATTGACAGCACAATATTCCACATGAATAATGATTATTCGTGGACTCCATACCTAGTAGTAGGAATCCTTGCAATCGTTTCAGTTGCTAATGTAATGTACATTCTATTGGCATTCACTGCCTACCAAGATGGAGTAGACGGTGCTGGTTGGATGTTGATTGGTTCCATCGCCCTAGGCATCCAGGTTATAGTGAACGACCTGATAGTTTGGTCAGCGAAATTCCCGTGGTAAATTCCAATTGGAAATTTAAAATTCCAATTAGACTAATTCTGCATAAAATATGTCATGCTTTGGGTCGCCACCTTTCTCTTTAGGAACATAATATCCTTCCTTGATTAGGTCCTTGAAAATCTCCATGTAAGCGTGTGGGGAATCAATCATATCGTGAGCGTATTCTATGTGTTGAATCATCCAGAAATCTTTGCGCTTGAACATTCGACTTTGCGGATATTCTTGGTCGTGCATTTTGCTCTTTTGTTTAAGGAACATTTCTATCAGATCCAGAAGTTTTTCTCTGAGCATGTCATATTCGACAGAATCGAATAATTCTTCATCCTCATCTTCTTCTTCATTGTTTTCGTACTCCTCGGCCATTGCTTCGGCAATTGCGTTTTGTCGAATGTACTCGTACGCTACTCTTTCGCAGATTTCATCGAGCCTAGTTTCTATCTCTTGGTCACCAATCGGGAAAATGCCGTATTCAACACGATATGCAACATCTACCTTCAGTAGATATTCATCATAATCTACTTCAAAATCTACGTCCTCAAAAAAGATTTCATAGTTCATTTCAGCTATCTCATCGTATGTTTCTTGGTAATCATCAAACGTGTCCATATCTCTTTTCACCCCTGAGAGTTTGCAGTCTATTTTAACGGTCTAAAATTATTCCTGTAAAAACTGCACAGGGGGTTCAAAAACCCTAGGTTTTACACGGGTTTCACATACCATTCCGAACTCCGCCGAGGAGTTATCCTGAGGACAACGGTAGTGCATAATTGAATATGTTTGGGCTTATAGAATGTTAATTGTGAGACAATCTCATAAAAAATATAAGAAAACCACCCGATATTAGGTCAAACAGTCTAAACGCAAAAAATGTGGGTGAGATAAAAGGTTAGTTTATTTACCGTCTTTCTAACTTTATACTAATGTCAAAACCTCTGAGAGAAGTAATCAAAGGTAGTGCTACTTTAATCAAAATCGCCGAAAAGCCTCTAGGAATAGGCGCAATTATCGGATTATTTGCTGGTGGAATTAACTCACATTTCTTAGGAATTTCATTTTACCCTTCCGTACTTGTTGGATTGTTTTTGGGAATTAGTGTTTGTCTCTTGGCTTCACCTGGGATGAAGAGTGAATTAAAGGCAAGAAGGCTTGCTGAACAAACGAGAAAGCGAATGCTACGCTCTAAGGCACGCACTGGGAGTGCTTTTACAGCCTTTGAGTAATTCAAAGGGATTTTATTGCCTCGTCGTGGTGAGCCAATAGGTTTCGTAGCTTCACCTTTAGAGATGGAGTCATCATATCATTGTCAACGGTCCACTCTTCTGGGTCGAGAATAATATTCCGTGCAACTTCATATCCTTTCCATTTTGGAGCAAGCATGTTGTTTTCTTGCAGGTGGGATAGGAACCAAGATTTGACTCCATCATCATTGCACATAGCGACATTGTCATCAGGAACGGCAACTCCTGCCTTTGATGCTTCAGCTCTTAGAGCATCAGCGGATGGATGAACGATTAGGAATGTATTCTTCATGTTACGTCCATCCAAGACTGCCTGCTCAACGAGTGGGCTTAGTTTGAGATTTTCTTCTAGCGGTGCTGGTGAAACGTATTTTCCATTTTCCAACTTGAATTGGCTCTTTACACGTCCAGTAATTGATAGATATCCATCGACCATCTTTCCTAGGTCACCAGTTCTGAATCCGCCGTCTTCAGTCATTACTTCTGCAGTCGCTTCAGGAAGGTTCCAGTATCCTTGCATTACGTTTGGCCCATAAACAATGATTTCTCCTTCATCTGGGCGGTCTGGGTCATCCCATGCGCTTTTATCGATCTCAACACGTACGCCATTTGCAGGCATACCTACAGTGTTTAGCCTTGACATGCCTTTGCCCATCCATCCGTTTGCGGAAACTAGAGGACTAGTTTCGGTTAATCCGTATCCTTCATAACAGTTGAAACCTACTTTTTGAACAAATGCTGCTACATCAGGAGATAACGCTGCAGCGCCGGACATACAGAATCTAATTTTTCCACCAAACCGGGCTCGAACTTTCTTCCAAACCAATTTGTCCCAAAGCTTGTCAAAGAATCCATTTGGAGGCACGGCGTCACACTGTACGCCTGCTTTTGCAATTCTCTTTTCTGCGGATTTCTGTGCGTTAGCGATGAATTTAGCCTTTAATCCGGTTGCCGCCTCGAATTGTCCGTTTACTCTGTCGTAGAACTTGTTCCAAACTCTTGGAACAGCCAATAGGGCTGCAGGTTGAATCTCAATGCATTCGTCTGCGATTCTTGTTAGGTCTGAAATTAGGTTGATGTGGACTCCCATTCTAATCATCCAGTGAAGGTCGAAGGTTGAACCGAATGAATGCGCCCATGGAAGGAACGCAGCATTCTTGTCACCAGGATATAATTCGAATACTCCTTGAACACAAAGTACGTTTGATAATGTGTTCCAATTCGATAGCATAACACCCTTAGGATTACCAGTTGTTCCTGAGGTGTAAATCAGGGTTGAAAGAGAGGTGTGGTCGTCATTAAAACCTTCCAAATCACTTGCATTGCGACCCATTGAAACGAATCCAGACCACATTCTAACCTCGATGCCTTCTGGAGGTAATTTGTTAGCCGGTTCGTCACCGAGTAGGATAACACCAGATGCTGGCCATCCACTATCGCCAAGTGCATCACAAAGTTTGTCCAGAACTTCGGTATTTGCTACTGCGACAACCTTTGGAGTGGAATCTTCCAGAATAAAAGCCCAATCTTTGCCGTGCTGATGTGTGTACATTGCGGTGTATGCTGCTCCCAATGCGTTTGCGCCATAGGATAATGCGGCCCATTCCACAGAATTGTCGACGATGATCGCAACTCTGTCATCTTTTACGACCCCAATATCTCTGAGACCCTTAGCAACTGCGGTTGACAGGTCGCCGAACTCGTTGTAAGTTAGATGTACTCTTTGCATTCCTGGGTTCGGGATGTATCCAAAACATGGATTATCACCAAACTTCTCCTGACTAACCATTAGCATTTGGTAAAGCGTTCTTGGGTCATCTCCTTCGGGTTTAATCCACTGTCGGTCGGTGGGTTGTCTAGGCCAAGCCATTTCGGGCATGTGTAGTCAGATTCGCCTCGACCTAATAATTCTCTCTAAGCAATATAGACCGCACGTTTTTTCGCCAATCTTCTCCATCATTTCTGTTAGCTAGAGGTGACGCAGGTGAAGGATGCCAGCACGTTGTAATCTCAATATCAAAGCCTTTCAGAGCTATTTTTGCTCTTTTTTCTGCATATTTACCTACCCCAATTACTCGTTCTATTCCAAGAGTGGTTACTACTTCTTTGAGATGATTATCACAAACTTGAATTAGTTTTTTTACTGCTGGTCCTGAGATATTATCTGGGGTGATATTTTTGCCCGTCTCTCCTAGTAACAACAAAGGGCAGTGATTTACCAGGTACACATTTTTATGAATTTCATCCGGAGTCTTGTAAATATCCTTCAAAAGACCCCATAATCTAGTTCCACTGATTTCTTGCCTTTCAAAGTCTAATCCTTCGATTGGCCTTTTTGGATGTCTTCCCTTTGGGTCCCTAAATTCACCTTCTATACCCAGGAAATCTCTTGCGATACTGGTAGCCCCAAACGGAACGCCACACTGCGCCATTCCGTACGGTCCTGGATTCATCCCTAAAAGTAGTGTTTTGGCGCCAAGTCCGGAGTATTGCTCTATGTAAGAGTCATGATATTCTTTTGCGTAGTCGAGGGGATTTGTAACGTGATGTAAAACCTTTATTTTCAATAATTTAGGAATTAATTTGTCGCACTCGTCAGAAAGGGTTCTTGCGATTTCAATTAATGGTTTCACCATGGAAATTCTGCTCCAGTATATTCGAAGAAACGACCAGAAGTCTCTTGGTTTTGGTTTTCTATGAGATTTCTTAATCCGGCTACGGATTGGCTTTTTGTCACGGGTGCCATATCTCCTCCCATATCTGTTTTAACCCAGCCTGGGTGATAGCAAGTTACAGATATGTCACAATCTTTTCCCTCAATCGAAAGGACCTTTGTTATCATATTCAATCCTGTTTTACTTGTTCTGTAAGCATAAGAACGACCGCTTGCACAATCATCTATCGAGCCCATTAAACTCGTAATCATTGCTACCTTTGAGTTAGGCGTTGATTTCAAAATATGCCAGAGAGATTGTGTTACTCTCATAGGGCCTATCGTGTTTACATTTAGCACTTGAAGCGATTCTTCCATGTCGACTTGCTCAAAATTTTGCCATCTTCCATCCATCATCCCGGCATTATTAACGAGTACATCTACAGTTTCAGTTTTCGAAGTGATCTCATTTGCGAAACGTATTGCAGATGAAGTATCACTAACATCTAATGGTAAAACGGTCAAATTATCGTGTTGTAATTCAAAATTAGAAACATCTCTCATCCCGGCAAAAATACGATGTCCATCTTTCAGTAAAGTTTCTACAAACTCTAATCCAATGCCCCTATTTGCTCCGGTAATAACCCATGTCGCCATGAGCATTGCAATAGTTGGATATTGATTATCTTGATTGAGAAAATTTGTCTCAATTGTTCGTGGAAATTGTAAAATTCAGTGGGTATAGAAGGTGTAGCCGGCAACACTGGTTTTTATATTAAAAATAGGGGAACTTGTCATATATGTCTCGATTTAGCCGGAGAAGGATGGGAATGAAGGTAGGAATCGACGATATGGCGATTCATTTTCCTCGATTGTACATGGATATGGAGGATTTCGCAGCAATGCGAGGTGCGGATTATTCAAAGCTGAATAAAGGCCTTGGACTCGCAGCAATGTCTATTCCTGACGTACACGAGGACACAGCTACAATGGGAGCTAATGCAGTTTGCAGGCTGATTGATAGAAATGGATTAGATCCTAGAGACATTGGTAGAATATACCTGGGGACCGAATCTGCCTTGGACGGCGCTAAACCAACTGCAACATACATCGTTGATATGCTAACTCACAGATATGGTGACATCTATGGAGAAGACTGCTTTAGAGGATGCGACGTAGTGGACATGACTTTCGCTTGTATTGGTGCAGTTGACGCATTGCACAATACTCTAGACTGGGTTGCAAGAGGGGGAGAAGATGAAAACAGAATGGGGATTGTTGTATTCTCTGATAACGCAAAATACGACTTAGAATCATCTGGCGAATACACTCAAGGAGCCGGTGGAGGTGCTCTCTTAATCCGTCATAACCCAAGATTGGTAGCAATTCCTGATAGATGGGGAGTTTCAACAACTCCTGTCCACGATTTTTTCAAACCAAGAAGAATGGTTTCAATTCAGAGCGTAATTGAGAACGTTTTGCAATTGGCTGCTGAAGCTGGAGCGACTATTAGAGATGGAATGGCGGAAGCCATGATTAAACATCTTCCTGAGTCAACGGTTAGAAGACTCGGTATTTTTGCGCACGGGGAAGAAAACGTCAAGGTTCACAGAGATGAACCAGTTTTCGATGGCCAATTTTCGAATAGATGTTACAGGGAGGCCGTCAAGCAAGCGTTTACTCATTTCAGTAAAAAAGCGATAGACCAAGGAAGGTTTGACCCTGAAATGGATGAAAATCTGACCGAACAATGGGCACGAATTATCATGCATCTACCTTATGCTTTCCAAGCAAAAAGAATGTTCCCCGATGTGTTCAGGCACGATAGGCAAGACCTAGAGGAGTGGAAAATCATTGAGGATGAGATTGGACCTGCTCCCGAAGAATCTGATTATGAAAATGAAGATGAATGGGAAAGAGCAATGGATTCATACAGGAGAGCGATTTCTAAAACAGAATCTTTCAAGCAATTCGTCGAGGATAGAATCGAAAAAGGCCAGAGAGCAAGTTCACTAATCGGTAATCAATACACAGGTTCTATTTTCTTAGCATTAATGTCCACTTTTGAGGCAGATTATGAAGAGAATGCGAGAATCGAGGATGTTGTTTTTGGTCTGTGTGGATACGGGTCTGGAGCGAAAGCAAAGGTATTCGAAGCAGAGGTACAACCGACATGGCGACAAATAGCCAGCCGTTGGAACTTGTTCGAAAGGCTGGAGGGTAGAATTGCTATCGACAAACTAACCTATGAAGCACTCCACAAGGGGCTTGCTACAGAATCCGTTGTTACGCCAAAGGGTGAATTTGCCCTGGTAGACGTCGGAGAAGAGGGCGTTGAAGAAGGCCTTCGAACCTATGCTTGGATAGAAAATTAATCAAACTAAGATTTTCTCTATATCAACTTTAGTTGGCAACTGAAGGTTTGTGGCTTTGAACCAATCTTCTATTGTGTCAAAGCTTCTGCCCTTTGATTGAGCTTTTGCCCTTGCTCCGATTAAATTCCAAGCACCTTTAGCGGAAATGCCAGGGATTGCAGACAATTGCTTTTCTGTAGCTGTATTCCATTTGATGCCAGTCTCAATTCCAGTTATGGAACGGGCGCCGTGACCAGTCACCATAATTTCAGAAAATGATTCCAAAGGAGCGAGATAATTCATACCTACTAAAATTGGATACGCTCCTATTTGTCTGCCAAATGTAATACCTGGTTTGCCTCTAATTTCTTCATTTCTGGCTTCGGGTAAAAGGTGACGAGGTAGCCGGGTCCTTCCCTCGTGAGATTCCCAATACACATCTTTCAAGATAGTTCCAGTCGGGAGCATATCTGCCAACAACGGGCCATCAAATTCGTCTCGAACGGTTGTTTTGAATTGTTGGAATCTTTCGTTATTTATTTCTTGGAAACCTTCTCCCTCTACCTGACGAATATTTACCCTGCGAATCATATGTCCTTCACGTTTCAATTCTCTCAAGAGTTGCAAATTGATATCATACGTTTGGTCAGTCTCCCCATTTAGCCCTGCAATAAAGTTCAACCCTGGGAGTAACTTTGGTAATCCTCTTTCACCTTTTTCCTTACCGTATTTATTGATTAGAGAGATAGCCGTTTTGAGTTGATTCGAGTCACAATTTAACCAGTTGGCCTGATGTACTGAAGGATCAGCAGACTCTAAGCCAAACGATAAGACAGCACCGTCTGAAAGCGTCTCTGTCAGCGTCTTTGTAATCTCTTCAGAGGGCTCCAAGTTTTCTGCTATTATAGACGGATTGCCGTTATCGGTATGAAGGATTTTCAATCTCTCATCTTCTCTTAATCCGTGTAGTAACTTCGCTATTGGTTCGGGATTAGGAACTGGGTATTCTAACTCCACAACACCTTCTGCCATGTAGGTATATGTGTCAGTCATACCTCCCAACCTGACGTGCTCAACACCCATTTCATGAGCGATTTTCACCTCCTCAATTATGTCTTCAGGGGTTCTCCAAATCGGAACCCCTTTTTTGGGCTCGATACAGAACTTACAACCTCGCTTGTATCTTACACATCCCTGGTATACCTCAACTTCATAGGTCAGCGGGCCGTTTAGGTCAGGGTTTTGTGTTACCGATTTTGATTTAGCCCCGTGACGGGCCCAGATAGTCCACTGTTCGGGACTTCGTCTTTGGTGCTTCCATGAATTATTTTCAAGGTAGTAGTTTAGTGTAGCATCTGTGTCTTGCAAGGCTAGAAATAGATTTGTCTGAAGTGGATTCCATCCTTGTTGCCTCCATCCTCTAATCGCCCAGCCTCCACAAAGTAATGGAATGTTTCTTGGAGTTTTTGAAATGATATCTCGAGTTTCCTTCAGAGATATGGGGGTGCCTCTAAGGTATTTACCTGGCACTATTGCACCAGCAAGGATGACTACTCCTAGTCTGTTTTCTAGGCTCTGAGGATTTATTCGAAACGAATCTATTGTACAATAATCGTAATCGATATTTTTCTGTTCCAAAACTCCACAAATGTATCGAATGTGAAATCCAATGTAAGGCGGTACACCAAATGCCGCCGGTTCATCTTCATACCCATCGATAATGAGCCATTTTGGAGTTGGCTCTACCAATCAATCACCTCAATTTCTTGGTCTGCGGCCTTTTTTCTTTCCCGATGCTTCTTCCTCAGCTATTGCTCTAAGTTCTCTTGCGGATTTGCCACCCTTCTTTTCACTTGGTTTGGCGATGTCGACCTTGATGTTTCTTGACATGAAGTCAGTTCCATTAAGCTTGGAAACAACCTCTTCACCAGCACTCTCTGGTTGGATTGTTACGAATGCGAATGCCTTCCTTTTTCCACCTCTGTCTGTAGCCCACTGAACGTGAACTGAATCGCAATGGTCATTGAATAATTTTGCCAAGTCGTCATCACTTGCATCAAATGGAAGGTTTCCTACATACAATCTGCAACCCTTAGGTCTCTCTCTTTTTGGCTTTTTATCACGTGGAGCGTCAGCGTCTCTTACTCCAATTCTCCTGCCCTTGATCCTGTGTCCATCCAAAGCTTTTGATGCTGTAGTAGCCATATCCTTGGTCGCATATGTGATGAATCCGAATCCTCGGTTATTTCCTTCGTCGTCCTTCATGATAGCAAAATCTGTAATGTCGCCATGAGGCTCGAATAGTGATTTAATTTCATCATCGGTAACATCGTTTGGTAACCCTCCAACGAATAATTTACAACCGGGTGGTGCTCTTTGCTTTCCTCCTCCTCTTCCTCCTGAATCTTCGAATCTGAAGTACTGACGAGGTGTGCCATCTTCTCTCACATCCTCAGCTATGTATGTGGCCCTGCCCGCACTCCCCTTTGCGAATAGTGCTTCAGCATCTCCACTCCATCTTTTGTTTCCACCATTGAGTGCGGCCATTCCGGTTGAACCCCCGAAGTCATCTGCCATTGCCCTGAAGGCTCGATTATCACATGTTGGGCAAGCAACATTCCAATCTCCGTTTTGCTCTGCTTTGAATTCAGAACCACACGGAGGGCAAATCGCCCAAAGAACTCCACAGTTGTCTTCGCTTCGCATGTCGACTCTGACCACGTTTCCTGTTTCAGTAACCTTAGCACGCACGATGTCTCGCACACGCATGGCATCCGCAGTATTGTGAAGGAATCTGTCACAAATACCGGTTACGTGAATTTGAGCATACATTTGGTCTTCCATAATCGAGCGATTTGGCTTACCATCAACGCTCATGACTCGTATTTCTCCGGATTTTTCGTGGAGTCTTGAAACCTGTCCAATGACGTAATCTCCGACTTCTAGTCTTAGGAGTTCGTTGTGTGATTGGATTGTCAGAACACCATCAACTTCAACAACCAATCCTGTCAATAAGGCGATTAGTTCACCGTTTCTTTCTTCTGTTCCTTCTCCAGATGAAAACTCATCTGCATTTCCGATTACTGTTCCTGGGGTGACGATGCTCGCCATATTCTCACTCTCGCTTTTTTGGGGTTCACCTACTGGTGAATGGAATTGGATAGTATGATGCGGTTGGTCCTTGTTCTTGAACCCCTCTCATCGAGTTATTCTCCAACACTTAATCTTGGTAGCACCCATTCTTGATGTGTGATGGCTATATGTAGCAGGCATTCTGAACTCGCCTTCTAGAATTACCTCTCCTTCTGGTAAGTGTGTCGCATTTGCGCTATGCAAAATATGAACTACGGGCGCAATTTCCATTGCAGTTGCGATAAATATGCGGTCAGCACCCTTTTTTTGTACACCCCAAGGTGGGTTCATTATCACGATATCAGCCTCACCAATTTCAACTTCACCGACTCTTCCGACGATCGTATCGCCTAATTTTTTACACAATTCAGCGGCATCCACATCGCACTCCACGAACGTCACATCAGCACCTAGCAATTGTGCGCCATACCCTAAAATGCCGTTTCCAGCACCTAAGTCAATGACTTTCTTTCCTTCAAGGCCATCATAGCCATCGATTTGAGCTAACCATAACGCTGCGAGTTCTCCCTCAGTTTGATATTGTTCTAAATTAATAACGTTGCAAGGATGCGGTGGCAATTTAGATAATTGAATCGCCAGTTGGCGAAGTTTCATTCCAATCACCATTGTCTTTGTTGTTGATTTCCATAACCCATCTGTCTCATCTGTTGAGCCTGCATTTGTTGGGCTTGAATTTGTTGTATTTGGAATCGAATTGCTTCTGCTTCTCTTCTCAAAGCTGCAATCAATTGGTCATTCGGTTGCTGACCACCACAGAAACGGCAGAATCTTGTCCCGTCTGCTTGCATTTGTCCACATGTTGTACAGAATGCCATGATAATCCCAACACTAACTCGTCTTTGAACCCTCGCATTAACTTACCATTTGCATAAACACTGGCCAAGTTTCAAAATTCTGTGCTAAAGCACGTTCATTTATATCTTCCATGCGTTCATCTGTCATCATTTCTGACGGGTCTACCCCTTGTGCCAATAACTCGCTAACTAAATCCCTGAATTCCTTTTCAATTTCAGGCATATCGCTTTCTTCTGGTTGTGATTCAGGGAGCGGAATAGGTTCTTCATTGGAAACCCCATCCTCCTCAAGAACAGGCTTTGCATCTTCTGAAACGGTAACTTCTTCCACGATCGAGTCATTTGCGGACTCTTCGGTGGGCGTTTCCGCAGGCAAAGGTACGCTTTCTGGTTCGGGTTTCATCTCTTCAATAAACGCCTTTTCCATCTCATCAACAACGTTACTCTCCTCAACTACAGGTTTAGGTTCAACGACACGGACTTCCACAATTTCTGGCTCAGGCTTTGCTAATCCAACTCCAAGAATTTCCGCTTGCTGTCTTGCAAGTTCTGCAGCCTGCCTTCTTGGGAGAGAAACAAACGCCTTTCCAACCAGTGCGAAAACGGGGTACGGAAGGAAATATCTGTCCAAATTAGGCAGGCTTGGATGTCTAAAACATAGGATACTGTGTTTCTCAAATGCACGCTGGTTTGGAATTCCAACTGCAAATGGAGTTGGATGGATTTCGACTGTACTTCTCAGCCATCCTTCCTGAGTAACGAGTTGCTGCATCCAAATTCCCATGTCGGAATTTGCAATGTTGATAAATTGGAAAGAAGCATCTCTATGGTCAAATCCTTGTTCAGCCAGAAGCTCTTCTGCTCCCCGAGGTCTGTGAAAAATGCCCATGACTGGTTGGCCATGGTCGATCATGTCGCCGTGGAGTTCCAATAACTTCCTTTCTTTTCTAGGACACAGAAGGAGAATTTCTAGTCTATCTGCTGTTGGGTCCCATATTTCTCCCCACTTAGCAGTAGCTTCATCCTTGAGTTGTTGGAATGTCATATTTGGAATCATTGCCGTGACGCCCATGCAACCACCATGTAGGCCAAGAGAGGTTACCTATTTGGTGATGTATGCTTCTTGGATGGCAAATTCAGCTAGTAGAATAACTCCTCCAGCAGCTCCCCTGACAGTATTGTGTGAAAGTGCGTCGAACCTTACTACGTTATTTTCCACTCGTATATTTCCAATAGTTGTTGACATGCCATTGCCAGCCCAGAGGTGTTTATCTCGCGATGGAGACTCACGAATAATTTCATTTACGTTTCTTGGGGATGAAGGGAGGTGCAAAGATGGTATTTTCATAAGCGATATTACTTCTTCAATTGTCGTATCATTTTCTAATTCTACACCACAGGTGACCATATGACCATCTTTTTCTGCGACTCTGTTACAGGTGGCGAGTATTGGCACATCAATTTCGAGTAAATGTTTCAACTCAGCAACCAATTTGTCCTCTTCGCCCGGAATCAGAGGATTTACGTCTCCCGAAAGTGCCTTTTCATCAAACAAAAGTTTCCAGCCAGCGCCTGATAATGCCTGCCTCGTGAAAATAGTAATTGATTTGATTCCTAGGGTTCTCAATCCTGCTAAGGATGTAGCCACAGGCACTACTGTACAGTTTGTGGCGCATGCATGTCCGTCATATTGTTTCATTGCTTTTGGATTAATTTCTGGAATAACAAGAGGTACTCCAGCAACTCTACGGAATGAACTAGCGTTAGAAAAAACGTGAATTCCTCTGGCGACCAAGGATGGTTCAACGACTTCTGCTACGTTATTCGGTAAAGCTGAGAACGCTATATCAACATCGGGAATATCACTCATTGAACAGATGAGTATGTCATAGATGGGTTTAGGGGAATCTAACCTCCATTCCAGTTCCTCAAACATCAGCCCAACATTACTTGGTGAACCTGCTATTGCTTCCACTTCGAATAGGGGGTGTCTCCACAGGAGTTCCTGAAGCCTTTGGCCAACCAAGCCGGTTGCTCCAAGTATGGCCACAGAATATTTCGTCATCGAATCTCCTCATACGGTGTTGGGAAGATTTTCCTGATGATGAGTTTTCTAGCAATAGAAGCACCATCTTTTACGCTTCCAAGTTTCGGCTCACCTTTCCTTTTAGAATAACTAATTGCGACATGAGAAATCGGGATGCGTCTATTTACACAAGATGTGTACATTTCGGCTTCGATTTCAAATCGTAGACTATTGAGTTCTAATCTCTGAACAGCATTTCTAGAAAAACCCCAAAATCCTGAACACAAATCATTGATTGGCCTGCCGTGTAAGGCAACGGCTAGCCAAGTCAAAAGATGATTTCCAATCCAATTTGTTGCCGTCATCGCGTCCTTTGCAAGATTTCCTCTTAGACGGTCACCGATCGCAATTCCTCCTTTTGGTATTGATGAAAGAATATTCGGTATCTCTTCTGGCCAGTAGGTGCCGTCAGAGTCTAACATTATCATGTAGTCGTGACTAGAATCCAAGAAAAATTCGAAGGCTTGCCTAATTGCTAATCCTTTTCCATCACCCCATTGTTCAATAACTTCGGCACCTAATTCACGTGCTATTTTCATAGTATTATCAGTAGATCCGCCATCGATAACAAGTATGCTTGTATCAAATCCAATCTCCTCTATTTTCCTCATAGGTATTCGAGAGATAACATCCTCAATAGCCAGTTCCTCGTCTAACGTCGGTAACGTTATGAGAATACTTGGCATGTTGGTCGGTGGTTGTTTCTGTTGTCAAGATTTTCGCATAATTCACGCAAAGTACACCTTTTCGACCCAGTGAACCCTAATTCCAGTAGTGTCGATGAAAGTATCACCTCTTCCTGATGCGCCCAATGGATTAAGCCAATATTCCAAATCACTCTCCAAAGTAATTTCAAAACCTTGACTATCTGGGTATTTGCAAACGTTATGCCAACCAGAACCCGAATACAAATTATTATTCACTGTAGCAGTGATGTCACCAACAAATTCAAGCATTATGCAAACCATAAATGCGGAAGATTCGTTTACCGCTATATTTGTTGATTTTTCAGTGATATAATGCTTGTAATCACCTATTTCAAACGGGTCTTGTGTACGTAATTTAGCCCAAGGGTCGATTCTCATGTTATCTCCTATAAACGGTGTAAAGGTAGAATGCAATCCATCCTTTCCAAATGAAAACAGAATTGAGCCATCACTTTCCCAAACCTTTTTCCAATTTGTTGAAGATAGAAGGTAATGAATCATTACTCCTTTTGGCGATGCGAGAGCGTGGGTAAGTCCCAAATTTTCTATTCTTTCAGTATCATCGAAGCGAATAGCAGTCGTTGCAGAATTTTGAATAGAATGGTCTTGTTTTAGTACTCCAAGTGTAGGTATTGCTGTGATTCCATATGATTCACTATGAGCAAAAATATGCCCCCAGTGTTCATTTTCAGTGTAGACTATCGAGTCGTGAGGCAGTTCTTCTAACATGCCAATTAGGGTAATATCTCCTTCCGACAAAACGTGCAATTCGCCATGTTCTGAAAGTTCAGAAAGTGCGCTGTGTGCAATTCCACTTATGACCAATGCTGCAATCATTATCGCTCGACCACCATCTGATGAGATTCCATTTTCGATTTTAGAGAATCTTAAACCTACCAAGAGCGCTAATGGAATGTGGAATGCATGCATACTCATGGAATAAAGCACATACGATGCCATAGATATTATCGCTACACCCGAATAACCTTCAAGTAAATATAACATCGAAATTAACCAGTTAATCAAGATCCAAACTATGAACACACGGGCCGTTAGGTCGCCTTTCATACTCCATGCAGCCCATATTGCGAACGGTAATAGGAGCCCGGAGTACAAAACCATAGGCGACCCTCCTTGCCATCCATATTCAGCGAAAATTGCATCGCCGTCAAACTGGCTACCTGCGATTAAAGTTAGGACAATTAAGCTGATTGTCGCAATTTGAATTTGCATTTTTTCCGCCATGTTTACCCGTTTTGTTCTCTCAACTAATGCTCTGGCAAAAATTAAAGTTACAAGGTATACCAAACCAGTTGGATGAATCATCATTACCGAAACGGCAGTAATCGAAATAACTCCCCAGCGCAGTCTCTCTTGATGAATTAATAACATAACAATTAGGCCTAATTGACTAGCAACGGTTGGAAACCCAGAGTCTAGGTTCTTTGCAAATAAAGCCGGTGCGAGCAACATCGCTAAAATTGTCCAGTGTCCACAACCTAACTTATCACCTATGGCCGCAATTCCAAGTAATAATGCCACAAAACTAAGCACGCCTAGAATGAAAACAGATAGGTAAATTTCGTTACCTAACCACGCGGCTAAAACCGGAAAAGCCGGTGGATACAACCAATAGCCACTCGATGGACTTGATATTGTAAACGAAGAGTAATTTGCGTAACTTTCAGCAAGGAATGTGAATCCTATCCAATCAACTCCCATAGGAGAATAATATGTAAGTGGAGTGATGGCAATATACACTGCAATTAATGTGAAAATCCAGAACCATGGACTTCTGTTAATAGTGTCATCTTCCATTATTGGATGGATTTCAACTCTTATCGCTGCAAATGCAATAATGTTTGCCAGGAAAACCAATGTGGTAATAGTCTCAGTTTCAAATCCAACGTAAAAAGAAAATCCTGAAATCGCATACAGTGTTAACAATCCCAAGGCTGGAGTTAGTAGAAAGTGCCTCTTATTGTCACCTTTATTATCAAGCCTTCTTGCAATCGCATATCCCGGAAGGATTGCCATTATCAGGCCGAGAACCATACTTCGGGGTTCGCATTTTAGTTTTCAAACCATTTGCGAACAATGATGAATTGAAGCCTTTTCGCAATGGATATGGCAGAAGTCATCATCCTACCGGAGGAATACTGGGTGTACGATTTCTCCAAAGGTATTGACCCTGAATTCGTTTGCCCTTTTCCCTATCAAATCGGAAGATATGATGAAACAAGACCGGGGATGTATGATTTCGAACTTTTTGAAGGTGGAAGAAATCATCACGTCGGTATCGATTTGGGAGCTCCTGTTGGGGAACCAGTACATTCCTACGCTAGGGGAGTCGTATTCTCAAAAGGAGTCAATCCAGAAGCTGGTTCTTATGGTCCCACAATAATTGTTCAATACGAGTTAGAAGGGAAACCAATATGGGCACTGTACGGTCACCTTTCCCATGATTCACTTGAAATGGTGAAAGTAGGTGATGTCGTAGAAGAAGGCCAAATAATTGCAAAAGTTGGCTCGAAAGATGAAAACGGTGGTTGGGAGCCGCATGTCCATTTCCAATTAAGCTGGTCCGAGCCAAAAAATAATGACATGCCTGGAGTGGTCGCTATCGAAGATAGGGATGATGCCTTACGTTTATATCCCGACCCAAGGATTGTTTTGGGACCAATCTACTAATCGATTTGGGAGAGGAATTCTTTCAGTGAAATGATCGAATCAATAGCCGTTGGGTCCTTTCCAGAGAGTAAAGCTAATGCTATCGAAAGCCAATCCATCATAATGCAAATGTGTAGTAGACATTCGAGTAGGTTTTCACCCTCTCCCTGAATTCGCCAGGCCAGGTCTGTTGGACAATTTGCGACAAACCAGTCCATGCGATGCACAACGCGTTCATTCATTCCCGGCCAAGAAACGATTAACACAGCCTGATTTGGAGATTCGAAATCTTGGTACTTCCCAACTCCTCCCCATGCGATAATCTCGTTGTGGTTCATCTCGGGGACCTCTGCGACTCTAGCGAATCTTGCAGCGTTTTCATTGATCTGATTTTTGAATCTTGTAAGAGCAGGCGATAATTCGGAGGGTCCGATAATTGATATTGGGTTTTCAATTAGATTTAGGGCCAAACTTGCAACATCTCCTTCAGGATTCTCAGTAATGTCGCAATCTTTCACCGCTTGTTTCAATCTCATCACGGCTGACTGAGATAATTCTGTTTGCAAAATTCCTAACTGATTCATGAGACCTAATTGGCGAGAAAATATGTGTCCAAAAGCAGACCGGGGTGGTTGTCCTGAAGGGCAGGAAATCAAGTATGCAGAATTTGATAATTCGCAAAGACCTGATAAAATTCCACCACTCGATATGACAACGACAGTTCCTCCAAGGCGAATGACCTGTTCTGTGGTTTCAACAGTTTCTTCAGTATTCCCCGAATAGGAAGTCGCTACTACCAACCAATTTTGGTTCCACCAATTTGGCAAACCATACGAACGATGACACTTGATTGGTAAACCTCCAGCATTATCAGAAAGAGAGGAAATGAAATCTCCTCCTGCTGCTGAGCCACCCATGCCAATGAATAGGACGCCTTCCCAACCGTAGTCGAGTTCAGATAACCATGGTTGTAATTCGTCGTTAATTGAATTGTATCCCTCGACGAAATCGTTCATGAAAAAGCGAGTGAATTCAATCATTCCGCTTTGGTCTAAAGCAGCCGCTAATCTATTGATGCCATCGTCCACTCAATCACCATCCAATCCAAGATAAGGTAGAGCGTACCATTCGCTTTCTATCCTTGCTACGAGCAATTTCCTCCCCAACTTGTGGTCATAAGGAAGTCTTACTGCAGTCATTTTCCAATTATTTGGGTCCAAGAATTCACCTACCGATGAATCTTCGTTCATTGGTTCTACATACAATAATTCCCCTAATCTAGCCTTGACATGTGCACTTTCCAAGTCTCTCCAAGTAGCACCACATCGTTCTTTTCGCTCAACTTTTTCCAAAACAGCACCATCACCACTCCAAGTAGTTGGGCGCCATAGGTCTCCACGCCACTGAATAACATCTCCCAAATCATAGCCTGGTTTTCTGTACAATAGCGTCAATCTGGTTAGGTCTACTCCATCCTTCCTTCCAACGACTGAGGTCGTTGTGGTGATTTGTCCTCCGTAATTCGAAACGAGGTGTTTGCCCCACGATTTTGCTAGTGCTTTGGAGCCAAGGATTACGTCGTATCCACCAGTGACTGGGCCTTCTTTGGTTATGAAAAACATAGGGTCATCTGCCATTTCTTCAATAACGTGGTCGAGGGTTTTCCGCAATTGGTTGAACTCTTCTTCTGATAATCTCCTTGCCGATGAGCGTAATTGTACGGTTGCCTCGAAGTAGTTCCCAGCCCTTCGTGTGCATGTCAAACATACGCCATTAGACATTCTTGCCCGCATGGTCTTTTGTTCAGAGTATAGAAGATTATCAATAATTCCTTCGATTTGAATATGGATCAAAGTGTGTCTACCATCTACTTCTTGTGCTTGCAAACCTAACTCAAGGTCCTCAACTTCAGGATGGAATCCTACATTCCTTTGGACGAGTTCGTGCCAGAGGTCATCCGGCTCAACATTCGTCCATTTTCCTTGAAAATCTATCATGCCACAGCGTGCACACTTAGTCCATGGCACGTTCTTTGGCACATCAACTAACGATACTCTTTCACGAGTACATTTTTCGCACATTCTGTCTGCATAAAGAGGAGATGTGTCCCCACATATAAGACAGAATTCATCTCCGAGGTCCATTCAATCACCTGCGATTGATTTACTCTGACTCATCATTGGTAATAGCCTTCTCCAAAGAACGAATCTTCTCCTCAAGGGATTTCGACCTTGCGAAAACGGTCCAAGTCCAAACGGCTATACCTGCAACCATGCCGAGGTAAGCTACAGCGAGATATGTTACGTCATTCACTTTACTGCCCCCTCGTACTTAGCCTGTAACTCTTCAAATTGCATTTGTAGTTTTGTTAAACGCATCCCTGAAATTATGTGCCCAATCACCAATATTGAAAATGAAATTCCTCCAACCAATAAAACGATACCCATGTCAGAATTCAAGGAACCTTCTGAAGTAGCAACAACCGGTCCAGGGTGGCGAATTTGCCAAAGTCTTGTAGCGATATATGTCACCGGAACAAGGATGAATCCGTACATTCCAAATGCAGAAAATGTGTCTCTTGTTTCAATGCCGTCTGGCTGTGACTTTCTGCCCAACACTAGGTATAGGGAAAGTAGAGTTAGTATAGCAAAAGTGTTCAATCTTACATCAGTCCAATCCCATGGAACTCCCCATTCAGCAGCGCCCCATATACAACCAGACCAAACCGCCATCATACCTGTAGCCAAACCTGCTTCTGTGCTTGCAACATGCATTCTCCAGGCCCATTCACTCCTTTTGAAAAACCAAACAACTGAGCCTATAAATAACGTAGTAAAAGAAATCATTGCGGCCCAAGCACTAGGCACGTGCCAATAGAAAATTCGCTGTGCTTCAGGAGCTTTGAAAGCATCAATCGAAACGGATGGAGCCCACATAAATCCTAACCATAATGTCAATCCAGCACCGGTTAGACCGATAATAGCAAGGGATTGACCCCAGTTTCTCATGTTTGGACCACACAAGGTTTCATTATTCAATGTTCACGATGATAGAGTATCGACGATTATAGCCCAAGGCAAGATTAGAATTGGAGTCAACAATCTTATCATTACTGCATTTGGTCTCGCTAACGAAAGCGTTGAGTGAGAAATCCAACCTACTACTGCCTCTGTAATCGCACCGAGTAATGCTCCCACTAAAATCAATTCAACATTGAATTCTCCCGTGATGGTTGATGCTAACATTGTCAACAACCCACATAAAATGAAAGAGTGTAGTAAAGCGTTAGGTGGAATTGAAGATCTTGTTTTCCACCATGCAAATGTACGATTTTCCATAGTCAGTTTATGAATTGGATTTCCCGTCAATCCAGCGGCTAATGCAGGAGCAAGGATGAATGCAATTTCCGTCCTTGAATCTAGATTAGCGGGGTCAAGCAGTGCTAACATTGCGCCAAGAACTAACAGTCCTGAAATTCCGTTGTTTGCTAATCCAGCCAAGGTCCTAATATTGAGCCTGTGGCCAATATTACCTTTGTGAGGGGAAGTGGTTTCAATTTTTTCAAATACTCCCTTTTGGCATTCATTTTCCTTAATCTCGAACGGAAATGAAACCGTTTTATCTGAACATTTTTGAATTTTCGAACTATGGCTTGAAATCAGGATTGAATGGCCCCCTGCCGCTAAATTGCGCAAGGTTTTACACAACAAGTCTACCGACTTTGAATCAAGTCCACTATCCGGCTCATCAAGTAAAATTGCCGTATTTTCGCCGGAAATCAAAGCCGGGACTATAGCTGATAAAACTGCTAATTTTCTTCTCTGACCTCCAGATAACATTGCAACTCTGTCATACATTCTGTGGTCTAAACCCCACTGTTTGAGTAGTGATTCAACGTCGAATTTAACCCCTGCTACATCCAACAATCGCTCTCCAACTAATTCATCACCCATTACGCAATCGCTTTGCAAGCATAATCCGAATAGAGTTCTGCCTCTTCTTCCGGCCGAATCCCTGATTAATTGTCCTGAAATGGTGGCAACACCGTTCTCCATCGGTAGCAAACCGGCAGCGGTTTCAATTACTGTAGATTTTCCACAACCATTTTCTCCAAATAAGCAAACAACTTCTCCGCTGTCTACCGTTATTGACCAATTATCCAATACCGTTGAACGCCCTCGTTGGACGGTCACATCAGATAGTTGGATAATTCCCATTATTCCACTCCAAACACCGCATTGGCTTCAAAGCACCTACTCCTCCGCCTATACATGGAGGGAGTATTATTTGTGATTTGGATATCCGCAATTATTGCTCCTCTTGCTTGGGCATATTACAACAAGGCATCGATTGCAATGGCGATGACACTATCGCTTTTGTTTGGATATATCGTTCAACTAATATGGAATTTTTTTGGGGCATATATTTTGTATGGTTACGTAATTATGGTTCCTGCATTTGTCGAACAGGGTAGTTTTCACACTTTGATAACCAGTGGGTTCGTTCATTCACCAGGAGATGCTCTACACGTCTTGAGTAACATCATAATTATCGCTTTAGTTGGCATTCCACTTGAAGAAAGGTTAGGGCGAAATAAGTGGTTAATCTCATACATGATTGGCCTTCTTGGTGGCTCAATTTGTTGGACAATAGCAAATTCAGGATCTTACACACCCGCTGTGGGTGCATCAGGTGCGGCATTTGGGATACTTGGTGCCTATCTTTGTGGCTGGCCTAAGGATGAAGTGTTCTTCCCATTTATTTTGATTAGAAAGTGGCCAGTACAATTCATCGCTCTGATTTACTTTGGACTTGAAATAGTAAAAGCATATCAGGTTTATGGCTTATCAGAAATTTCTCATGTCGCTCATGTAGCTCACCTAGGCGGTTTCATAGCAGCATATGCCTTTTTGCCAATACTCAAGCGGGGAATTGAATGGGAGTCAGAGGCAGAACTCACAGAAATTTCACCAAATTGCCCGCTTGTGGGAGTAGATGATTTAGTCAAGAGATTAATCGAGGAGGGTGATGAAAAAGAGACCAGACAGGCTTGGCTTGAGGAAATTACAGACCGAGCAAAATGTCCAGTTTGCCAATCAGGATTAGAAATGAAGAAAATGCGAATTAGATGTAAGTCCGCATCATCACATTTCGTATGGCCTTAGCCAAAAAGTGTAATCTAACTCACCCAAGGTTCATTTGATATGATGCCCGCCCGTAGGGCGGGTGAGTTATGTGAAGAGTGTGAAATCGATTGCATTGGTTGCGATATTTCTGCTCTCAACCATGAGTTCACTTGCAACCGCAAGCCAAATTGAAAACGACTTAATCGAGGATGTCAAAGACCGGCTTCCATCAAGGGATGGGAGATTTGCGTCCGAGGATTATGGCTGGTGGTTTAGTTACGGCCCAGATGTTAATTTTGACGGTATGGATGACCGATTAGAAGTAGTAATTTCAGGGGCCCATGAATCAATTTCAACCACCTCAATAATCGGTTCAGATGGACGAAAAACGGTTGCTATCGTCGTAGACTTTGCTTGGCATCCAACCGAAGTTGAGGTTGAGGAATTGCTTGCAGTATTGAAGAAACACGGATGGGAAGCCGAAGGTTCATGGTTTCAAATTATGGATTCAATCGATTCAATAGTGGTTGACCACGTCCCAGTTAGTGCTCTTTGGGAGATTCACGCAATCGAATCTGTCGTTGTAGTTGAGATGCAGAATGTCATGGTTCCTTTCCTCGCAAACGCAAATCCAGCAACAAGAATCCAGCCATCTGAGGTATATTCTGGAACCGTTTACGATAGAGGATACACTGGAGAAGGAATAGTCATTGCAGTATTGGATAGCGGTGTCGACAACGAGCACAGGTCGCTAAATGATTTTGACGACCAAGACGATGCACCAGATTTAGATCCAAATTCATACGACGATCAGAAATGGGTTGCAGGTTTCGATGCTACCTCTCAAGCATCAAATCCGGATGGTTCACAAGACCCTGATGATGGTCAGGGGCACGGGACCCACGTTGCGGGAATCGCTCTGGGGACAGGGGATTCATCAAGAGTTCACATCGGAGGCGCTCCTGGAGCTTACCTTGTTGATGTAAAAGTCCTAACAGATAGTGGCGGAACAAATTCTCAAAACTCACTAAATGGAATCCAGTGGATGATTAACAACAGAGACACTAATTGGGGTGACGGAGCAAAAGGCATCCAAATAGGGCAAATGTCATTTGGCTCTATTGGGAACGTATTCGACCCTAACGACAGCGGTGACAACGGAACGGGTGCTGAAGCAAGATTGGTCAATAACGCTACAGAAAACGGGATCACCTGCGTTGTAGCTGCTGGTAATGATGGACGCAATCGAATTGCTTCACCAGGTAGTGCTGATGGCGCAATAACTGTTGGTGCGATAGATGATGCTGATTCAATTAACAGAACAGATGATTTCGTCGCCTCTTACTCAAATTATGGGCCAAGGGAAAGTGACAGTGATAACGATGATTGGGATGAATTGAAGCCTGACGTAACCTCATACGGAAGCGGTATGTTTTCAGCCTCAGCGGCAACTGGTGGCTCGCTACCTGGAACTCCTAGACCAATGGCTGAAGACGGCTATGAATCAAAGGATGGAACATCGATGGCTACACCTTTGGTATCGGGAGTTGTAGCCTTAATGCTTCAAGCCGACTCATCTCTGACACCTGAAGAAATCAAAGACATTCTACGTAATTCAAGCGAGAAGAGGGGAAACCCAACCGAACCGGATGTATCCAATCGCTGGAATGATAAGTGGGGATTTGGATTAGTTGATGCATCGTGTGCAGTAGATACTGTCCTAGACAGAAATTGTTCTCCCTTAACCGGAGATGGGGGAGTAATTCTCCCGCCCGACAATGATACCTCAGCGGGTGTTGAAATAACCTCTCCAGATAACGGTTCATGGTTTGTAACCGATGAACTACTCAGAATCGAAGGAAACCTATTAGAAAACACGGGACCTTGGAATGATGTAAATGTCCGAATTGTCAAGTACTTGGAAGATTTCGAAGAAGTTGTCCTATTGGACTGGACTACCGCTGGTGGAGAAGATGACTATTGGTATCTAGATGTTCTAATCAAGGACGAGTGGTATGACAGCGAGGAATTGAATGTCGTCATAGAGGTCAAGGCATTAGGTGTCGATGATTTAGTATCAAGCGATATTCGATACGGCAATATCGGAAAAATGGTGGCAAACTTTGGGTCTCCTTCCTCCGGTTCAATAATAAGTGGTTACACCACATTTAGCGGAACTGCGCAAGGAGTAAATCCAGATTACTTGATTTACAGAGTTAACAGCGGAGAATGGCTTAATGCGTATTCTTTTGATAAGGAGGATTTTGGTCCACAAGATTGGTCATTTACATGGGATTCAACAGAAGTGCCAGATGGTTCACACAAAATTTCTATTCGATTGGTAAACGAAAGCGGAACAGAATCTGACATTACCAGAAGGACATTTACGGTTGACAATTTACCTGCTGCGCCAGAGCTTAGGTTCCAAGGAACTGTTCAGGTTTACGACCAAGACTTACCAGCCCAATCCGCTATGGCTGGCACAATTTTGGAAGTTCATTTTGGAGTAGTAAATACCGGCGACGCTGATGCCTCCGACTTGCATCTTAGATTAGATGCACCGGGTTCAACATCAAACACTTATCCAAGCGAAGGTAAACTACCTCAAATCTCAGAGGGTGAAACTATTCAGGTCAAATTATGGTGGTGGGCTACCGAACCCGGTGAGCATACTGTAACACTACAAATAGACCCAAACGGGGTAACGAATGATGACCAATCCGACAATGAGTATACATTTACGTTTATGATTACAGAACGTCCAATAGATCCTATGCTTAGATTTATGACTAGCGCTGTAACGATTTCTCCATTAATCCCAACTCCAAACTTTGGAGATAGTATTAATTCGTTCACTATGAATGTCAGAGTCGATAATCTGGGGCAAAATGATGCGACTAATATCAGGATGTCTCTTTATTCATGGGAAGATAATTGGGTACCTATGGAGTCTAGAACATTAATGGTAGTTCCAGGTTCATCGATTTCATCTGGTTATGCAAAAGCACAATTTTCCGACAGTAAAGACGAAACTGGTATCTACAGATATAGAGCAGTCTTGGAAGGAACAGGAGTTGAAGCACAATATTCAGAATACAGGTTTACTGTAATCGTTGATGATTTCAGTGTTTCCTCCAAGAGTACAATTCAGTTGTCTGATGGCGAGGTAATTCTAGGATTTGTTGGAATTCCTGTAAAGGATGGCGATTCATCTGATGGAGGTGGTTTGTTGTTCACAACAATCAACGGGGAACTCCATGCAAGAACCCTTACTCAAAGTGGCTCAACTCCAAGCGACACACTCGTTGAAGAAAATTGGGCTGGCGAATTTGCATTTACCCTAAGAGATGATGAAAGAGTTCAGATGGCGTGGACTAAGAGATTCGAAGACCAACTTGGTTACACAATGGTCGATGTCGGTATGGCAAGTATTGGCATGTTGGGGGAGATGGGTAGCGTCTCATCCCATCTTAACCCACTAAAATCCTCGGAGGGGAAATACTGGGGCTTAGACCTTCACTCCAAAGGTGATGAAATCGTATTAGCAGGATATCATAGGGACATCAAAACGGGTGGGTCATGGAATGACCTCACCAATGTCTTCATGATGTACAAAGATGACTATTCTTCGTCTGCAGCGTGGATCACGAAAATGAATGTCTTAATCGATATCGATATCAAGCCAAGTGAAGGTAATGCAATTGCTGTTGCAATTGGTTCTGATGATATACACCTCCTATATCAGCAGATTAGAGATGATGGAAACGGCATTGAAAGAAGCGGATTATTTTACGCCCACGGAGATATCTCAGAAACACCATTCGGTTTCCAAGCTCCTGCAGGTGATTATGCAAGAAATCAAGATTTAGAGATAGTGAGGCACGAAGGGGAGGACATATTAGTCGCCGGATGGATCGAAGGAGTTGGTCGCTCGACAAGTGTTATGGCTGCCGCTCAAAATACGATATGGTCAAATGACAATACAGTGAATATCTCTGCACCAGGTGCCACGAAGATAGTGCTGTACAAAACTTCAAGCAAAGAAATAAAATTCCTCTATGATGAAATCGGTGTTTCCTCTACAGGAGCAAAACCATACACAAGGTACGGTAGTTACAACGCTGGAGATTCTGAAATCGGTCTTTCAAACAACATTGCGGAAGGATACATCGTAGGAGCAGGTTCGATTGGTTACGATGCATTCATAATCATGGTTGACCCATCCGGGCAAGTAACTTCTAAGAAACTCCTATTTGCGGGTCAGAAGGAAGAATCTGATGAGAAGAACGGCTTCTTAGACTATCTTTTGGCTCCGCTTCCGGGAGAAGGTGTAGAAAAGCTATGGATCTTATCTGGAATCGGAATATTCCTTTTCGGTTTATTCCTGGTCGTGGTTGTTGTACTAAAACGACAGTCAGATGAAGAGGAACTTGAGATTTCCGCCGAGAGTGGTGACCTTGAGTTATTAATTGAAACCGAAGAAGATTTCGAAGAAGAGAGCGATGACCTCGTTGTAACAATTGGCGAAGCAGTGCTCGAAGAAGAACCTGAGGAATTGACACTATCAGAAGAACTGGAAGCTAAGGTAGAAGCAGGCACTGGCTCAAAGCGTCTAGAAAGACGAATGAAGAGAAAAGAAGAGAGAGAAGCAAAAGAAATCTTCGAAAATATAACTAAGAATTTACCAGTCCCTGGTGCCTTACTGCCAATCGTTGAAGAGGAAGAGATCGTCATTTCCTCTCCCGATTTACCCATGCCAGCACCCCCAAGTCCAGCAGAAATGCCTCTGCCACCTCTGCCTATTCCAGAACGAATCGGCAAGTGTGGAGAATGTGGCGCAAGTGTTACCATCAAAGATATTACAATCATGACAATGAATTGTCCAATTTGTTCAGCACAGATTAAACTTTGAGGGACGAAGATGTGTGGAATATTCGGATTTATTGGTAACCGGTCAGCCGCACCTTTGCTACTAGAAGGTCTAAGACGTCTTGAGTACAGGGGATATGACTCATCAGGTATAGTTGTGAAAAATGGTTATCTCAACGTTCATAAGAAGGTTGGAAAAGTTTCTGAACTAGCAAAAGTTCTCCCAAATCATTTGGAGGGAAAATCAGGAATCGCCCACACTAGATGGGCCACTCATGGTTCGGTAACAAATGAGAACGCCCATCCTCACTTGTGTAGCAATGAAAAAATTGCTCTTGTTCACAACGGTATTATCAATAATGCGACCGGTATTAGGAATCGGCTGATGTCAAAGGGCTATCAGTTCAAGTCAGATACGGATTCGGAAGCTCTTGTACACATGATCTCGATTGGAATCGAATCTGGTCAAACTCCCTTAGAGTCTGTTAGACAGTCTTTGCGTAGAGTTACTGGAACATGGGGATTATGTGTTTTGTTCAAAGATCATGATGAAATAATATGCGCAAGAAACGGGTCTCCATTGATTATCGGCAGGGGGAACGGTGAGACTTTTATTTCCTCAGACCCTCATGCACTTTCACAACATACCAGTAATGTGTATTATCTGGAAGATGGAGACCTTGCAACAGTAACCTCCACATCAGTTGAAATTTCTAGATTAGAAGGAGGTGTTTCTGACACAACCCTTTCAGTAATAGAAGAAGATTGGGGTGATGCAGATATTGCGGGATACCCGCATTACATGCTAAAGGAAATTTATGAACAACCTGAAGCAATTAGGAGATGCATTAGTGGTCGATTAGATTTAGCGAATGGCAGTTCCAAATTGGGTGGTCTCAATCTCGACCCAATTCGTCTTAGAACCGCACCACACGTTAGGTTGATAGGTTGTGGCACTGCACTAAATGCGTGTAAGATAGGACAGATGGCTATTGAGAGCCTAGCTAGGATACCAGCAGTACAACACGTAGCTAGTGAATTTAGCTATACGGACCCAGTCATCAATCCAAACGCTATTCATTTCGCAGTTTCACAATCAGGTGAAACTGCAGATACAATTTCAGCAATCAAAGAAATACAACTCAAAGGAGGGGAGGTTCACGGTATCGTAAACGTGGTCGGTTCTAGCATTGCACGGCTTTGTGGTCAAGGAGTCTACATTCACAGCGGTCCAGAGCAATCTGTTGCGTCAACTAAAGCTTTCACGAACATGGTGGCTGCACTTACTCTCTTTGCAATAAGAATTGGAAGGACTCGCTCCTTCTCAAGAGAAAGAGGGCAAAGCATTGTCAAAAATTTCGAGAAAATACCTAACTTGATGGAATCGTACCTTTCAAACCAAGGGCCAATCAACGAAGCAGTAGAATTGCTAAAAGATGCAAAAAGTGTACTATTTTTGGGTAGAGGACACTCTTCCGCAGTAGCGAGTGAGGGTGCTTTGAAACTAATGGAAATCGCATATATCCCATGTCTTGCATACCCTTCAGGGGAAATGAAGCACGGGCCTATTGCTCTACTCGAGGAAGGAAGCCCTGTAGTAGTAATTGCTCCAAACGACAAACATAGGGACAAGACAATGTCATCAGTCCATGAGTGTAAGGCTAGAGGCGCAAAAATTATCCTGATACACACTGAAGGAGATGAAATAGCATCAGAAGCTGATATTTCGATTCCTATACCAGATTGCGACTCGTTACTTACCCCGTTGCTTACTGTAATCCCAACGCAATTGATTGCTTATGAAACAGCATTGTCAAGGGGATGCGACGTAGATAGACCTCGTAATCTTGCAAAGTCTGTGACCGTAGAGTAACTAGTTAACACTGAATCTTTGGTCAGACGGACTCCACATAAGTGGAGAGTAACCAAGCCTGTGGTGAGTATGTCTCATTTTTATTACTCCAATTTTCCTCGTAATTTCATCACCAACTCTTTCCATTGTAAGGTGCATCACTCCGTCAGAGAGGTAATCTTCAACCCCATATTCTCCGAATTGCTTGTGATCCTCACCAGTCATTTCACAAATGAAGAACGAGGTCAGTTCTAATCTTCTACATGCTTCGAATAGTCTGAAAATTTCGTCACGAGGGTTCTCCATTTTTGTTAGGGTGAAAAACGCACCAAGAGAATCGAAAACAAGCAATTCAAATCCAATTGACTGTCTGTAAGATGTTAATTGTTTGATTAATTGGCCCATCCAGTCGACCCTGTTACTCATTCCCTGTTCATCGAGTTGGACCCTTAAATCTGATAGGTCAATGATAGCGATTCTGTTTCTTACTCTTGGGTCGTCAACGTTCATTCCCATATTCGACATATGTGACCTGAGTGAATCTTTTCCTTGTTCAAGAGTTACGTATATGCCACTTGTCTCACCGTAAAGGACAGCATTGTACAGAAGTGAGAACGTAACTGAGGATTTCATTGCACCAGATTGCCCTGCGACAATGCATATGTGCCCTTGGGGGATTCCTCCTTGCATATTTTCATCTAATCCGTCAATATGTGTTGGAATTCTTTCAATCGTGGCCATAATGTCCCCTCGTGTAAACGTAATAGCGATGTACTCTTCAAGGTGACCCTTAATCCGATTGATATGGGGATTTGGCTAGCAAGTGCTTCAGAGCGACGCTCCCAGATTATCCATGATATGTTTGGGAAAGTCACGGTAAAGAGTTTGGACGGTGTTGATGAGACCCCTCCATTTGGATTGGTTTCTCATCAGGTATTAGAAATCTGCAAAAGAAAAGCGAATGAAATCGGGGTCGACCACGGGTATCAATTTGTCTTAGTTGCAGATACCATGATAGAAGACCCTGACGACTTTAATTCCTCTTTGGGTAAAGCACACGATGAATTTGAAGCGACTTCTATGCTTCTGCGACTATCTGGGCGAAGGCACAGAGTTTGGTCAGCAACAGGAGTCCAGGTTGCTGGTGATTGGACTTTTTTCATCGAATCTGCCATAGTAAAATTCAAAGAATTAAATTCAGATGATATTGAATTATTGATTAAGTCAAAATCGTGGGTTGGAAAAGCAGGATCTTATGATTTGGCAGGCTTAGCTCAAAAATATGTAGAATTAATCGATGGTGATGAACTAACTGTGTTGGGATTCGCCCCTAGCGCTCTAAGATTAATTGGGTTAGAGTAAAAGAGGAGCTAGTCCTAAATCATTTTTTGATACGTCCATTGTAACATCTATTCCAGGTACAAGTAGAAGCTTATCTTCTTCATCCAATGCAAATATAGCAATTCCCAGTTCTGATCCCATTTGCTGTAATATTCTACGGCATGCATTGGTTTGAGTTTCCATGTGAATTAGTGGGTTCAAATCGACAATAATTGTATCACCTCTTCTAACCCTACCCTCTATCTCTCGAATTGGTAGCCTGTGCATTTTGTTCGGCCTTACGTATCTCAATGCCCTGTCTGGAAATCCGGTTTCTTCGGAGTTATAGTTCGATAAGTCATGGAATGCGATTCCGTCCGGGGTAACCAAACCATTCCAGTTATGGGGTAAATCTGGCATTTTCCTAACAGGCGCTGGAATAGGTAAATCTTCCACAGATTCAGAAACTTCAGCGTTTGCGTCGTGTGAAACTAAGGTTAATTGTTGTCCTTGCTCAGGCCTTGACTCTTTCTTTTTCTTCTTGGGTGCTGGTTCGGAATTGACCGTACCCTCTGGGTCGGGGAATCCAAAAAATTGCCAAAGTGTTCCCATCTTTTTCACTCTCACAAGTCTAAGTCATCTAACAAATCTGCTAGGGCTTGTGAGGCAGGAGTAGGTGGGGGTTCTTGAACCATCGTCCGTGGAAGTGAATCAAGACTCAATTCTGAGGGTTGTTGGTTGTACACGGGCTGTTGAACAACAGGCGGGGAATATGCTTCCACTGGCTGAGATTGTGACGCCATCGGATTAACAGGGGGTGGCGATTGTTGGAAAGTTGCTGGTTGAGGATTCTGTTGTAAATATTGATCTCCATAATATTGCCACTGTTCCATTGTCCATCCAGGTGGTAACCCCATTGCAGGAACTTGTGGCCCTCCCCCGAATGAACTTGGTTGAGGCGGTGTGACAGGTGCTTCAACTTGAGGTTGAATCATGCTATCCCACATACCCGTCTCGCTCTTTGAATAATCGTCGCTATTTCCTCTCCTTCTTAGAGCCAAAACGGCTAGCAAGATGATGATTACGAAGCCCATTCCGTAGCCTATTGCACTTGAATTTTGCAGACCAAACAAGCTTTCTGTTGGTTTTGCTTTGACCTCTATTTGGACCGTAGCAGTGCTTGATTTCCCATCATCGTCGGTTACGGTCAGATTTACTGAATAGGTTCCGGGTTTATCAAATTTCATTGTGTAATTTAAACCGAATCCATCCTGTGTTGCACCAACTGTTGCAGGGTCATCCCAGATGTAAATCAATTTGCCCTTATCAGTTGAGGTGTCGCTTGAATCAACGCCACTAAAGGTTAGAGAGTCACCTTCCGTAATTTCATAAATTCCATCAATTACCGTTATGCTTGCTACAGGTGGCCTATTAACAACATTGACATCGATTGAAAACATGTCAGATGCATTGTCGTCATCCCATACAATCGCAGTAACGGTTTTGACTCCACTTATTGTCCACGAGAATGCGAATTCCTGCCCTTCAATATCACAGTCATCGATTAATATTCCGTTATCGTCTGAGTCTATTGTACTGTAAATATCCCAACAGAAACGAAGGTCTTCTTCATCAGCAAAATCGATCGCAGTAGAATTGAGGTACAATGTTTCATCCTCGAATAAGGATTGTTGTGCAGGAAGAACACCCAAATCTGGAGCGATATTGTTGACCCTTACGTAGCCAATTATTTCTTCGCTACTTACGCCATCATCATCCGTTGCCATTACTCTGATTGTCTTTAAACCTGAAGTTGGCCAAGATACTGAAATTTCAGATTCGGGCCCAAAGGTAGTTTCTGTCCAGTTAACATCAGCGATGTCAGGATGCCAAGATATAATCAAATCATCTACATCCGAAAGCGTATCGTCACCAATTATCGACAATTCTGCTACGATATCTTCGTCGATTGTCCAAGTGCCATCTATGTCTTTTAGGTAAGGTATTCCGTCTATCATGAAGACAATATCACCAAGGGTTGGCTGAACGTTAGTTACCTCGTATGTCCAGAAGTCTGAAGTCGTGGCCCCATCATCATCTGTGACCAATACTTCTACCTCATAGATGCCTTCATCTTCTACAGTAAAAGTACACTCAGGACCATACAATCCTTGGTCACAGTAGGAGTTAGGCCATGAGATTTCAACTTCCTGGCCAGGTGGTGAAATCGAGTCTATGTCTCCACTGTCCGATGCATCAAAAGTTATTTTTGAACCAGCAGGAATAGACACTGTATCTGCTGTGAGATTCACGTATGGGTTTCGATTCAAGATTGACGCATATACCGTGATTATATCCTCATCCAATTCATCATCAACAACTCGAACGAGAATACTCCATTCTCCATCATCTGCCCATTTCCAGGTAGCTTGGCAAGTAGGTGCGTCTATGTACTGGAGTCGTAAACCGTCCTGAACCTCAAAGAAACATTCAACTTCACCTCCATCATTATCGAAAGAACCACTTGCATCGATGGTCACATTTTCATGTGTGTAAACCCCATCTGTAAGATTAACAATAGCAGTAGGCAGACGTCCAATATAGATGTCTAGGCTTGCAGCGTTATTACTTCGATTTGCATCAGCGGTTACGTTTGCATCCGGGTCTACAAAGAAAGAAAGAGTCTGATTACCAATTTGAGCATTTTCAGGCACGGTCCAGTTAACGTCTATTCGCCCTTCTGAATATGGTGATAATGCGGGAAGATTCCCTCTGATCGAATTCCCATCGGGAGTAGTGACCTGCATTTCAGTTGCGGGGGAAGTCAAAACTCCCCTATTTTGGGCCGGTACCGAGAATTGTAGTGTGTCTCCAGGAAGAGCGTTGTAACCGGTTGCTCTAGACAACTGAACCGTGTCATTATCTCTCGTTCGTTTTATGATTATTGAATCGGTCTTAGCGACGAGGTCAACTCCAACCACTGATAGGTCTATCACTATAGTTGAGGCTCCTATTACCTTTGATACAGGGTCCCATATTATCACGCCGTGGCTAGTCCAATCATCA